>Ga0209381_1000886_pt1 | contig 58701 bp, 37 predicted proteins | sample DewCreD2012metaG_FD_184111 | JGI IMG/M metagenome (GOLD analysis project Ga0209381, IMG submission 184111) | Hot spring sediment bacterial and archeal communities from British Columbia, Canada, to study Microbial Dark Matter (Phase II) - Dewar... ... | reverse complement strand
CACGTTCTGCAATTTCGTGAAGCTATCACCGCCGTCGGTAGAATGCCACAAACCGTAGACGGTATCTTCATTGCCGCCTGCCAACCAGATGTCACCCGCAATGCCGGGGACGGCTTTGAATCTCATCGTCGCCGTGACCGGCCATCCGGCGCTGATCGTCGTGGTGAAGGTCGCGCCGCCGTCCTTGCTCCGGTAGAAGTTACCGCCCGCGTAAGCGTAGAAGGTGTCTGGATCGACGCGGTCGGATTCAACCGTCGCACCCGCCGGCACACCAACGCTCGGCAGCCAGGTATTGCCGTTGTTGAGCGAGTAGACCACCGTGACCCCAGGCGACCAAACAATCGCACTGCCATCCGCTGCCACGGCGACATTGCCGCCCCGGTTCACACCTGCCGGTTCAGCAGTCGCCGTCCAGGTGAGGCCACCATCATCCGAATAGCTGAAATTGACGATGTTATCGCCGTCGCCCACACGCACGATGAACTCCGGGTCCAGTTCGGCATAGTCCAGCCCGGTGCCGGAGGCAAAGACAGGATTCGTGATCATGCCGGCAGGGACAATCCCCAGGTCATCGTGACGGAAGCCGCCGATGTCGGCCAACGCGCTGAGCAGGTGTGCGCCGGTCGGCGGGCTGATCAAGTCGTGCACGGCGGTTTCTTCGAGGCCCTGCGCCTTGACGGTGATCGTCACGGGCTTGTTCTCGTCCCAATCGGTGAGATTATCGCTGCCGTAGATCGTGGCCCCGGTCACGTACAGCATCCGGTCGGGGTTGAAGGGGTCGATTTCCAGATCGCCGATCATCCAGCCCAGTTTGGGCGACAGTTCCGGGTAATTAGCGTCTACGGCGCGGCCCCAATTCAGCCAGGGCGCGCCCGAAATGTCCTGAACGTAGTGGTTGGTGCGCGGCGGGGGCCAGCCGACCCATTGAATCTCCCAAATCCACTTCCAGGTGGCGCCACCGTCGGTACTGCGGAAGATGATGTCGTCGGGCCACCAGGATTCCTGAGTGGAGACCATCACCACGTCCGGGTCAGACGCATCCACGGTCAGGCCGCCATAGCCATAAGGTTCTCCTCCCCCGGGCGGCGGTGGGGTGATGTTAGTCCAGACTCCGGTATGTGTGTTGTATTTCCAGACTGCGCCCGCATCGCCGCCATAAGGTCCACAATTGTCGCTGTAGGTAATGTAGAGCACGCCGTTGGAAGCCAAAACGCCGTGGTAGGGCAGATAGCCCTGTTCTGGCTGGCCGGGAACCGGTGCCCAGGTTTGGCCGGCGTCGGTGCTGCGGTATATCGTGGTTCCGGTCATCGCCACGCCCACATAGATATCCGGCGTGGGCATGGTGGCGGTGCCGCTCTCACCATCGAAGACGACCCATACCACGCCGATCAGGTCGCCTTCGTAGTCGCCTGTGCCCGGCGCGTAGTTCCCCACCGCGGTGAAGCTGTCCACCTTGGCCCAGGTCTCGCCATAGTCCGTGCTGCGCCACAGGCCGTTGCCGCTGCGTGTGCCCAGGTAGAGGATGTTGTTGCTGTTGGGATCGATTGCCAGGCGCTCGCCCATCGCGCGACCGGGCATATTGCCGCCGCCCTTGAACGGCAATTCGGTGATCTCCCAGGTGGCACCGCGGTCGGTGGAACGCAAAATCGCGGCGTTGTTGGGATCCCAACTGTTGGTATACATGCCGACAAAAGCATACACCCGGTCCGGGTCTACCGGGTCTGTTGCCAGACTATCCACGCCGGTCCAGCCCCACTGATCCCACCCCACCCAGTCCAGCAGGGGAATCCACCGGTTGGTCGTCGTATCCAGCCGGTAGGCCCCGCCAATGTCGGTCCGGGCGTAGACCAGGCCTGGCTCAGTGGTGTTGAAAATGATGCCCGGCACAAAGCCGCCGCCGACCACCTCCACGTTCTTCCAGGAATAGGGCTCTGACGGCGCGACGAGCGACTGAGCCTGTACGCTGACATGGCGCATTGAAGTCCACCAAACCCCCATCGACGCAAACACAGTCCCAAAAACCAACACAATTTTGAGCAACGTGTCTCTCTTCATATTCCGACCTCCTTTTCAAGATGGGAAACAAACCATGTGAGCCGCGCCCTCCAAACACAAGCCCATATAAAAATGATATAAGGAAATACATCCCCCGTCAAGCGTTCTTTGTAATCTTGACAAATAGCTTCATCGTCCATACAATAAAATAGCTTCTCTTCTTCGTATCCAACGAACAAGACCATGGACAGCCATCTTCACCTTCAACAAACAGTCGATGCATATCAGCCTGACGCCGAAGCGTCCACGACGAACTCAAGCCTTTTCGAGGAGGTTACCGGATGATCCAAACCATTGTCAAAAGCGGCGAATATTACGATTCGATTACCCTATTGCAAGTGGCACAAGGACTTTCAAAGCTAAAAGGCGTGGAAGATGCCGCAGTGGTGATGGGTACACCCGCCAACAAAGACATCCTGAAGGATGCCGGGATGCTCACAGCAGAAGCCAACGCTGCCCTTGCCGACGATCTCATCATCGCGGTGAAAGTTGCGGCGAAGGCAAAGGTCGATGTAGCGGCGCGGGTCGATGAGCTGCTCAAAGCGTCCCGCGCGCCGAAAGCCGAAAGCGGCGCAGCGCCCAAGACGGTGTCCGCCGCCGCACAACAGCTCGCCGGCGCCAATATCGCCCTGGTGTCTGTGGCGGGGCGATATGCAGCGGGCGTCGCCCGTGAAGCGCTTAATCAAGGGCTGCACGTCTTCCTCTTCAGCGATAACGTCAGTGTGGAAGACGAAATCGCCCTCAAGATGCTGGGACGCGAGAAAGGGTTGCTGGTGATGGGGCCAGACGCAGGGACTGCCATCCTCAACGGCGTGGCGCTCGGCTTCGCCAACGCCGTCATCCCCGGACCGGTGGGCGTCGTTGCCGCAGCCGGCACCGGACTGCAAGCCGTCACCAGCTATCTCACGCGGATGGGGGTAGGCATCACCCAGGGCATCGGCACAGGCGGGCGTGACCTTTCCGAGGCTGTCGGCGGGATTACAATGCTTGAAGGGCTTAAGGCGCTCCAGGCTGACCCCACCACCGAAGTGCTGCTCCTGGTTTCCAAACCGCCCGCCGCCGCCGTTGCCGAGAAAGTGCTCAAGCACCTGCAAGCCAGCAACAAGCCTGCCGTTGTATGCTTTCTAGGCAGCAAGTCAAAAGCCGTCCGTGAGGCCGGCGGCATCCCCGCCGCGACGCTCGAAGAGGCCGCGCATCTTGCCGCCGCCCTCGCTAGCGGCGAGTCGCCGGAAGCGGCATTGCGACGCTTGCACGCGCAACACCAGGCGCTGAAAAAGCTGGCGAAAAAGCTCGTCGGGCACCTACAGATGCAACAGAATGACTTCCGTGGCCTGTTCAGTGGCGGCACGTTCTGCTACGAAAGCCAACTCATCCTGAACGCGATGTTGAGCAAGGGGGCGGTCAACTCGAACGTGCCGGTGAAGAAGAAACACAAGCTGGCGGACGCGCACAAAAGCATAGGCCACACCGCCATCGACCTGGGCGAAGACGAGTTCACCGTGGGGCGGTTGCACCCGATGCTCGATCCGACGCTGCGCAATCGGCGCATCCTTCACGAAGTCCGCGACCCAGAAACCGCCATCCTCTTCCTGGACATCGTGCTCGGGTACGGCGCCCATCCCGACCCGGCCGGCGCTGCCGTCGAGGCGATCCGCGAAGCGCAGGCGCGGCTTGCGGAGGAACGGCGCGAAGTGCTGTTCATCGCGTCGGTGTGCGGCACAGATGGCGATCCACAGAACGCCAGCGCGCAAGAGGCTAAACTTCGTGAGGCCGGCGTCATTGTGCTCGAATCTAATGCAGCCGCCACGCGGTTAGCCGGGTATATTTTAGATTTTAGATTTTAGATTTTGGATTTTGGATTTTGGATTTTGGATGTGTCCTATGGATGAGAAAGCGTTTAAGGAACGCACCAAACAGTTAGCATTGCGTGTTATTCATCTGGTTGAATCATTGCCGGTTAACAAAACGGTGGATGTGATTGGGCGACAAATTCTGCGTTCGGCAACTTCTGTTGGGGCCAATTATCGGGCTGCATGTCGCGCCAAATCAACTGCGGATATGATTGCCAAACTCGGTATCGTTGAAGAAGAAGCGGACGAAACTTTATATTGGCTGGAACTGTTAGTTGAAGCGGAACTCGTGCCCGAAACACGTTTGTCGTCTTTGATACAAGAGACAAATGAAATCATTGCAATGATTGTCTCTTCGATCAAAACCCTACACAATCCACACAACACTCCAAAATCCAAAATCTAAAATCCAAAATTGAGCGAGGAGCATAGTATGGCAATTCAAGACCTGTTCGGTCAACCATTGAAAGCTGTGAATGTTGGATTAGAGAGTTTCGCCGAGAGCCTGCGCGCTCAAGGCGTCAACGTCGTTCACGTAGATTGGCGTCCGCCGCTGGAAGGCTATGTCCCTCTCACCTACACGGCGGATGGCATCGACATCGACGCGGCGAACGCCGAAGCCGTAGCGCGCATCCGCAGCGGACGGCCCCTGCTCGTGGGGATGGGCATCGCCCGCGATGTGATTCCCGGTCTGGGAGAACGGATGATCCTGCACGCCGGGCCGCCCATCGCATGGGAGCGGATGTGCGGGCCACAGCGCGGCGCGGTGATGGGCGCGGCAGTCTATGAAGGTTGGGCCTCTTCTTATGAAGAAGCGGCAGCGATAGCAGCGGCGGGCGAGTTCGCCTTCGCGCCGTGCCACCACTTCCACGCCGTCGGGCCGATGGCGGGAATCGTCTCGCCCTCGATGCCGGTCTTCATCGTGCAGAACGAAACGTTCGGCAACCTCGCCTACAGCACGCAGAACGAGGGGCTGGGCCGCGTGCTGCGCTACGGCGCGTATGGCGACGATGTGCTGGCGCGCCTCAAGTGGATGGAGACGACGCTCTATCCGGCGCTCAAAGCCGTTCTCAAGGCCACCGGTCCGGTTGACCTGCGCAGCCTCCTCGCCCAGGCGCTCCACATGGGTGACGAGGGCCATAACCGCAACCGCGCCGGAACGTCGCTGTTCATCCGCCAGATTGCGCCCGCGTTGATCGAGACCGCCACCAAAAAAGTCGCCGTCGAAGTGCTCAAGTTCATCGACAGCAACGACCACTTCTTTCTCAACCTCTCGATGGCAGCAATGAAGGCCATGCTGGAACCGGCAGAGGGGATCGCGGGCAGCACGATTGTCACGACGATGGCGCGCAACGGGACGGAGTTCGGCATCCGCGTGGCGGGAATGTCGGGCGAGTGGTTCACCGCGCCGGCGCCCATCGTGCAGGGGCTGTGGCTGCCGGGCTTCTCCGAGAAGGACGCTAACCCCGACATCGGCGATTCGGCGATTACCGAGACAGGCGGCGTGGGCGGCTTTGCGATGGCGGCGGCCCCGGCGATTGTACGCTTCGTCGGTGGGACGTCGGCGCTGGCGTTGCAGGTGACGCAGGAGATGTACCAGATCACGGCGGGCGAACACGAATTCTTCACCGTGCCCGCGCTCAACTTCCGCGGGACGCCGCTGGGCATCGACGTGCGCAAGGTGATGGCGACAGGCATCCTGCCGTTCATCAACACCGGCATCGCGCACAAGGAGCCGGGCGTGGGCATGGTGGGCGCGGGGCTGGTGCGCGCGCCCCGGCAGTGTTTCGAGGCGGCGTTCAAGCGCATCAGCAAATAGACGAATCAGCGAATTGCAAACGGCAAATGGCGAGGGACGCGGTATAAGTACAAACGGTACCCCCCACCTGGCGCAGTTTTATCGCACGCCCGTCGGCGAATCGTTGGGAATCTGGCTCAAAAAGGATCGCGGGGAGGTTACGATTTATAACGGCAGTTATCCATGCCCATAAGGGGAGGTGTTCCAATGAAACGCATCACTTGTATTCTATGTGCGTTATCAAGTTTGTTAGTCATTGCAGGACCCATCGCTGCCTCGTTCACTCACCCGATGTCTCCCCCCAGTTTGCTTCACGACTCCGCCGACCCGCCCGCCGCGCCGGTCAAACTCATCTTCATCCACCACTCCACCGGTGGGAATTGGCTGGCCGACCCCAACAATGACCAGCCCTACGGCGGTCTGGGCCGCGCGTTGATGCAGAACAACTACTTCGTCAGCGCGACCAACTATGGCTGGGGACCGGATCAGATTGGCAGCAACACCGACATCGGCCATTGGTGGGACTGGTTTCGCGGGGAAAACGCCGAAACGTATATGACCGCGCTCTACAACGAGAGCGGGCAGAACTTCTGCAATCCCACGGCCGATCCGCCCTACGAATGTTTTGGCGAATGGCCGCGTCTAGCGACCGACCCCGGCGGCCCCAACGAGATTGTAATGTTCAAAGGTTGCTTCCCCAATGCCCACATGGGCGGGAATCCCACAGATCCGCCCAACACAGGCGACAACCCGCTGCGCGGACAAAGCGCGTGGTTGTGGGATGATGAACAGGGCAAGTCTGTGCCCAACCCGTATCACACGGTTTCCAACGCCAAAGGGATTTACAATGATTTGCTGGTCTACTTCGCAGCGCATCAGGAAAAGCTGTTTGTGGTCATCACCGGACCGCCGCTATTGACCGATGATATGGGACACCCTACCGATGCCGCGCACGCGGCCAACTATCGCGCCTTCAATGACTGGTTGGTAGATGACTGGTTAGATACGTACCCCTACAATAACGTGGCGGTTTTCGACTACTACAACGTATTGACCAGCAATGGCGGCGATCCCAACACGAATGACGCGGGGCAAGAAGGCGGCAATCACCACCGCTGGTGGAACGGGGCGGTACAGCACGTCTCGCCGGTGGACAACGACCTGGCTGCTTACGCGGTCTCAATGGACAGCCACCCCACCACCGCTGGCCATCAGAAAGCCACCGCGGAGTTTGTGCAGGTGCTCAACGTCTTCTACAATCGCTGGAAAGCCGGTGGGACGCCATGCACAGGGTTGACGGACGTAGGCATCGCCGGGCCGACAAGCGGCTATACCGGGACGCAGTACACGTTCACCGCTGTCATCACGCCCGCCAACGCGAGTGCGCCGATCACCTACACGTGGACGCCCGCGCCGGCTTCCGGGCAGGGCGATGCGACGGCGCGCTACACCTGGCCGATGACCGGCACGAAGACGATCACGCTGGCGGTCCAGAACTGCGGTGGGAGTGACACGGCTACACACCACATTGCCATTGTGCCGTGTCCCGTTATGTCGCACTTTGTCTATGTGCCGCTGGTGTTACGCAATGCCGGAACAACGCCGCCGGCCGGCGCGCTCGTCCAACCCGGCGATCTGACCTACCTGGGCGCGTTCCGCCTGCCCGGCGGCGACGATCCGCCGCAAACCTTCGCCTACGGCGGCAACGCGATGACGTTCAACCCCGATCACAACACGCTCTTCATCACCGGGCACGACCGCCGGGCTTACGGCGACCTGCCGGACGGCGATCAAATTGCCGAGGTGAGCATCCCCACCCCGGTCAATTCAAGGAATGTGGAAGATTTGCCCGTTGCCACCTTTGTCCAAGAATTCCACAATCCCACCGCCGGGTATTTCACCGCTATGGAGGAAATCCCCAAAGTGGGACTGCAATATCTCAATCACGCTGCCACCGGCCCACTGCTGCACATCGCCTGGGGGCAACACCTGCAACCTGACGACGAACCTTCGCACGGCTGGTTCAACGCGACGCTGAACAATCCGCAATTCAAGGGCGTCTGGTTCATCGGCAATCAAAACCTGTACAGCGTCAACGGCTATATGTTCGACATCCCCACAGCCTGGGCGGATACCCACGCGCAGGGCCGTTATCTGGCGACCGGGCGGATGCGCGACGGTGGGCAAGGCGGGATGGGGCCGGCGTTGTTCGCGTATCGCCCTGGCTGGCAGACGGGTCTGCGCCACCTTCGAGAACGCATCTGGCAGAGACGACATTGCTCTTGTACGAGAACACCTACAACACAGAGAACATTGAGCGCGCGTTGAACGGCTACCAGCATCCCGATGAATGGGAAGGCGGCGCGTGGCTCACAACGCCATCCGGCAAAGCGGCGGTGCTGTTTGCAGGGACCAAGAGCAACGGGACTAAATACTGGTACGGCTACATCAACCCCGCCGGGCCAACTTTCCCCTGCGTGGATGCCCACGTCACCGACTTTCCCACCTGCCGCCTGGCCGACGGCTCCCTTTGCCCGCCGGGGGATATGACCGGCTGCTGCGACGAGGGGGCCGGGACGTGCGTTTCGCTGCGCGGGTGGTGGTCAACGCGCTTTGATGCCCAATTCATCCTCTACGATCCGGCCGATTTTGCCGCCGTGGCTGCCGGGGAGCTCGAAGCGTGGCAACCGCAGCCTTACGCCGTCGTGGACATTGACGAGCGGTTGTACCTCGCGCCGCCCGAATGGGACGAGGTCAATCTGGGTTGGGGCGACCAGCGCCGCAGCCGCATTGGCGACGCGACCTTCGACCGCGCCAATGGGCGGCTGTATGTGCTCGAACTTTTCGCCGATGGCGGCAAGCCCGTCGTCCACGTGTGGGGGGTGCAGTGAGACGCAGACCTGTCAGGTTTTCTGAAACCTGACAGGTCTGAGAGAGCAATTATCTGTGCCCGTAGTCTGGTAGAGCAGCGCCCAGGCATTTGACCCAGGGTAATGCATCCTTGACAACATTGTACAGACGTTCATCAGCCGTCCACAGCTCAAGGCCCAACAACTCCGCCAGCGCCAGATAATGGCTATCGTAGGCTTGGGGGCGATTGAAACGCCGCGCCAGTTCCCAAGCGCGTTGATGCAGCCTATCGGGATAGAGCAAGCGCACACCGAGCAAGTGGAAGGCTTTGAACATCAATTCGGCCTCTTCTGGCGGAACCAGGCCGCGATAGGTCTTGCTGCAAATGACAGATGTACCTTCAAAAGCAAAGAGCGGCGGAGCAACCACTTCAACGTCAGCAGCAACCCAGCCGTTCCATAACCGGTGGGCTGCCTCACTATCCGTCTCGACAAAGATGAGCTTGAGGGCTAAATTCGCATCAACACACACCTGAGAGTTCAAGGTCACGCTCCTCACGCAACTGGTCTAGGTCAGCGGCGATATTGGAATAAGGTACGCCGCCGCGCCGCAGCAAGCTCATTTCGCGCACGGCTTGCGCCAGGGCCAAAGCTGCCATGCGCTGTTCTCGAGAAATGCCAACTGTGGCAGGAACCTGAGATTCAAGGCTGTGCAAGTCTTCCATACTCACCAGCGCTGCTTTAGGCTTGCCGCGCGAAGTCAGAATAACGCGCTCGCCGCCAAAAGCAACGCGGTTGATAAGCACGGAGACCATGTTTTTAATTTCGGCTATACTTACTGTGGCCATCGCTTGCTCCAGCAACGCAGATAAGGATTAAGAGTATTATACCCATAATGGGGCTATTTGTCAACGTAAGGAGGAGGAGATTTCAATGAAACGCATCGCTTGTGTTCTCTGTCTGTTAGCCGTGCTCTTCGCCCTTGCCGGGACGGTCGCCGCCTCTTCCGCCCTCCCACTCTCCGCCGACCCGCCGACCGCGCCGGTCAAACTCATCTTCATCCACCACTCCACCGGTGGGAACTGGCTGGCCGACCCCAACAATGACCAGCCCTACGGCGGTCTGGGCCGCGCGTTGATGCAGAACAACTACTTCGTCAGCGCGACGAACTACGGTTGGGGGCCAGACAGCATCGGCGACCGGACCGACATCCCCAACTGGCCGGAATGGTTCGTTGGCCCCAACCGTGACGTCTACCTGGACGCCCTCTACAACGAGAATGGGCAAAACGTCGGCGATTTCGGCGATTGGTCGCGCCTGCCCAATGATCCCGGCGGCGAGAACGTCATCGTCATGTTCAAATCGTGCTTTCCCAACTCTAACCTGGAAGGCCAGCCCGACGACCCACCGCTGTCCGAACCCAACGACTGGGAGTACAGTGTAGCAAACGCGAAGGCCGTCTACAACGCGCTGCTGACCTACTTCGAGACACGGCAGGACAAGCTTTTCGTCGTCATCACCGCGCCGCCGCTGATGCGCAGCGAGACCACACGGCAGAATGCCGCCAACGCCCGCGCCTTCAACAACTGGCTGGTCAAGGAGTGGCTGGCGGACTACCCTTACGCCAACGTCGCCGTCTTCGATTATTACAACGTGCTCACCGATCCGGCCAATCATCACCGCTGGAACGGCAGCGCCATCGAGCACATCCAGGCCAAAGACACAGACTTCTCGGCCTACCCCAGCGGCGACAGCCATCCTTCGACGGAAGGCCACACGAAAGCCACCGCCGAGTTCGTGCCGCTGCTCAACGTGTTCTACAATCGCTGGCAAGCCGCGGGCGTCGTCGCCCCACCGCCCGCCGAACCGACCACGGCCCCGCCGGAAGAAGCAACCGAAACACCGCCGGAAGAAGCAACCGCAGCGCCGCCGGAAGCCGAGACCGCTCCCCCGGCAACGGTCACAGACCGCATCATCGATGACTTTGAAGGTGATTTTCAATGGTATGCCGACATAGGCGAAGGCGCGACCCTGGAATGTCGCGTCGATGGCGACGCACACAGCGGCGCGGCAGCCCTGCAAATGGCCTACACCATCCCCGCCAACAGTTGGGGTGGCTGTGGGCGGTATTACGATCATCCCCAGGACTGGAGCGACGGAACCGGGCTTTCGCTCTGGCTGCGCACCGACACCCCAGGCCAGTGGGTCACATTGGTCATCTTTTCCGGCGATCCGGAAGCCGCCACACCTTTCGAATTCGGGTTCGAGGTAACGACAGATTGGAACTCCATTTTCATCCCCTGGAACGAATTCGGGCGCGCCTCGTGGGCAGATGAAGGCGGACTGACAGAACTCGACCCGGCGCATGTCAATAGCATCGCCCTCAGCCTCGGCGAGAGTCAGGGGACCCTGTGGGCAGACGACATCGTCCGCTTCTCCGGTGAGACGCCACCATCCGAACCCGCCGCGCCAGAACAGCCCACCGCAGCGCCCGTTGTCGAAGAACAACCGCCCACGCCGCCCGCCGAACCTACCGAAGAACCATCCGGTCGCGGGGGACTGTGTGCTTCAGCCCCGCTCGCCCTGGCATTGCTCGCGGTAGGCTTTGTGCGCGAACGGGCTTTGCGGAAATCGAAGTGAAGCGATACCCAAGTTGTCTCCTGATTGTCGCACTGCTCGGCGCGATACTCGCGTGCAATGTCCCGGAGCCGGAAACGCCCATCGCCATCACCGAGACGCCCAAACCGGCGAACCCGTCCGCGTCCCCCACCCCTTGGGCTGCACCGCCGTCGGGTGATCTGGTCACACCGGACGATTTCACCTACCGGGGCGCGTTCCGCCTGCCCGGCGGCGACGACCCGCCGCGCACCTTCGCCTACGGCGGCAACGCGATGACGTTCAACCCGGACAACGGCACGCTGTTTGTGATGGGCCATGACCGCATGCCCTACGGAGACCTGCCGGATGGCAATCAAGTCGCCGAAATCAGCATCCCTGAGCCGGTCAACTCACGCGCGCTGGACGATCTGCCCTACGCGGAGTTCCGCCAGGATTTCCACAACGTCACCGCCGGATACTTCACAGAACTGGAAGAAATCCCCAAAGTGGGGCTGCAATACCTCAATCACCCGGCGACCGGCCCCATAATTCACATCGGCTGGGGACAGCATTTGCAGCCTGAGGACGTTCCCTCGCACGGCTGGTTCAACGCCGACCTCGCCAACCCCAACTTCCAGGGGACGTGGTTCATCGGCGCGCAAAACCTCTACAGCACCAACGGCTATCTGTTTGACATTCCCGCCGATTGGGCCGATACTTATGCCCACGGGCGATATCTCGCCACAGGACGGATGCGGGATGGCGGTCAGGGCGGCATGGGACCGACGCTCTTCGCCTACCGGCCCTGGTCGGAGGACGGTTCTCCGCCGGCGCCGGGGACACATCTGCCGGAGACGACACTGTTGCTCTACGAAAACGCTTACAACACCGAGAATATCGAGCGCACGATGAACGGCTACCAACACCCCGACGAATGGGAAGGCGGCGCATGGCTCACCACACCATCCGGCAAGTCGGCGGTGCTATTTGCAGGCACCAAAAGCACGGGGGCCAAATACTGGTATGGCTTCATCCATCCTGACGGGCCGGAGTTCCCCTGTGTGGATCCCCATGCCGAGTTCACTGCCTGCCGCCTGGCGGATGGGACGCCCTGCCCGCCGGAAGACTTCGCCGGATGCTGCGACGAAGACGCCGGCACCTGCGCGAGCGGGCGTGGCTGGTGGAGCACGCGCTTCGACGCGCAGTTCATCCTCTACGACCCTGCGCACCTGGCGCAGGTCGCCGCCGGGACACTGAAACCCTGGCAACCACAACCCTACGCCGCCATCGACATTGACGAACACCTGTACCTCAATCCCCCCGAATGGGATGTGACGATGCTCGGCTGGGGCGACCAGCGCCGCAATCGCATCGGTGATGTAGCATTTGACCGGGCTAACGGTCGCCTTTACGTGTTGGAGTTGTACGCCGACGGGGGCAAGCCCATAGTCCACGTTTGGCAAGTGGAATGAAGAAGATTCCCAGGCAGTTAAAATTCAATAGATCAGGGAGAAAAAGATGCACAGATTAACAAGGATGTTATGTATCGTCGTATTGATCGTTGGGTTGTTCCCCTGGCGGGGATCAATGGCGACGCCGGCCGCGGCCGCACCGCAGGCCAATGACATTCGTATCAGCCAGGTGTATGGCGGCGGCGGGAACGCCGGCGCACCTTATACGCATGACTATGTCGAGATATTCAATGCCGGTACAATTGCTATCTCACTAAACAACCTGTCTATACAATATGCCAGCGCAACAGGTACAGCAAACTTTGGAGCAACGGCAACGCAACTTACCGAACTACCTGACATAGAATTAGCACCAGGTCAGTATTTTCTGATACAACAGGCAGGCGGAACAATCGGTTCCCCATTGCCTACCCCGGATCACATAGACCCCACCCCTATCGCTCTTTCCGGCACCAGTGGAAAAGTGGCTTTGGTCAGTGGTATTGAGACATTAGGTTGCAATGGAGGTTCAAGCCCATGCCCACCTGAAGCGATAGCCCGCATCATTGATCTGGTCGGATATGGCACGGCTAACTACTACGAAGGCTCAGGTGCAGCCCCAACTTTGAGTAACACCACAGCCGCCCTGCGCGCCAACGGCGGCTGCACCGATACCGACAACAACGCCGCCGATTTTACGGCCGGAGCGCCAACCCCACGCAACACGGCTTCGCCGACGCATAGCTGCGGCGCTTCCGGCGGCAACCTCACCGTCGCCAAAACCGGCCCCTCCACCGTGCTGCCCGGCGCATCCTACACTTACACGCTGACCGTGCAGAACGCCACCGGCGCGCCGCTGACCAACGTGGTCATCAGCGACACGCTGCCCATTAGCGTCACCTACGCCTCCGCCAATCCCGCCGGGACGTGGGACGTAGCCTCGCACACCATCACGTGGACGGTCGCCTCGCTCGCACACAACTCGACGCTCACTTATACCCTCGCCGTCACCGCGCCGACGACCTGGGGTACTGTCTCCAATGCCGACTATGCAGCCTGGGCCGCCGAGTGGGTCACGCCGACCTCCGGCTCACCCGTCGTTACCGCTGTCAGAGATTGCGGCTCCATCGCGGCGATCCAGTCGAACCACGACGCCAACGGCGATTCTTTGTGCAAAGGCCAGACGGTGACGGTAGAAGGCATCGTCTACGCCGTTTACACCAGCGCCGGCTACGCCATCGCTGACGCCGCCGGCCCCTGGCACGGTCTCTACATCTACACCGGCAGCGGCGGCGCGAAGCCGACCGTGGGCCAGCGGGTGCGCGTCACCGGGACGGTAGCCGAGTATTACAGCATGACCGAAATCGCCAGCGGTTCATCGTTCACCGTACTCAGTTCGGGCAACACCCCTTACGCCGCCTCCACAGTGGCTGTCGGCGACATCTCGACGGGGTCGGCAACCGCCGAAAGCTACGAAAGCGTGCTGGTCGAAGTCAACAACGTTACCGTGAACAACGCCAATCTCGGCAACGGTGAGTGGAGCGTAACCGACGGCAGTAACACGGTGGTGGTGGATGATCTGGGTTACGTCTACACGCCATCTGTCGGCGATTATTTGAGCGTGGTACGCGGGATGCTCAACTATAGCTTCAGCAATTTCAAGATCGAGCCGCGCAACGCGGGTGACGTTGTGCCTGGGACGGCGACCGGTCTGCTGGTGAGCAAAACCGGCCCCACCACCGTGACGGCCGGCAGCACGTTCAGCTACACGCTGGTGGTGCGCAACCAGACCGCCGCGCAGTTGAACGATCTGGTGGTGAGCGACACGCTGCCGTTGAGCGTCACCTTCGTCTCCGCTGTGCCCGCCGGGACGTGGGACGCGGCTTCGCACACTGTTACCTGGACGCAAGCCAGCGTCGCGCACAACACCACGCTCACCTACACCATCGTCGTGACTGCGCCGGTCGTTTCGATGATGCTCAACAACAGCGAGTACGCGGCATGGGCCTCCAACTGGCTCACGCCGACGACCGGCGCGCCGGTGGCGACGGCGGTGCTGGCCTCCGGCGGCGTGACGCCGATTGCGGTGGCGCGCGCGGCCGGCGCCGGGTGGAGCGGCTCATTGCAGGGCAAAGTGACCGTGCCGCCGGGCATCTATCGCGGCAACGCCTTCGTCATCCAGGATGACACGGGCGGACTGTACATTTACACCGGCGGGACCACGCTCCCGGCGATTGCGCTCGGCGACACCGTGCGTGTCACCGGCACGCTCAAGCTCTACAACGGCTTGCTGGAAATGGATCCCATGACCGGCATCGCCAACCTGGGCAGCGGGACGCCGCCCGACCCGCGCATCCTCACGACCGGCGCGGTCGCCGCCAACGAGGGCTGGCTGGTACAAGTGACCGGGACAGCCACCTGGGGTAGCACACCCCCTGCACCCGGCGCGAGCGATTTCACCATCTACGCAAACGATGGCTCTGGCGCGGTGCAGGTGTTTGTGGACAAAGATACCGGCATTGACCTGCGTGGCTACACCAGCGGGCAGCAACTGACCATCATCGGCTTTGTGGGCAACTACAACGGCACACGCCAGATCATGCCCCGCTACCAGAGCGACATCTGGGACATGCTCCCGCCGCAAGTTACATCGACCTATCCCGCCGCCGACGCCACCGATGTCTATCCCTACTTCCCCATCACCGCCACGTTCAACAAGGCCCTGGATGCGGCGACGGTGACAACGGCAACCTTCATCCTGGAAAATGCCGGCGGCGCCGTCGCCGGCGTGGTCGGCTACGACGCCGGAACGCGCACTGCCACCTTCGACCCGACCGCCGCACTCGACGCGCAGACGCGCTACACCGCCACGCTCACCACCGGCATCGAGGAAACGCACGGCATCCCCATGGCAGCGGATTACGTGTGGAGTTTCACTACCGGCGACGCCGACACGACGCCCCCCACCATCACCGGGCGCTACCCTGCCCCCGGCGCGACCGGCCTGCCGCTCTCCGTCAACGTCGTTGTCACCTTCTCTGAGGCCATCAACCCGACGACGCTCACCGGCAACTTCTCGCTGAACGGGCCTTACGGCCCGGTTCCGGCAGTTGTGAGCTACAACCCCGCAACTTTCGTGGCGACGCTCAACCCGTCCTCCAACCTCCTGCCCACCGCGCGTTACACCGCCACCGTGGCGGCAGATGTGGCCGACTGGGCCGGGCTGACGCTCGGCGCAGCGAGTGAATGGAGCTTCGAGACCGCCGTGGAACCGCCGATGTCTGCCTATCACGGCGACATTCACAACCACACCTCCTATTCCGATGGCTCCGGCACCCCCACGCTGGCGCTGGCGACCGGGCGCGCTGCCGGCTTCGACTTTATGGCAATCACCGACCATTCGTATTCGATTGATGATGCCGAATGGGCTGACACTCTGGCAGCAGTAGAAGCGGCAACGATAGACGGCACGTTCGTAGCCTTGCGCGGCTTTGAGTACACGCAGGGCGCGGAAGGGCACATCAACGTCTATAACACCGTCCGCCACGCCGTGCGCACCACGATGGCTGGTTGCGCCTATTGCGATTACACGCCCAACCTGGAAGCCGGCGTCACCGTGCAGGGCTTTTACCCTTGGCTCGCTATCACCGGCACACAGGCTCTGGACGGGGCCGGTACGGTGATGCAGTTCAACCACCCCGGGTGGATCAACTTCAACGATTGGACGTTCCACCCCGAAGTGGGCAACACCGCCCGCCTGGAAGAAGTGGGCAACGGCAGCGGTACATCTTACGCCTTCTCGGAGGATGAATACATCCGCTCGCTAGACTATGGTTGGAAGGTCGGCGCAACCAACAACGCCGACACCCACAGCTTGTACTGGGGCACGAATACCTCCCATCGCACCGGCGTCTGGATGCCCGCTCTCACCAAGGCCGATTTACTGGATGCGCTGCGCGCACGGCGCACTTTCGCCTCCGAAGACACCAACTACGAGCTGTACCTTAAGGGCAACGGCGCATGGATGGGCTCGGAAATCCCCAATACCGGCCAGATTGCGTTTGAAGTCTACGCCGCCGACCCCGACAGCGAGGCCGTGGGGCTTCTGGAACTGGTCACGAATGGCGGCATCGTGGTGACGTCAACCACCGCAGCGAACGCCGCTTTCACCTGGCAATTTCTCCTGCCGATCACGCCCGGCGTGCATTACTACTACGTCCGCGCCACGCAGCCGGATGGCGACCGCATCGTCAGCTCGCCCGTGTGGACGGAAGGGACGGAGGACATCGCCATCACCGACCTGACTGTCGAGCCGTCACTTTCCACCATCTACAACCCCAACCTGCTCACGGCGCGCGTCACCAACCGGGGCGCGACCACGCAGACCGTCACGGTGACATTCAGCGTCAATGCAGAGGTCGTCGGCAGCGTCCCACTCACCGTGGGGATTTGCACCGTCGGCCCGTGCGAGGACGGCTACGCGAATCTCTCGTGGCAGCCCGTCATCACCGGCCCGGCGACGGTCACGGCGCAGTTTGGGACCATCCCTGGCGATAGCCCCGATGACAACTATCGCTCCCTCACAATGCCTGTGACCGACCAGCGGGTGCCGCTGGTGCTGATTGACGCCGGACACGGCAACATCGGCACGAGCAACCCCCGCGATGCGCGACACTTCGTCAACGACCTGACCGCGCACGGCTACAACGTCCTCTTCAACCTGGACGAGATTACGCCAAGCGACCTCAACACCGAAACCGTGCGACTGCTCATCATCAACGCCTATGGCCCAGCTCAACTGACGACCGCCGAGATGGATGCCATCGCCGATTACGTCGCAGCGGGTGGCAGCCTGTGGCTCAACGGGATGTCCGACTATACCAGCAAGGTCGCCTGGGCCGATACCATTGCGGACCGGCAAAACGCGCTGGTCGCCGCGATCGAAGCGAAGACAGGTGCGCAAATTCCCATCCGCATGAACGACGACGAAGTGCTCGACGGCAACGACAACAACGGCTATCCGTGGGGCGTTCTGTGGCATGTCTACCCGGCAACACAAACGACCGGCATCGGGATCAACGTCGTCCAAATTCAATCGTGGTCGGACAACTCGCTGACCGACCGCGGCAAGAGCGCGTTGACGCAGAGTGACTTGGGCACAAACGGGTTTATGATCATCCAAGGCGATCTGGACAGCGGCACTGGGACCTACGGCTACCCCAACCGCACCAGCAGCACGGATGCCGACGGCCAGGGTGACGCCTACATCTACCCCACCACCATCCCGCTGGCGGGGGCCGCCGCCTACGATATCCCCGGCGACGCCGGACGACTGTTCTTCTACGGCGATTCCAACGACCCGTTCAACATTTTCGCCTACACCGCCGGCGACGGCAAGCAAAACGAGCTGTTCAACCTGCAAACGGTAATGTGGCTGCTGGGCGAACCCTTGCAAAAATCTACCATCGCCCAGGCCCGCGCCGACGCAGGGCTGGACAACACGCCCGACAATCTCGACAAGCTGGTCTGGGTAGAAGGCAAGATCACGGCAGCCTACGGCGAATTCTTCAACGTCCTCTACGTGCAGGACGACACCGGCGGCATCACCGTCCACGCGCCGGCCGGCGACATCTCCGCCACGCAGTTCACCCGCGGGACGCTGGTGCGCGTCGTCGGCACCATCGGCGCGTACAACGGCGACACCGAAATCGAGTTCTTCGAGGCGGAGATGGTACAGGTGCTCGCCCCCTCGACCGGCGAGGTCGCCCCCAGGCCGTTCACCACGGGCGACGCCGCGCTCGAAATCAATGAGGGCTGGCTGGCGCAGATCACCGGCACGGTGACAAGCAAAGTGGGCAACGAGGCCATCTTTGTAGACGACGGCACTGGCCCCATCCGCGCCTTCCTCGACGGCTACAACGGCGACTTCAGCGACATTGCCGTGGGCGACATCGTCACGGTCAAGGGGCTGATTTCGGAGGACGGCGACGGGCGGCGCATCCGCGTGCGCAATTACAAGATGCACCCCACCATTGCCGACGACGTGACGAAGCTCGGCTCGCTGGCCGAAATCACGTTGACCAAGACCGTAACACCCACAGCCAATGTCTTCCCCGGTGACGAAGTGATGTACACGCTGACGCTCCACAACGGCGGCGATGTGGCGGTCACCGGCATCGCGCTGACCGACGTGCTGCCCTGGGAGGTGAACTTCGTCGCCTGGATTGTCCAGGGCGGCGCTTCTATAAGCGACGACGTCATCACCTGGAACGGCGACCTGGCTGCCGGTGCAACCATCACCATCAGCTTCCGCGCCGCCGTGCGCAGCGACTCGTTCTTCCTCGCCCATCCTGTGGTCAACACCGCCTCGTATGCCATCGGCGACCTGATCGGCAGCCCGGCCTCCGCCACGTTCAGCCTCGGTGGCGTGACCGAACCAACGCTTTCAAAATCCGTGGCAACGCCCGAAGTGGTTCTGCCCGGCGACACCGTCACCTATACCCTCGTCCTGCACAACCCGGTGGGCGTGACCGGTGGCGTGGTTCTGACCGATGTTCTGCCTGCCGAAATGGACTTTGGCGGTTGGGTAACGCAAAATGGCGCGAGTGTATCCAACGACGTCATCACCTGGAGTGGCGACCTTGGGGCTGGCGCAAGCCTGACCATCGTCTTCAAAGCTATCTTACACACAGGCACGGCGCTGTTCAATCAAACAATCACCAACAGCGCCACGTTCACCGCTGACAATGCGGAATCCGGCACTGCCGAAGTTTCATTCACTGTGGGACAGGGTTGGTGGATTTTCCTACCCTTGACGATGCGTAACTTTTAGCTAAAGTAAACAAGCCCGTCCGGCATAGGACGGGCTTGTTGTCCGCTGAGACACATTCGATATAGGAGGTTTTGACAATGAAACTCTTAGACCTGACCATCCCTCTCGGTATTGCCACGCCCCCGTGGCCTACGTATGAGCCGCTGCAAGTCAAATACTTCAAGCGGCTGGCGCCCAACGGTGCGAACGGGCAGCTCATCACCCACTCCAATCACCTGGGCACGCACCTCGACGGCGAAATCCACTTCTACACCGCCGGGAAAGACATCGCGTCCCTGGGCATGGACTTCCTCGTTCACGAGGCCGCCGTCGTCGATCTCTCGGACGTCGTCGCCGACTACGACATCTACACGTCGGAGATGATCGAGGACAAGGTTGAGATCAAGGAAGGCGACATCCTCATCATCCACACCGGTTTCCACCACTTTGGCTGGGACATGCCACACGCCGACGAGATCCGCTACATGGTGCAGCACCCCGGCCCCGACCGGGAATTCGCGGAATGGGCCAAGCGCAAGAAGTTGCGCTGGATCGGTGTGGACTGCGGCAGCGCAGATCACCCGATGAACACGATCATCCGCAACTGGATGCCGCGTCAGGCCGCGCAGGCCGAGGCGCACTTCCAGCGGAAGTACGGTAAGGGACTGGCGGAGGTCTTCGACGACACGAAGTACCAACTGATGCACATCGAGATGTTCCCCTCCGGCATCATCCACGCGGAGTGCATCGGCGGAGAGATCGACCTGCTCATCAACCGCCGCGTGCAGATCGGCTTCTTCCCCTGGCGCTTCGTGGACGGCGAATCGTGCATCGGGCGCTGCGTCGCCTTCCTGGACGACGACGAGTATGAGGAGCTGCAAGCCAAGAAAGCCGCCCTCCCCAAAACCAAATTCGGCGATGCGTTCGACCCGCAGCACGTGGAAAACCTTAATCGCCAGGTGAAAGCCAGATTATGATGGCTTTGGAAGGACTTCGTATCCTGGATTTGACCCGCGTGTTGGCCGGGCCGTATGCGACGATGGTTCTGGCCGATCTGGGAGCCGACGTGATCAAAATCGAGATGCCCGGCACGGGTGACGATTCGCGCAACTTCGGCCCGTATCTGCACGGCGAGAGCGCGTACTTTATGAGCCTCAATCGCAATAAGCGCAGCATGACGCTGAACCTTAAATCACCGCGCGGGAAGCAGATCATCCGTGAACTTGTGCCGAAAATGGATGTGGTAGTCGAGAACTTCCGTCCCGGTACGCTGGAGAAGCTGGGGCTGGGCTACGAAACCCTGCGCGAGATCAATCCGCGCCTGATCTACGCGGCGGTGTCGGGCTTCGGACGCACGGGGCCGTACAGCCAGCGTCCCGCTTACGATGGCGTGGTGCAAGCGATGGGCGGTGTGATGAGCATCACCGGGCCGGAAGACGGGACGCCCACGCGCGTCGGCACGTCGATTGGCGACATCATCGCAGGCATCTTCACGGCGATCGGCATCTTGAGTGCGCTGGCGGCGCGGGAGCGCACCGGGCAGGGCCAGTTGGTGGATGTGGCGATGCTCGATTGCCAGGTCGCCATTCTGGAGAACGCCATCGCGCGGTATGGCGTCACCGGTGAAATTCCGCGCCCCATCGGCAGCCGCCATCCTTCCGTCGTCCCCATCGAGCCGTTCGAGACGCGGGATGGACAGTTGATGGTCGCCGTGGGCAACGACACGCTCTGGGTGCGGCTCTGCGAAGCATTGGAACGGCCTGACCTGGCCGCGGATGCGCGCTTCACGACCAATCCACTGCGGCTCGCGCACTATGCCGAGCTGCGTCCGATCCTCGCCGAAATCTTCCAAAGCCGCACGAACGCCGAGTGGCAGGCGCGGCTCGATGCGGTGGGGATTCCGGCCAGTCCCATCAACAACGTGCCGCAGGTGATGGAACACCCGCAGGTGCTGGCGCGAGAGATGCTGGTCAAGCTCGTCCATCCGGTCGCCGGCGAACTGACGATGGCCGGCATCCCGATCAAACTCAGCGAGACGCCCGGCGCCATGCGCATGCCCGCCCCCACCCTGGGCCAACACACCGAAGAAGTGCTGCGCGACCTGCTAGGCTACACGCCGGAGCAGATCGCGGAGCTACGGGCTGAAGGGGCGCTCTGAGTGGCGAATTAAGAGTTGCGAGTTAAGAGTGGCGAGTTAAGAGTTTAGGCTCGGAGTAGCGGAGACTTCCCCCCGTCTACCGTCTACCGTCTACCGTCTACTTGAGGAGGAACTATGCAACGTTTTACAGTCGCCTGCGCGCAGTTTGCGGTGACGCCGATGGCTGTGCGCGAGAACGTCGAGAAGGCGCTGGCCTGGACGGAACGCGCAGCGCGGGAAACCGGCGCGCGCCTGATCGTGTTGCCGGAGACGGTGACGACGGGCTTCACGCCGAATTGCCCGGTCGAGGAACTGTGGGCACTCGTGGATACGCTGCCCGGCTCGCTGACGGCGCCGGTCGCGGCAGCGGCGCGGGCGCTCGATCTCTACATCGTCTTCCCCACCTACGAACGCGGTGCGACGCCGGACGTCGTCTACAACAGCGCCGCGCTGTTCGGCCCGGAGGGGTTGCTGGGCGTTTACCGCAAGACGCACCTGTTCACGACCGAGCGGCGGGCCGCAGGGGGATGGTCCACGCCGGGCATGGAACCGGTGGTGGTGGAGACGCCCCTGGCGGCCATCGGCATCACCATCTGCTACGACGGCGATTTCCCGGAGCTGTATCGCTGTGAAGCCGTGCACGGCGCGGAGGTCATCGTGCGTCCCTCGGCGCTGTTGCGGAGCTTTGAGATCTGGGAGTTGACGAACAAGGCGCGCGCCTACGACAATCACGTCTACATCGCCGCGTGCAACGGCATCGGCCCAGACGCCGGAGGGAACTATTACTTCGGCCACAGCATGATCGTCAGCCCCATCGCGCAGACGTTGGCGCTGGGACGTGGGACGGAGGACATCATCGCGGCGGAACTGGACCCGGAACCGCTCAAGCGCATCAGCTATGGCTCCGTCACTCCGATGATCTTCGATCACCTGGAGGATCGCAATCTGGCGGCCTACGGCGGCGTGTTGACGCCGGCGCGCAGTCGCTTCGAGCCGGCGCGGCGGGTGCCGCCGGAGCAGTAGGGATTACAAGCGCTGTGCAAGCGCGTGTAAAATTCAACCAAAGGAGGAAAAACGTATTGTCAAACGCTCTGTAGAATGACTGATACCCAAACATTTATCACTTCATCAATTCAATATCCAGTTAACGAAAGGAGTAAGTCACATGGCTAAAAAACCTGAGAATGCCCCCATCGTTGGTTACATGCCTGAAGATGTCCCATCGTGGGGCGCGATGTTAAGCCTGGGATTCCAGCAAGTGCTGACGATGTTCCCGGCGACGGTGCTGGTTGCCATCCTCACCAAGTTCGATGTGGGTGTGACGTTGTTCGCCTCTGGGCTGGGCACGATCATTGCACTGCTGGTCGCCAAGCGCAAAATCCCCCTATACTACGGATCGTCGTTCAGCTACATCACCGTCGTCATCACGGTGATGTCAAAGTATGTGCCGGATTGTTTCAACAGCACGGCTGTTTACTGTCCCGACGGCGTGCGATTGGCACAGGTGGGCATCCTGTGTACCGGCCTCTTCAATATCCTGATCGGGTTGCTGATTCAGCGCATCGGCAAAGAGCGGTTGGATAAGGTTCTGCCCCCCATCATTACCGGCAATGTTGCCGTCGTTATTGGTATTGCTCTGGCCGGGGCGGCGCTTAACATGGCTTCTGCCAATTGGGCCGTGGCCTTCATCACCTTGATCTTAACGATCGCTTTTTCCGTCTATCTGCAAGGCAAAGGGCTGATCGGGATGTTGCCAATTCTATTGGGAGCAATTGCCGGCTATATCATTTCCCTTATTTTCGGCATTGTGGATTTCAGCCCCGTGGCGTCGGCGGCCTGGGTACGCATCCCCAACTTCACGCTGCCGGCCTTTGGTGATGGACGCGCGTGGGGCATGGCTATCAGTGTGGCGCTGATTGCGATTGCGACCATCCCCGAATCCACCGCGCACCTGTATCAGATGAGCCTGTACATTGATCAGCTTGCCAAAGACCTCAAACGCAAGCCGTTGGAGATCAAGAAGCTCATCGGCCTGAACCTGGTCGCGGATGGCTGCAACGATGCACTGAACGGTTTGTTGGGCGGTTGCGCGGGCACAAACTACGGCGAGAACAACTCACTGATGGCGATCACACGCAACTACTCGGTCGCCGTGTTGATGGCAGCCGGCGGCATTGCAATGGCCCTGGGCTTCATCGGCAAGCTGGCCGCGTTAATCAATACCATACCTACGGCCGTGACCGGCGGGTTAGCAATCTATCTGTTCGGTGTGATCGGCAAGCAAGGTATCGCGCTGCTGCAAAGCGAGAAGGTCAACCTCTTCGATCCCAAGAACCTGGCAATTGGCGCTGTTATTCTGGTATTGGGCATCGGTGGCAACCTGGGGCTGGAAAACGGGCTGTTCCCGTTCAAAATCCCGGTGTTGTTCCCGGATGGTATCCCCGCCATTGTCTTCGCCGCCATCGTCGGCATCTTGATCAACACGCTCTTCATCCTGCTCCCGCCCTCTCGCTTCGGCGTCAAAGAACGCAATAACATCGAGTAAGTTTTCGGCCACAGAGGACACAGAGTTCACAGAGGGGAAGAAAAAAACTCTGTGTTCTCTGTGAACTCTGTGGCAAAAGGAGAGTTATGGCAGACCCGGTAACAGAAAAGATTATCGGCGCGGCGATTGAGGTACATCGGCATTTGGGGCCAGGATTGCTGGAATCCATTTACGAGGAGGCGCTGTGTGTCGAATTTGACTTGCGCGGTATCCAATACGCGCGCCAGGTCGCAGTTGATGTGATCTACAAAGGCCACACTATCAAGGGACAGCGGCTAGATTTGCTTGTCGAAAACGAAGTAGTCGTCGAACTCAAAGCGGTTACGCATCCCAATCTGGACTTGATTACAGCGCAGGTACTTTCTTACCTCCATGCCGCCAAACTGGAACGCGGGCTGCTGATCAACTTCAGCGTCCAACGTCTGGTAGACGGCGTAAAACGAATTATCGCGTAGTTTTGTGCCGCAGAGGACACAGAGTTCACATAGAGGAAGAGAAAAAAACTCTGTGCTCTCTGTGAACTCTGTGGCCGAAAAAGGAGTTTGCCATGCAACCATTCGAGTATTACAAACCGAAGGATTTCGATGAGGCATTCAAGCTATTGACTCTACCCGGCAAGATGATGTATCCGTTGGCCGGGGCGACCGATCTGATTCCCCACACCCGCGACGGCGCGTGGAAACCGGACGGCGTCGTAGACATCAAAGGGCTGCCCGGCCTGCGCGACCTCAAGGTCGAGGGGTTGGAGCCGTGCTGTGGCTGCGCGCCCGGTGAGTGTCTCTACGTCGGCGCGGCAGTGCGGATGAACGAGATTGCACATTCGGCGTTGGTGCGCTCGCACTGGGATGTGCTGGCGCAGGCTGCCGCCGCGATGGGCAATGAGCAGGTGCGCAACCGCGCGACGCTCGGCGGCAACCTGGGCACGGCTTCGCCCGCCGCCGATTCCGCACCCGCCCTGCTGGTGTTGGAGGCGTCCGTGCTGGTCAAAGGGCCGGAGGGTGACCGCTCGATTCCAGTCGAAAAATTCTTCGCCGGCCCCAAGCGCAATGTGCTGAAGAAAGGCGAGTTGATTGTGGGGATCCTCATCCCCAAACCGCCGGTTGGCAGTGTCGGCGTCTACGAAAAGCTCAGCCGCCGCAAGGCGGGCGATCTGGCGATCGTCGGTGTGGCGGTGATGGCCTATCCCCACGCTAGCGGACACCGCTGGCGCGTGGCGCTCGGCGCAGTGGCCCCCACGCCGATTCGCTCTCCGCAGGCCGAGGTGATCCTGAACGCCGGTCACGATGCCGCTCACATCGACGAAGCAGCGGCGGCGGCCTACGGCTGCTGTTGTCCCATTGATGACGTCCGCGCCAGCGCCGCATACCGGCAGATGATGGTGGTGAACATCACGCGGCGGGCCATTCGCGCCGTTGTGCAGCAACTCCATCCGTAAAGGAGGCCAACATGCACCATGAAATTACTTTAACCATCAATGGCGATCTCTATACCGTCGCCGTCCAATCCCATCATACGCTGCTCAAGGTCTTGCGCGAGCAACTCGGCATCACCAGCCCCAAAGTCGGCTGCGAGAATGGCGAGTGCGGCGCGTGCACGGTCATCATGAACGGCGTGGCGGTCAACTCGTGCCAGGTGTTGGCGGTCGAAGCGGACGGCGCGACGATTGAGACCGTCGAGGGTCTCAGCAAAGATGGCAACCTGCATCCCCTGCAAACCGCCTTCATCGAACACAACGCCGTCCAGTGCGGCTTCTGCACACCGGGCATGCTGATGTCGGCCAAAGCCCTGCTCGACCACAACCCGCATCCCACCGCAGAAGAAATCCGCCACGCCCTCGTCGGCAACCTGTGTCGCTGCACCGGTTATACCCGCATCGTCGAGGCAATTCAGGATGTGGCAAGGCAAGGAGACCCAACATGAAGCAACCGGAAGATGCCAGGGTACGAGAAGTTGCGCCGACATATTGGACAAATGTTTCGCCAGCTTTATGGATGGAGTTGACAGATGTTCTGAAACGCTTCCTCGCAGAATTGTCGCCTCCTGCGCCGCTCAAAATGACCTACGAAGAATTCATCGAGTGGGCGGATGAAGATACCCTGGCGGAATGGGTAGCCAAGCCTGGCGCAGAAAAAGGAGAAGTGATCATGTATTGTCCGGCCAACAGCAGACATCAGGATATTGCCGGTTTTCTGGGAACAATTTTGCGTCTGTTTGTGGAAAAGAAACAAGGCGGCGTGATACGCATAGCACCCTTTCAAATGAAATTGCCAACCAGTGGTCGTGAACCTGATTTGTTGTACGTAGCTGCCGAACACGTGAGCCGTATCCAGAAAACGCACCTGAACGGCCCGGCAGATTTGGCGGTCGAGATCATTTCGCCGGAAAGCGCGGCTCGAGACCGGGGCGAAAAATTCTACGAGTACGCGCGCGGCGGCGTGCCGGAGTATTGGCTGATCGATTACGAGACGGAGTGGGCGGAGTTCTATCACCTTGACGGGCGACGGTATCGCCTGGCGATGGAAGGGCACGAAGGCACATACACCTCAGCCGTCTTGCCCGACTTCTGGCTCAACATCGAATGGCTCTGGCAAGACCCGCTGCCGCCGGCGCTAGAAATTGCATGTACATTGGGCTTGATTGAGTAAAGAGAAACGAGTAAAGAGAAACGAGTAAAGAGAAATGAGTAAAGAGTGCAATTTACCCATTACTCATTACCCATTACTCATTACTCATTACTCATTACCCATTTCCAATTCCCTGTTTTCGCAAGGAGGAGTATATGACCCAACAAACCTCGAATCCCGTCGGCAAAAGCGTCCCGCGTGTAGATGCTTTCGAGAAAGTGACCGGGGCGGCGAAGTACGTGGACGATATGGCCTTCGGGCCAGGGCTACTCTACGGCAAAATCGTCCACAGCCCGGTGGCCCACGCGCTGATCAAAAAGATTGATACCAGCAAAGCCCTGGCCCTTCCCGGCGTCAAAGCCGTGGTGACAGGCCAGGATAACCCCACCCGCCTGGGATTGTACCTCAAAGACCGCTTTATCTTTGCCTACGATCGCGTGCGGTACGTGGGCGAATCGGTGGCGGGCGTCGTCGCAGTGAGCGAGGAGATTGCAGAAGCTGCCGCCAAACTGGTGGAGGTCGAATATGAGCTGCTAGAGCCGGTTTTCGATCCTTACAAGGGAGCGCAGCCCGGCGCACCGCTCATCCACCCCGACCTGGGTAAGTACGAGGTCGTCAATTTCATCTTCCCCAAGCCGGGGACGAATATCTCCGAACATTTCAAACTCCGCAAGGGCGACGTCTCTGATGCCGGTGTCAGCGATGCGGTGTGGGCACAGTGCGCGGCGATTGTCGAAGACACATACACACTGCCGCAAATCCAGCACGCGCCCATCGAAACACACGTCGCCGTGGCGCGCTGGGATTTGGACGGGCAGGTGACCCTGTGGGCGGCGTCACAGTCGCCGTTCGCGCAGCGCGACTTACTGTCGAACAGCATCGGCGTGCCGCATGGCAACATCCGCGTGATCTCACCCTACATCGGCGGCGGTTTCGGCGGCAAGGCGGGCATCTCGATCGAGGCCAACGTCGTGCTGATGGCGAAAGCGGTGAAAGGTCACCCGGTCAAGGTGCGGATGACGCGCGAGGAGGAGTTCATCGCCACCAACGTCCGCCAGAGCCTTGTCGGCAAATACAAGGTCGGCTGCGATGCCGGGGGCAACCTGCTGGCGCTGGAGGTCGCCTACTACTTCGGCGGCGGCGCCTACAACGATTACGGCGTCAATATCGTGCGCGCGGCGGGCTATTCCTGCACCGGCCCCTACGACGTGCCGCACGTCAAGGGCGATTCCTATTGCGTCTACACCAACCACCCCATCGGCAGCGCCATGCGCGGCTTCGGCATGCCCGAAATCCACTGGGGATTGGAGCAGGTGATGGACAGACTGGCCGAGAAAATCGGCATGGACGCAGCGGAGTTCAAACGGCGCAACTGCGTTCGCACCGGGGACACAATTTTGACCGGCATGACAATGCCACAAATCGACCTGGTCGCCTGCATTGATAAGGTGACGCAGGCGATTGGTTGGGAGAAACGAGATCTGACAGGGTTCAAAAAACCTGTCAGGTCGGGGACAAAGGTACGCGGCAAGGGTCTGGCGATCATGTGGAAAGCCCCGGCCATGCCGCCCAACCCCGGCAGTTCCGCCATCGTGCGCTTTAACGAGGATGCGACGGTCAACGTCTACGTTGGCGGGCAGGAAATCGGGCAGGGCGCGTTCACAGTGATGGCGCAGATGGCGGCGGAGGCGCTCGGCGTGCCCTACGAGTGGGTGCGCGTCTCCGCGAATCCGGTGGACACGAAGTACAGCCCCTACGAATGGCAGACCGTTGCCAGCCGCCTCACCTGGTCGATGGGAAACGCGGTCAAGGCGGCAGCAGAGGATGCACGCGGCAAAATCCTGGACATCGTGGCGCAGTATTGGGGCGAAGACCCCGCCGACCTGGACATCAAGAACGGCGTCGTCGTTTCGTACAAATCGGAGCGCGAACAGCCGCTCAACAAGATGGTCGTCTATGGCCTGCCCAACGAGAATTTCGAGGGCTGGCAGGGCGGGCCGATCGTGGGCAGCGGCAAATTCATGCCCACCTACGTCACCGGCCTCGACCCGGAGACGGGCCAGGGCGCGCGGGCCGTCGTCCACTACACCGTCGGCGCGCAGGCCGTGGAAGTGGAAGTGGATACGGAGACCGGACAACTGGACGTGCTCAAAGTCGCCAGCGCCTACGATGTGGGCAAGGCCATCAACCCCGATCTGGTGATGACGCAGATCGAGGGCGGCGCGGTGCACGGGATGAGTTCTGCCTTCGAGGGCCTGCGCTTCGATGAGCAGGGCCGCCCCCTCAACGGCAGCTTCGTGGACTACAAGATTGCCACCGCGCTGGATGCCCCGCGCGAGATTCACGGCGACATCGTCGAGACGCCACTGGAAGACGGCCCGTGGGGGGCACGCGGCGTCGGCGAACACGTGATGGTGCCCACCGCGCCGGCCATCGCCAACGCGCTGTATGCGGCAACCGGCATCCGCTTCAACGATTTGCCGCTCTCGGCGGAGAAAATTTTCATGGCGCTGCACCCGGAGGGGCCGGAACTGAGTTGCGAGTTGCCGGGACGGTAACGATCTGGGAATTCGCCCTCTAGCGGAGTTAGAGTATACTCCTTGCTAGAGGGCAGATCCTCACAAGGAGGACAGACATGACGACGACCTTAGCCTTACAACCTGCGCTATGGGAGCAGTTACAACAAACGGCCAACGAGCAAAAAACGGACGTGCTAGAGCTGGTAGAGACGGCCATACACACCTACCTGCGTCAAATCGAACGCGAACAAATCGAGGCCGAAGCTGAAGCCTATCAAAAACTGCATCCTATGCTCACACAAAAATATCTGGGACAATATGTCGCCATCCACCATGGCCAGGTCATCGATCATGATAAAGATTTCCAACAGCTCCATGCCCGGATTCGCCAACGTCTTGGACGACGTCCGGTGCTGTTGCGGCGAGTTGAAGAAGCGCCAGAACGAGAAATCGTCTTCCGAAGCCCAAGTTTGGAGCAGAGATGATGCCGGGTATCTCATATCTTGACACCCATTATCCTGAAATTCCGGTGTTAGAAATCTACCTGGGATACCCTGCAGAGAAATTGTCACTCGGGCCGCTTGTGGCAATCGTTGATACAGGCGCAGACGGGACGCTAATCCCGCAAAAACTGTTAGATCAGATTGAGACGCCTATGGTCGACACAGTAAGAATTCGCAGCCATTGGGGAGAATGGCGTCGCGTTATGGTGTTTACGGTGGACATGGGATTTGAAAATCTGCGCCTACCTGCGGTAGATGTTATCGGTGACGAGACAGGGACCGACATTATCTTGGGGCGCAATGTTTTGAACCGTCTGAAGCTCTTATTGGACGGGCCTGGACATTACACCCAAATCCTATAAAAGAATCGCTTACAGCCAGCATACAAAGTATCGAGTAAATACGTAGGGCGGATAGGCAACCCGCCCTACGTTTATGGCATGTTACACACCCCCATAAACGCGCCAGCACGCAAGATACGCACCAGATGGGCCTCATCCCCTGGCTCTTCGTTCAACAGGTTGTACCCCACGCCGAAAGAGTGCGTAACGTGCGCGTCGGAGTTGCACACCACCGGGATGCCGAGTTGCTGCGCGGTCTGGCGGATGCGCGGACGATTGAGCGAGGCGACATTGGTGGAACAACCCTCCAGCGCATCGGGGGGATACTGCACAATGTCGATGACAATGTCCGTGTGATAACGGAAAGGATGCGCCAGGGCAATCCAGCCCCCTCGTTCGCGCACAAAAGCGTGCAGCGCCGGATAAGTCCAGCGCAAAGACTCCAACGCCGGATCGTGAACACCGAACACCAGCAAATCCTCTCGCTCTTCGACGGTGATCTCTATCCCGCCGAAGATACGAAACGGTGCGTATTCCTGATTCAGAGCGTTCAGGTGCGTCTGTGGCACAAGACGCCCGTGATCGGTAAACACCATTGCATCCAGACCACACGCGATGGCAGCCTGGATTTGTTCCTCCTCCCGCGACCTGGCGCAGGTCGAGCGTTCTGAACTGTGAACGTGTAAGTCAATCTTCATTTATCACCTCGAATCGTCATAAGGGCTTTATCATTCTTGTCACGGTTCTCTTATTCTGCTTCAAGCGGATCGTCAGATCCGCGTTGTGTGACCCATTTCAGCTGAAAACGGGGAACTGGCGTTCCCCTCGGAGCAAGAATGATAAGACCGAATCGCCATTTTACCACTTGACAGGATATGTCAAATAATTTATAATATAATTATATTCTAAATATATCTTTTATCTGCGCAGAAGTCTGGGAAATGACAGGGAGGACACAATGATTACACGCACAGCATCCGCCGTTTGGGAAGGCAATCTGGTCAAAGGCAAAGGGGAGTTGAGATTGGGCAGTGGGGCATTGGAGGGCGCTTACTCATTCGCGTCGCGCTTTGAAAATGGTATGGGCACGAATCCCGAAGAACTCATCGGGGCAGCCCACGCGGCATGTTTCTCGATGGCCCTCAGCCACATGTTGGCAGAAGCCGGCTTCACCCCCACCCGCGTAGCGACCAGGGCCGCTGTCAGAATGGACAAGGTCGAAAGTGGTTTCAAAATCGTGCGTGTCGATCTCACCACCGAAGCCGAAGTGCCGGGCATCGACGAAGCCACGTTCCTGGAACACGCCCATGCCGCAAAGACCGGCTGTCCCATCTCGCAGGCGCTCGCCGGTGTTGAAATCACGCTCACAGCACAGCTCGTTAAGTAAAGCGATCCACCACGCGGCCCGCACTTGTGCAGTGCGGGCCGCGTGATTGCCCAGGAGATCAATACGAATACCGCCCAATCTCCCGGAATGTGCGCCTCTCGGCGCTGTATGGCTCCAAAGAGCCGGGGCGTAAAACCTGCACGTTTCCCCAGCGGTCGGCCTGCACCCGCCACAACATTTCCATAGGTTTACTTTGCAACTTCCCATCCGCGTCAGGGTACTGGACGCGCTTGCACTCACGGAGCAGCACATGGATGCCGCCGTTTTCGGGAATGCGCAGTGTTTGTAAAACCTCGTAAACCGGATCAAGAGCAGATGATCCGGCCGCGCTGCGCCTGTTCAACCCAGGCAAGTTGATGTCGTAGATTGCCGCATCCACCACCACCCGCAACAACTTTTCGGTACTCGTAAAAATGGGCGGCGGCGCGCATTTCTCCAGCCGAAGGATGTACTGATGCAGGATCGCCAACGTTATCGCCAACGTCAGGCAAACATACGACAATACATAAATGAACGCAAAGAGGACCTTGCCCAACCAATCATCTGGCTTGCCGTATGTGGCGTAAAAAAGAACCCAGAGCGCGGAGAGGAAAATCCCGGCCAATGCGGTAAACGTCACCAAGAGGACAATGGGCACACGGCGCACCTGATACACCTGTGAGGCCCACCAGCGTTCCCACCAGGAGAGTGGGTCATCATAGATAACAAAAGCCAGAAGAACACAAACGCCAAAACTGGCAAAAGTCAGGATTGGATAGTAATACAGCGATGCTTCGCGGGGGAGCCAAAAAAAGAGCCATGCCGCCAGAGCCAGCGCCGCGGGCATTAACCCTAAAATACCGCCCTCCCATAAAATGAAATCGGGCAGGGTAATCTCCAGCCGATCCCAGGCATGTAGATCGCTTCCGCAACGCGGACACACCGCTGGCGGCGTTGCCGGCGCAGTAGCACCGGCAGACGGACCGGAAGAAGGACGCGATGTCGAGACAGCGCTGTATTCCCCTCTACATGTTCGGCATATCGGCATGGATGATCCTCCGGGTGAGCGTGGCTGGCGTTACACACTTGACGCGGCGCGAACCTTCGCGGCGCGAGAGCCTTCGCGGCGCGAGTGTCTTCGCGCGTTATCCCAATGCCTTGATCCGCGCCGCGATCTCGTCCTCCACCTGCTTGATCGCTGCCTTCAATTCAGTCTCACGTTTTTCTAGCTCGCGCAACTGGGCCTCGGTGGACTCCAGTTGCTCGACATACTTCGCCCGCAGTGCCCCTTCCTTGCCTACTTGCGACAGTGCCTGCATATTCCCTTGCACTTGCTGCTGGGCTTTGTATATTTTGTCTCGCTCAACATCGAGCTGCTTCAACTGTTTCTCGTAGTCGGCGATGGTGTCGAAGAGCATCAGCAGTTTGACGACCTGATCATAAACCGCGCGGTCCATCAGCCCTTGCTTGAAGTAGCGCTGCAACCCCTGATGCGTCTGCTTCTGTATCTCCTCATAGCGACTCAACAGACGGCGTTCCTGTACTTTGAACAGCCTCTCACCACGGGACGGCGCCTGGACTTCAAAACGCCAATACTCATCGGTGTGTTCTTTAGGCGCTGCGGTGTCGAAGAGTTCATACTGCGGTGTACGCGGATGTTCCACCAGCACGGTGACCGGCTCCGCCGTTTGATTCGAGAGGCGGTACTCCTGCCAGCGCACGTCCCATTCTTCGAAATGCAGGTAGCCGCCCTTAATGAACAAGCGATAAATCTCCCGGCTCGAACCGCTGGATTCACGCACTTTGACGCCCAATTCCACCGCATAAGGAACCACGACCTCACCACCGACCGCCGTAAACGGCAACACAGCTTCGCCTACGTAGTCCCCATCGTCGAGTACCGTCACCGGGCCGCGTTCCAGAGTCAGGCCGCTTGTATTCTTCATCCGCAACGTAGCGACCGGGTGCGTCGCCATCTTGCGCCCGTTGTAGAGCAAGTCCTTCTGGTACGCCAAATTCGCCGAGACCACCGGCACCATCGCCGATTGCCCGCGCCCCACGGTCACCGGTGTCTGGATGACGTACTGGAACAGCTCACCCAGCGCCTCGCCTTTTGTGGCGACGGGCTGGGCTGCAGCAAACGCTTCGCGGGCTGCCCCCTTCGGCATTGACTGGGGAACAGGGGCAGCCATGGCCGCACGCATCATCATCGGCGCGGCCATCTCCGCGACGCCCAAACCTAAAGTAGCGCCCTCAAATTCCATCGGCGCGGCTGCCACGCGCGCTTCTTCTTTCACTTCCGGGCGCTCCGGCATAAACGGTGTGTACAGATCGTAGACGAATGAGATCGGCATCCCCGCCACTAACGCAAGAGAAATCCCCTGCAAGTCCTCTTCCAACCGGTTGTCGAAGATGCCCCACCCCAAGAGTAGTGCCTGCGGGCCGTCCTGCGCCTTTGGATCGAGCACCAGGCGGTAGCTCACCCGCCACGTGGGTGCAGGCGCGATATAACTGACGGAGAGGTCATGCTCACCCGGCGTCAGACGGATCGTCACACTGCGGTATTCGTCCTGCGTGAGTGACGTTTGCAAGAAGAAGCGCAAATCCGCCGCGCCGCGCTCATCGAGGATGTCCACGCCCTGCACGCGCTCCAACGCCACCGCACGCACTGTAGCCGATTCATCGAGCAGCAGCGAGACCATCGCCGAAGCCAACGGCTGGCGCTCCGATGGTTCATCCAGGCCCAGCAGCTTGCCCGTCACCGTTTCACCCTGATCCAGCAAGAGTACGACACCCCGTCCCCGCAGACAGGCCAGCAAATCCCGCAGGCTGCGGTCGTCGTCCAGGCGGATGGAACACCCGGCCAGGCGCTCCTCACGGCTCTGCGGTGTGGCATAATCGACGCCGAGCACCTGTCCCCCGCCCCAATCGATGGCGGTGAGGCTCTTCAAGATGTCATTCATCTCCGTCACACGGAAGGAAAGTTCCACTTCCTCGCCGTCCAACCTGGCCCGGCGCTCGAAGAAGCCCACGCCGTGCTTATACAACGTCATGCGGGTAATGGGTAATTGTGCCATACTCACCCTCCAAAAAAGTCACATAGTCATGAGTCGCGCAGTCAAGTAGTCTTTACTGTGACCGATCTTCAACCGCGCCGCTACAAGCATCAACGGATCAGCCCATTGTAATACACGATATTGTCACGTTCCTGGAAATTGTAATTGATGATGCGCTCTGTATTTGTAAAAACACACATCGTCGTTTCAGATACTGTGCGCCGTAGCCATTCTGTTCCCGGTATCAGCGTGAGTGTCATCGTCATGTACTCCAAAAATACAGTCCCGTCTTCAAGCACGGTAGTCAAAGTCAAACCATTGGTGGAAAAAGGAAGCCGCTGAAACCTTCGTATGTAGTTGACGTAATAGCCACCCCCGCCAATCCACCACCCAACATATCCCATATCGTCTAATTGAAGTTTGAGGGCCGGATCAGGCGGATAAATCATAAGTATTCCAGTATCAGGATAAAAAGTATAAACTGGCAGACTGGTCACAACTCGAGATGTGCAGTTTCCACTGTATTCCACAAATGTTTGCCGTTCAACAAACACATATTTACTTTTCAATGTCCCGATGAGAGGCTGCAAACTTTTGCCAACTAATGGCAAATAGGCACTGTGCGTGAAGAGCAATGTCTCCGATATTGCAGAAGTTACGTCGAGTTGCTGAACATCAGCCCCTCTGCACAACTCAATTCTATCAGCTGCGTCAACCGTCCTGCTGGTACAACCCCAAAACAGAACACAAAGCGCGATGACGAGAGTGAAAACAGTAACGAAGGCTATGCTTCTATTTGCTAAGTTCATGAGCGTTAATCCAACATTTCAGCGGTGGGTAGTCTCAGAGCGCCCCGCCGCTTGGATGTTCCGTTCGACCCGTCAACGGCGACCACGCAACAACGGGAATTCCGACACGCTTTTGGCGTCATTGTCGTTGTATGTTTCCCGCCTTCTCATACCCGAAAAGTTATAACGGTGTCCAGAACTATTCTACTCGCTATTCCACAATAATGCAAGCAGGATTTTTTGAAATTTTGCATATAAATTCTGTTAGAAAAATTGGTTAAAAAAGAAAAAGCCCACGTTTCACTTGGGCTTTGTTCTAACAAAAATACCGGTTGGCGCAGGCCCGGTTAGAGCAATCAACCTTCCTCGAAAATCAGCGTCAACTGACCAAAGCGCACAAGATCGCCCGAATTAAGCCGGACAGGGCGATGGGGCAGAAGGCGAACTTCATTCAGGTATGTACCGTTGGTGCTCTGCAAGTCTTGCAGGAACCAGCCTTCGGGACGGCGGAGGAAACGCGCATGGTGCCGCGAGACGCCGGCCGAGCCGCCGCCATAAGGCTGTAGATCGACGTCCGGCGGCTGCGGCAGCATGGGGTCCGTCCGCCCGACCACGACTTCGTCCCGCAAGGGGATCGAGAGCGCCACTCCCGATGTGGCAATGAACAAACGCGGGCCGGTCACGGCTTCCTGCGCGTCGAGGCGCATGGTCTCCATGCGGGCCGTCACCGGATGGGCAGCCTGGGCCGCCAGTTTGAGCGATTGTGCCACCTGCTTGAGGTCATTGACAAAGAGATCCATGCGCGGATAGCGCACCATCAGATCGCGTTCCAAGGCACGCATCAACACCGTCTCCAAAGAGGCCGGCAGGTTTGGATTGTACGAGCGTAGCGGGACACAAGATTCATGTTGACCGAACCGCACCACAGATGCGTCGGACAGCGCCAGGAAGGGCAAGTGACCGGTCAGTAGCTCGTACAAGACCACGCCCAGGCTGTAAATGTCGGCGCGCGCATCGATCTCTTCCCCGGCCGCCTGTTCCGGCGCGAGGTAAGCCAGCGTCCCCAAAATCGAGCCGGGGACGGTCAACTTTTGCGCTGCCATCAATCGTTGAGATGTGTCTCCCGCCTTCTGTGCCATGTCCACCACTTTAACCAGGCCGAAGTCGGCCAGCAAGGGCCAATCCGGGCGGGCCAGCAGGATGTTGCCAGGCTTCACGTCGCGGTGGATGATGCCTTTGGAATGGGCATAAGCCAACGCCTCGCCCACCGGAATGATCAACGCCAGCGCTTCAGTGCCATCGAGGGGGGTGTCTTCCAGGCGCGCCTGCAACGAGCCGCCTTCGACGTACTCCATCACGATAAACGCATAGCCTTGATCCTCGCCATAGTCGTAGATGTTGAGGATGTTCGGGTGCCGCAGACTGGCGATGGCATGGGCTTCACGACGAAAGCGGCGCAGGAATTGTTGCCCACCGGCGTCTTCGATGTGCAACACTTTCACCGCTACCCAGCGCTCCAGTTGAGGCTGAAACGCGCGATAGACCACTGCCGCGCCGCCGTGGCCGATCCGTTCGGTCAATGGATAACCACCGATTGTGCGACCGCTTAAATCATCCATGTGAGTCCTCTTGTGATAGTCTGATAGGTGTTAGTCGGGTAGTCGTTAGTCGGGTAGTCGGGTAGTCGGGTAGTCGTTAATCATTAGTCGTTGGTCGGGTAGTCAGGGCGGTGATAGGGCATATTAGCGCAGTTCGGCCAGCTTTTCGTTCACCGTCGCCAGATCGCCTTTGAGGAGGGCAATACGGGCGACATCCAACGTCTGGTAGGCTGCCCGTTGGGCTGCCGTGCCGCGGAAGTTGGCGAGCCGCGTCGTGTACGTGCGCCCCACGACAGCCACCGCGTTGACCAGCGCCCCAGGCTCGAAGGGAATAGGCACGGCGTTGGCCTCAATATCCGCAATCCACGCCGCTTCCAGCGCCTCCAACGACGCGCCGTACACGCTCTCGTAATCGCCGCTGCGATAGACAGCACGGAATTTGTCCGTCCCATACGTTTCGATGAGGTATTCCACAAAGCAGCCTGCCGCGTAGTAATTCTGCAAATCCACGATCTGGTTCTCGAAACGCAACAGGCGCGACACACGCGGGAGTTTCCCCGCTTGATGATACGCCGCGCAGAAGGTCTTCAATGGAATATGATCAGAGCCGGCGATCGCCGTCATCCCCATGTAAACGGCAAACCCCTCACTCTCCAGCGTAGAAGCAGGCGGGCCAAACACATGCCAGGCGTAGAGGTGCGCCAACTCGCGCGTGAGGGTGTACTGTTGATCCTCCGCCGTCCCCGTACCATCGTGCAGGAAGAAAATGCAGCGTTCTGCCGGTAAGGTGATTCCCCTTTGCAGTGTATGAGGCGCAGCAAAGGCCGTCCCCGCTACGTAGATGTCGAACGTCCCAGGGAGTGTCGCGCGGAAGGTCGCTTCGATGTGCGCCATGCCCTTGACGACCATCGCTTGCACTGCGTCGATGTTCTCTATCCCATACAGACCCGCGCGGTAGTGCAAGGTAAAGCGCTGCGGTCCGGCTGTCTCCGGGTAAGCGACGCTCAAATCACCGTCCAGCGTCGACGGCTCCCATGTCGGTGTCGGGGTCAAGGTCGGCGTGGGTGTCGCGGTCGGGGTCGCTGTAGCAGTCGGGGTATCTGTGGGAGGTGGGGGTGGCACCGGGATCGTCAATTTTTGGCCGATGCGGATGACATCAGAGTCCAAATTGTTGGCGGTCATGAGTGCATCCACGGTGACGTTGTAGCGTTTGGCAATCGCGCCCAATGTGTCGCCGGCCTTGACGGTATAGACGACTTTGTTGCTCTCCTCGGCAGAGAGCGTCGGCGTTGCCGTGAGGGCCGCCAGCGCCGCCTCATCCAGCGGGATGCGTAACTCCTGATCGGGGTAGATGACATCGCCACTAAGATCGTTGGCCGCCGCCAACGCCGCCACGGAGATCCCGTAGCTATAGGCAATGCCGGAAAGCGTATCCCCGGATTTGACGGTGTAGGTGATGTAGTACGTGACCGACGTGGGCGTGGGTGACGGTTCCACTCCTGGCGTGGGCGTGGGCAAAGGCAACCCCGTGGTTCCGGTTTCCCCCGACATTCCCGTGGCGGTAGGCAATGGAACAAAGGTCAGAGTGACAGCCGGGGTGCCGGATTCCGGTTCAGGTGAAGGGCGTAACAGCAAGAACACGGAGACCAGCACGAAGAGCAAAACGCCCAGCCCTATCGCCAGACCAACCAGAATATCTTTTCGGCGGATCGATTTTTCTTCAATCATGGCTACTCCGACGCTACGAGGCTCTTATATGTGAGCGAAAATGTAGCGCGCAACTTGCGCTGGCGTTGTCCACCACACTCCTCTTATATCACATCTTGAGAAAAGTTCACGTTCTACGTGCAACAGTCAGTTCCCCTCCACCATACAGCCATCAGCGACAATCAGCGCGAAAAATCACGGCTGCGATGCTTCAAGCGCATCAACTTGAACAACGATCACACTGACATTGTCATTGCCACCGGCCTGGTTTGCCGCCGCGACCAGTTGTTCGCAAGCCGCCTGCGGTGAAGGTGCCCCATGCCACAGCGTCCAGATGCGCGCATCGGGGAGCATCCCACTCAGCCCATCGGAGCACAGCAATAACGCTTCGCCAGGCGCGAGTACCTGTTCGAAAAGATCGAAGTCCGCTTTGGGCTTGTCGCCAACCACCCGGTAGATGATATTGCGGCGCGGATGTTCACGCGCCTCCTGCGCGGTGATGTGCCCCGCCGCCACTAACCGCTCGACAAGCGAATGATCGGTTGTAACCTGCGTCGCCCCATCCGCCGACAGCCAGTAAGCGCGGCTGTCACCGATGTTGGCGATGGTGATGTGTCCCCCAATCGCCAGCGCGAGGACCAAGGTGCATCCCATGTCACTATCGGCAGTCCGGCGGTGGTTATACACGGCCTGATTCGCTGCCGTCACAAGCTGTTCCAGCCAGATGCGGGCATCCGGCAGCTTCCCCTCGGCCTCCAAACGCAGACTATCCACAGTCTCCTGGATCGCCTGGATCGTCAACTGGCTGGCGACATCGCCCGCGGCATGGCCGCCCATCCCATCGGCGACGGCGTACACCCCCACCGGCAAGCCTAACGCCGCAAAACGTTCGGTCAGATCAAGAGCTAACACGCTGTCTTCATTCACCGTGCGCATACGGCCCACATCGGTAAGCATTCCAACCCGGACGCGCACATTTTCCGGCGCATGCAGACCCCGCAGCGCGCTCTCAAGCCCCGCGGCGAACACATCAGCCGTCTTGCCCCTCTCCTGCGCCCGCACAAGCAGTGTGACCACCGGTTCGGCGAGTGCTATCTCCTCCGATGATGTATTGTCGAATGAGGTGCCCAGGAGCGCGAGTAACAAACTCGCCAACGCCCGGACATTTTCCGCAAAATAGATGTCGGCCTGGGCGTGAACTTCACGCGGCAACAGCACAACATTGTCGATACACACGTGCTGCGCAATGCTGTCGCCGAGCACAACGTGCTCAAGGTCAATATTTTGCAGGACAACGTAGTGATGGTGCAGATACGCCATCCCTTGCGCCAGCGCAACACCCCATTGCAGCACCTTCTCGACGGCTTGCGGGGACGAGACATCATGCGCCCGCTTGAAGACGGGTTCGATGCGATAATGGCGCGGCGGCTCGAACGTTGTGTTCGTGAAAACGTCCTCGGGCAGGATCAGGGCGGGATGGCGCAAACGCAGCGCGGCTAATTCCGCCGAAGCCTGAAACGTCTGCGCATCCACGGTCTCCCGCATCAGAAATTTCGGATAGATCAGGGTGATCCCGCGCAAATCGGCCCCACAGCGCGTACAAGTGCGGGGCTCTTCGCCGCCAATCGGGGCATCGCAATACGGGCAGCGCGTGAGTGATGTGGTGCCCCGCACGGTGTAGCTGTTCTGCAGCGCGTCCGGCGTCTCCGCAGCCGTATGAACGTTGAGCACCAGGTAGCGCCCATCGCCCACCAACGTCCGTTCCGGCAACGCCTCCAGCGCAGCGGCAGTTGCCATCATGGGCCCGGAGGTAACGCGCGACTTCTCCCCACGATGCGCCTCAGGGGTTTTGAACCGCGTGAACAAGAGCAGTATGGCAATGAGCAATGCACCGGCGACCAGCACTCCCCCCAGCGACGCCGCCAATAAACGTCCGGGGAGCTTCGGCGACACACCATCCGGCAACGGCAGATGACACGCGGAGAGCGTCAACACCACGGCAACAAACAACACGGCGCGCCACCCGCGCTTACTCCCGGTCTTCATCCGTTTTGGCCCCCTTCAACCGTTGCAAAGACGCCAACAGCGCCACCATATACGTTGCCCGCGAGCGCACGTGTTGGCCTTCCTGGTTGGGGAAGCGCGTGGCCAGCGCGATGGCGCGCGTCGCCCACACGCGCGCCTTCTCGTAATCCTGCTGCCGCCGGAAGAGGTCGGCGCCGATCAAGTAGAGGCGCGCGCCGCCCAACGTCCGCTCGACGCCGGAGCGCGCCAGACCACGCTCGACCACGGCCAAGGCAGGCGCATAATCGCCCCGCGCTTCCAGCGCCGTCGCTTCGTGGTAGTCCAGATCCGCCAGGCGCGCGATGTCGTCCGGGTTCTCCGGTTCGGCAGGTAGCATGGCGCGGGCGGCGTTCAGATGGAAGAGCGCGGTGTCGTAATCGCCAAAGCTGATCAACGTGTCGCCCAGGAGATGGTGCGCCTCGAAGCGCGCCTCCGGCACGGCCAGCCCGCCGGCATCCGCCGCCTCCAACACGCGTTCGAGCGCCTGGCGCGCCTGCACTGCCAGATACGAACGCACGGCCTGCTGTCCCAGTTCCAGGTTCACCGCGACGGCTTCTTCCCACATGCGGGCCTCGTAAGCGTGATAGGCCATCAACGTAAGCCAGTTAGGGGCGGCCTTCTCGCGGTAATAGCCGAGATACTCGGTGAGCCTTTGGTGGATGAGCCGCTGGATCCGGTGTGGCAGCCCCCGGTAAGCGACTTCGCGGACCAGCGGCTGGCGAAAGACCAACCATTCCACATCGCGCGGGGCCAGTCCGAAAGGTGACAGTTGCGGAATCCGCCGCCGTACCGCCGTGTCGCTCTCCTCCCCATAGGCAGCGACCAGCGTGGGGACCGTCATTTCATCGCCGACAGCCGCCGCCGCACGCAGCAAGTGCCGGTCAGGCGGCGAGAGTTGGTCGATGCGGCTCTGGATCAGCCCGTAGACCATATCGGGCAGCGGGAAATCTTCCAACGAGCCGGTCAGTTCCCAGGAATGGTCGCGCCGGCGCAAAACACCGGAGTTGATCAGCGCCCGCACGGCTTCGGTGGCGAACAGGGGCAGGCCGCTGCTTCGTTCCGCCACCCACTGGGTAACGATTTCGGGCAGCGGCATGTCCTCGAAGAGGCGCTGGACTAGCGTCTTCATCGCTTCAGCGGGCAGTGGGCCAAGGGGCAAATCCACCACCCGCTCATCCGCGGACCAGCGCCGCAGCACGGGAGCGGAAGAGGTGGCGGTTTCATCGCGGTACGTCGCCACAAGCAGCAACGGCGCGCTGATCGGCGTATTGATCAGAATGTCGAGCATTTCCAGCGAGGCCGGCGACATCCAATGGACATTGTCAAGGATCAACAAGCGTGGTTGTTCGCGCGCGGCCTGCTGCCACAGTTCGAGGAACATAGATTGGCGCTGTGTATCGCGCATCGTCGGTGGCAACGCGAGCACGTCCGGCGAAGGGGAGACAGTCAATCCCACCAGCGGCGCGAGCAGGGCGGCCCACGGCGCAACGCCATAACGCTCCAGCACCGTTTCCAGCGTCGCCTGACGCGCTTCCGGCGAGACCGCGTCCAATCCCAGGAGGGAGGTGAGGGCTGCATCCCACCCGGCATACGGTAAGTGTGTGGCATACGACGGCGTCACACCGATATGCACGGCGAAACCACGCTTCTGCGCCAGGCGGGTCAGTTCCTGCACCAGCCGACTCTTTCCCACACCCGCGCTACCGTGAAGGAGCACCGCATGGGACTCGCCCTTGCGTACTGCATCCAACACGCGCGCAAGCCGGGCAGACTCGTCGGCGCGCCCCACAAGGGGAATTTCCGAAGCCGGCGCGCCCAAGAAGACCTGCCGCAGTCCGCGCACGATGAAAGGGGCCAGCGGCTCGGCCTTGCCCTTGAAACGGGTGGGCGCACCAAATTCGCCGGCGACGCGGCGCGTTACCGCAGGGTGGCCGGAGGTGCTCGGACCAAGCCAGATTTCACCCGGAGCGCATTTGGACATCAGACGCGCGGCCAGGTTAACCTCGTCGCCCATGACCGTGTACTCACGGCGGCGCGCCGTTCCCACGTCGCCGGCAAAGACGTAGCCGGTGTTGATACCGAAGCTGAGCGTCCCCCCGAACATCTCCTGCAACTCAAGAGCGGACAGCACGGCCCGCAGGGGATCATCCTCGTGGGCGCGCGGCGCACCGAAAAGCGCCATGATATACGCGCCACTCGGCGCCACGGCGATCTTGTTGACGATGCCGTCGTAGCGTTGGATGGCATCACGGATCTGAATAAAGGCGGCGTTCGGCTCGGCGATGGCCTGCTGCAATTTCGCCTCGTCGCCCCAATAGGGCAGCAGGTCCGGCAGGCCGGTCACGGCAAGCATCATCACCGTCACCCAACGGCGCTCGCTCCACATGCGGATGCGATCCAGCGTGGGGGCAGCGACCAGCCGTTCCAGCAGGCTCGGCGCCAGGTAAGGGGTCAGCGCGTCCAGGCGGGAAAGGAACCACACCAGCAAATCCCGCTCCTCCACCTGGGGGGGCTGGGGGAGCGCCATGACACCGTGGGCAGAAGGCTTCTCGCGCAAGGCCAGCACCTGATACAGGTCGTCGCCAAGCGGAACACAGTCGATCATTCCCCGGCAGGCGTGGTAGGTACTGACGTCGATAACCGTCTCGGCGGGCGGCGCGGCGCATTGCGCGCGGCCCATGCTCGCCAAAGGCTGACCGACGGGCAGCAGCTCACGGCCGGCACGGTCGCCCAGTCCCAGCCCGAGCATGCGTCCGCTCCCCATGCCGATGGCGACGCGCAGCGGGAAACGTCCGAACGGCGTCTCCACCTCGCCCATCTCGGCCTTCATCGCGGCCTGGAATTCGAGCGACGCAGCCACAGCCCGCAGGGCGTGTTGTTCGCCCTGGAACAGCACCATTCCCGCGTCGCCGCCGAACTTCTGCAAATCCCCGCCGTATTGCGCCGTGATGCGGATCAGAATATCGAGGAAACGATCCACCAGGTCCGTCAACTTCTCGGCCCCTTCGGCCGAGTCGGCCTGCGAAAAGCGCTCCGCCAGAGGCGTAAAGCCGTCGATGTCGGCAAACATCACCGTTCCCTCGAGCGATAGGGCGATGGGGCCGGATACCGGCGCTTCGAGCATCGGCGCAGCGACGGTCATGGGGATGTAGGCAGTGACGACCTCCAGTAAGTCCCGCAAATACATCAACAGCGCAGGCTGATAGTACAGCAGGCGCTCAAGCCAATGGAACAGTTCCCCTCCATACTCTGCCGGTCTGGCGTGCGCTGCATGAAGGGGAAAATCCGAGGTAAAACTCATGGCATATCCGCTTATTTTTCCTCGATACGAATGGTCTTGATGAGATCGCCGGGTGTGGTCGCCGTCTGGGGATCGCGGATGCTGATCGACAGCAGCACGTCCAGTCCCTCAATGACTTTGCCAAAGACCGCGTGCCGACCATCCAACCACGGCGTCGCCGCAAAGGTAATGAAGAACTGGCTGCCGTTGGTGTTGGGGCCGGCATTCGCCATCGACAGCACGCCAGGGCCGTCGTGGCGGAGTGTAGCGTCGAACTCATCGGCGAAGCGGTAGCCCGGTCCGCCGCGGCCGGTTCCGGTGGGATCGCCCGCCTGGGCCATGAAGTCGGCGATGACACGGTGGAAGGTCGTGTTATCGTAGAAGCCCTCGCGCGCCAGGAAGACAAAGTTGTTCACGGTGTTGGGGACTTTGTCGGCGTACAACTCGAGGCGGATGTTCCCCTTCTCCGTCTCAATCGTGGCAAAGTACTGCTTCGTTGGATCAATCACCATCGCCGGTGGCGCGGTATACATATTGTTGCGATCTGCTGGATTTTTCGGCATGGGTATAGCTCCTTGTTCTGTGAATTGGGTGGGGCCACCGCCCCCTAACGCTTCTTCGATGAGACGCCGGAGTGTCGCGGGGTCGTTACCCAACACTGGCTGCCCGTTGACCAAGAATGTCGGCGTGGCAGTGATACCGCGCTGAGAAGCCGCCCTCGACGCATCCAGGACCGCATTGACGTAACGTTCCTCGGCTTTGCACGCCGTAAACTGTTCCATGTTCAAACCAACTTCGCGGGCCGTTGCTGCAAGGTCGAACTTCCCGGCGGCGATCCCGACAAAGACGGCGTGCTCGTAGGCGAAGTAGCGACCCTGCTCGGCGGCGCACATCGCCGCCGCCAGATATTCTTGCGATTCGGCGCGGTTGAAGGCCATCATGTGACCAACGTAACGCACCTTTCCCGTCGCCACATAGTCCTGGAGAAGGCTTTCCAGACTTTCAATGTTGAAGGCACGACAGTGCCCGCAAAAGATTTCGCTGAATTCCATTACCGTGACCGGCGCATCCTCGGCGCCCAACGCGGGGAACCAGCGGGTTCCGGCGGGGCCAGGATAGCGCACGGTCGTCGCACCATCGTTGTACGGCGTTCCCGTCAATCCCAGGAACGACTCGGAACTTACACTGACGATGTCCGTTGCCTTGACAGGAGCGTCGGTAGCCGTCGCCATCGGCGTCGGGGTGGCCGGCATCTGGGTGGCCGGCGACTGCGGGACAGGGGATGTCGCGCACCCCACCAGCAACACCGCGGAAAACACGGTCATCAAGGCTCGTCGCCACAGGTCAGCCACTTTCATCTATCCTACCGCTCCTCGATCCGAATGGTCTTGATCAGGTCACCGGGCGTGGTCGCCGTCTGGGGATCGCGCGGGCTGATCGAGAACAGCACATCCAATCCCTCGATGACCTTGCCGAAAATGGTATGCTTGCCGTCCAACCACGGTGTCGAGGCGAAGGTGATGAAGAACTGGCTACCGTTGGTGTTGGCCCCGGCGTTCGCCATTGCCAATACACCGGCACCGTCGAACTTCAAGTTTGGATCAAATTCGTCGGCGAACTTGTAACCCGGCCCGCCCGTCCCCGTGCCGGTGGGATCGCCGGCCTGGGCCATAAAGCCTTCAATGACGCGGTGGAATGTGGTGTTGTCGTAGAAGCCCTCGCGCGCGAGGAAGACGAAGTTGTTCACCGTCAGGAGCGCTTTATCGGCGTACAACTCCACGACGATATTGCCTTTCTCCGTCTCGATAGTGGCAATGTACTTTTTGGTTGGATCGATGGTCAGCGGGGGCACTGCCGAGTACATGCCGTTCCGCAGAGCCGGGTCGGCGGGCATATTGGGATTGGCAGCCGCCGGCGCCGTGGTGGCGGTAGGCGCTTCCGACGTCGCCTGCTTGCCCTGATTCAAAATCAGCACCAAAACGATCACCAACAAGGCTACCCCTCCCACGATGCCGGCGATCCACCACCATTTTTGCGTTTGGGCGGGTGCGCCTTTTTTCAAGCTAGATGAGACCGGTTTCTTGGTCGTCGGCGCCTTCTTGGCCGCCGAGGTTGTGCTGGGACGCTTTTGCGTCACGTTTGAATGTTTCCTGGCTGCTGTGCGTTTCTTGGACTTGGACATAGCTCCTCCACACTTAAATATGTCTGGATTTTAGCCCATTTTGGTGGAAATGCCAGAGGCTACGAAGGATGGAACGGATGAACGAATAACGAATGAACGAATGAGGCGTGTGCTGATCGAGAAAAATCTGGGCGAATCAGCGCCCAGTAGATTGACCAGTGCGCGGCAAGCCGATCATTAGCACCAGTGGGCCTAGTAACAGCAGCCACATCGTCACCTGCAGGCCGAAACGTCCGGCGATCAGCCCCAGGCCCCACGGAACGAGCGCCCCGATGAAGCCGAAGATGTTGTCTACCGCCATCGTCGTGCCGCTCTGCCCCGGCATCGTCGAATAGAGCTGCGCCTTGAGGATCGCATACCACCCGGCGTTGAACAGGCCCAACAATCCCAGCAGGGCCAACTTGACGCCAAACGCAGGGACGAGCAGAAAAGCGGGGAACAACACCAGCTTGATAGCGGCGCTGAGCCGCAGATAACGCAGTCCCGGCACACGCTCCAGCAGCGGGATGAGCAGCACGTCGCCGAGCAGCCCCACTCCGGTCCAGACGGCCACCGCCGTCGCCGCCTGCCCTGCCGTGACACCCACCACATCCACAAAGTAGAGCGCCAGATAGCCCAGGAGCACATCCAGCATCAGATCGGAGAACTGCAATAGCACCAGCCAGCGCAAGACCGCGCCGCGTTTCAGCGCCTGCCACACGCCCGCGAACGCCGTTTTGAGGTCGATAACCTCTTCTTCAGTACGTCCATCACCAAAGCGGAAGCACGATGCGAGTACCAACAAGAGCAACGCCAGCGCCGCAAAACCGGCAAACAGTGTGCGCCAGCCCATCCCCAGAGCCACCGCCGCGCCCAACACCAGCGGTCCAACCACCACGCCCAACGATCCCGCGAGGGTCCAGCGGGCCATATTGTGTTCGCGGCGGGTGGAACCGACGTCCATCAACGTGGCCTGCGAGAGGCTCACAAACGCACCGCACGCCGGATAGAAGAGGATGAACGACAGCAGCAACAGGGTGAAACTGTGGCTCACACTCGTGAGGAGCAGGCTCAGGCAGAAGAGCGCGCCGCCGCCCAACACCAGCGCGCGCCGTTTCCAGGCATCGCCCAGGACGCCCAGAATCGGCTCGACGACGCTGCTGACGATTGCGGGCACACCGAGCAGCGCGCCGATCTGCGCGTAGCTCAGTCCGAGGTCCGCGCGGATCAACGGCCATGCGGCCTCACGCGCGCCGTAGACGAACTCATCGAGGAATTCGATGAGCAGCAGCGTCAGGACGAACAGGCCCAGGCGAGGCCCGATCTGGGGAAGGCGTTTGTGTTGTGTCATCACCGCGCACTATAGACGGCGCGCGGGAAATGTCAATCGCACGTAGGGGCGAGGCATCCACACGATGCACCTTGTCAATCGAGAATCGCTGCTGGGATGCCTCGCCCTTAACGCGCATCCAATGAGCAGATTGTGATTGACCCGCAAGAAGAAAGCGCGTATACTGGTAGCAACGTTTCTCTACGGAGGTGTATCATGAAGAAACACTTGCATTTGCGGGCATCCCGGCGGGGTAAGAATGTGCGATTTTTCTTAGCTTTGGCAGGAGCGATCTTGATGTGCTTTCTGATAGCGTCCGGTGTAAAGGCGCTGATGGGGGGAGCGGGCTTGATGTGGTCCGTCATGGCAAGTGAACCTCTGAAATTAGTGGTGTGTTGGGAGAACCCCGACGCTGCAGAACCACTGCCAGGAGAACCCAACCAGGCCAGCGGGGCTGAACGCCGGGAATGGGTGCGGTTGGCGCTGAAGAGAACCTGGGAGCGGGAAGCCCGGATTCTCTTCGTCGGCTGGGAACAATGTCAGGACGAAGAAAATGCGACGCCTCCACCCCACACGCTGGGACCTCGCCGGCCCGGCACCACTGATGAAAACATCAAAATCAACATTCAAGCCACTGGCGGTGGCCAGAATCCGGGGCATGGCTCGTGGGGCGATCACCAGCAGGGGGGCGTCTTGCTCAATCTGCATCTCACTCGCGGGTTCATCGAATATCTCGCCATCCATGAGTTTGGCCACGTGCTTGGCTTCTATCATGAGGAAGAACGAAGCGACTGGCCCAACAACATTCCCGGTTGTCCCCAGCAAACATGGCCTCCTACCGACCCCTGGTGGCCGGTGCCGATAGAGCTGCGTTGGGGCGCTCCTGATCGTAACTCGATAATGGCTTATTGCGCCGGCTCGCCCACTGTCCTCAGTCCCGGTGACGTGGCCGCTGTGCAGCGGGCGTATGAGCGCCATATTCCTGGCACCTTGCTCTCACTGCCGGGTTCCCTGTGTCTCAGCGCCCACGCCAATGCCGCCAACGGCGACAACGCCTTTGGCTGGGCCTGCGATGAAGCCCTTGACGATCAGGAATGGCGTTACGATCCCGATCGACAGGCGCTCTACATCATGTCGCCCACCGATCCCAATCATACCCGGCGCTGCCTCGACCTGGACACAACAAACAATTCTGATGTGCAGATCTGGGATTGCCACTATGGTGCCAACCAGCAATGGAAATTCCAGCGCGTAACCATCCGTGGTTACGGCGGCCTGTGCCTCACCCGCCACGGCGATGGCAGCTTGACGATGGAGCAATGCAATAGCACGACCGAGCAATTGTGGAAGGTTACGCAAAGCCCAGAGGCAGGCTACGTTCGCCTGCAGTCAGATTCGGGCAGCCTCTGTCTCACACGCATAGGTGACTCGGGCAGCAACGCCGTCGTCTTGCCCTGCACCACGCATACGATCTACCTACCTTTGATATTGCGCTCTACCGGTGTTGTCCAGGCTCGGGCAACAGGTGAGATGTTCCCGGTCGTCAGCGCGGCCATTCGCGTGCAAGACTTTATCATGCTGAACGGCGGCCGAATTGTCGGCGTGGAAGCTACAGGTAATCTCTGTCTGGATGTGCGGGATGTGTGGGACGCCGACTACACGGACGGCAAAGGCGGCCCCGTAGCCGGCCAAAACGTGCAATTCTTCCAATGCACCCAAACCCAACTGAATCAGAGATGGAGCCTGTCCGGCGATGTTATCTCCGGCTATCGCTGTCTGGAGCTGGCTAACGGCGGCCTCACAAACGGCGCTGCCGCCTTCCTGGCTCGCTGTGATGGCGACGCCGAGCAAGACTGGGATTATAACTGGTAGATCAGGTTACAGCGTGCACACTATCGCCGTCCTCCGCGAGCAGCTCGGTGAGGAGGATTCGAATTGCCGTCGTAAGCCTAATCCCGCTCCATCCACTCGAACTCGAAATCGCCGATGCGCACGGTATCGCCTTCCTGAACGCCCGCCTCACGCAACGCGTCGAGCACGCCCTCGTGTTCCAGATAACGGTGCAGCCGCAACAGCGCCTCGTCCCATTTGGTCTGCGTGCGGTAAACGGCGCGCTCGATCTTGCCCCCATACACGCGCCAACAGCCCTCGGATTCGCGCACGACCCGGAAGCCTTCGTCCTCCTCCGGTTCAAAGCGGATCACCGACGGAGCCGGTTGCGGCAACGCGGGCGGCGGCGCTTCCTGCACCATCTGGTACGCGCGCCTCATCAACTGGCGCGTGCCCATCTGCGCAATGGCCGAAATCCCCATCACGTCGCGATAGCCGCGCTCGGCAAAGCGCGCCTGCATCTCCGGGAACAATTCCTGCACACCGGGAATGTCCAGCTTGTTGATGACGACGATCTGTGGCTTGTCGATCAGGCCGTGACCGAACGCCGCCAGCTCGGCGTTGATCGTCTCGAAATCGGCCAACGGATCGAGCGCCGAGCCATCCAGCAGGTGAATGAGCACGCGCGTGCGCTCGATGTGCCGCAGAAATTCGTGGCCCAGACCACGCCCCTCGCTCGCCCCCTCGATCAGCCCCGGCAAGTCCGCCATCACGAAGGTCTCGTTCATGCTCAACGCCACCACGCCCAGATTAGGTTGCAGCGTGGTGAAGGGATAGTCGGCGATTTCTGGCCTGGCGGCAGTGGTGACGGAGAGCAGGGTGGACTTGCCCGCGTTGGGCATCCCCACCAGGCCAACATCGGCGAGTAGCTTCAGCTCCAGGCGCAGCCAGCGCTCTTCGCCGGGATCGCCGAACTCGGCGATGCGCGGAGCCTGGTTGGTTGCCGACGCAAAGCGGATATTGCCCCGCCCGCCGCGCCCGCCATGCGCGATCACGGCGCGCTGTCCCACTTCGACCAGATCGGCCAGCAGCTCCCCCGTCTCGGCATCATAGACCACCGTGCCAGGTGGCACTTCGAGCACCAGATCCGCGCCGGCGGCCCCATGCCGGTCTTTGTTGCGTCCCGGCTCACCATCGGCAGCAACGAATTCCTTCTTGTGTGCAAAATGGTAGAGCGTATTCAAGTGACTGCTCACGGTGAACACCACGTCCCCGCCCTTGCCACCATCTCCACCCGATGGACCGCCGAAGGGGATATACTTCTCGCGGCGAAAGTACACCCCGCCTTTCCCCCCATGGCCGGCCGTCACGTGAATTTTGACTTGATCGTAAAACATAACATCTCTCTTTTGAAGATTTCAAAGAAACCCGGTTTTTGACAAAAACCGGGTTTCTCCCAAAAAACTGTTAGTGTCTAATTCTCAGCGTAGCGTGTCCCTAAAACCGCATGCAGCGTCTCACACGCCGGACATCCCCCGCCAGGACGGATAATGGCGTAGCCATCCTGGGGATCGTAGCCGTAACGCACAAAATCGATGTTCCAGACGATGATGCAGCGCACCATCCCGGTGTTGATGCCCAACTGTACGGCCTCGGCCAGCCAGGCAGCCTGCTGCGCGTTGTTCGTCCCGCGCGCCCAGGCAAATTGGTCGGAGAACGTCTCCAGGCCTTCCTGGGAAGCATACCCCATTTCGGTGTAGAACAACTTGCGCGTCCCCCGGAAAATGTTGAAGTACAACTCGGTCTGCGGCAGGAAGAACCACGAGTGATGGGTGTCGCCCGGATTCGCGGGATGTCCAATGCGCGCCGAAGGTGATGTGGCCCCGGAGTTGTGATGCGCACCGATGTAATCCATACAGTTGGCGGCACCGGCATTGTATAATCCTTCCATCCAGGGTTTGTCATCGCATCCGTTCGGCCCGCAGCCTCCGAACCAACCGGTCGGCGCAGGTGCCGCGCTGATAACGGCCGTTCCCCTGTTAGCGCCCTTAATCGCGTTGTAGGATTTGCACAGCAGGTTGGTGTACGCCTGCGGGCTGATTTGTCCGATTTGCCATTCGCGGTCAATGTTCGGTTCGTTCCACACCTCAATTGCGTCCGCGCCTGCCTGCGCCAACCCTGCGACCCAACTGGCGAACTGATCCTCGAATCCCGGCTGCGTGACCATACTCGGGCTGCCTAACGCGCTCAACTGGATCTTGAACCCATTGGCGTGCGCGGTATTGATGATGGAGGTCGCGCCTTGCCCATATTGAACCTGCACTTTAACCCAGTTCATCCCGGCATGGTGCATCAAGTCTTTGTAGGGCAACCCTAAATCCCGCACGTGCCCGCCCAACTCAAAGCCGCCACCGGAAACCGGCGCAACGATAGGCGTCACCGGCGTCGGAACCGCCGCCTGTTCGCCTACCTGGATCACCAGATAAATCTTGCCGCCCTCGATCACCTTGTCGCCGGCCTGAATTTGCCAGTTCCCCTTGTAAGTGCCGTCAGCATTTGGCGCAGTCATCTCTACGCTGATATCCACATTCGCACCGGCCTTCACCGCGCCGATCTCAACTTTAGACACGTCGGTCATCTGATCCCCGGAAACGAAGACTAACACGGTATCCGCCGGCCAATCCTCGCTGCCCGCATTGCGCATTCGCCAGGTCTTGGTGAACTTTTCTTCCTTCTGGAAGCGGGTATTGTCCGGGACCGTCACATCGGCGACAAAAGCGGCCTTCAAACCTTCCGCGGGGGTTTCGGCGGGCGGTGGGGTTGTGGCCGCGGTGCTACCCCCTTCCACCACCGTCTCTGTGATGGCGGCGGTTTCCGTCACCACCGGCGCGGGCGCGGCGACCAATACCGCCAACGACCCTTTGTCCACCCCGGCAAGACTCGCTGCAATCGTATAGGTGCCGGTGACGGCAGGTGCAGTCCAGGCAAACTGCGGTTGCGTCAGCGCCGTCGCCAACTTGACTTGCGTCTGCCCATCCGGGCCGGTCACCTTCCACACAATCTCAGGCATGGCATACGTTGTGGCGGCTGCCGTTTGGGCCTTGTATTGCGCCACACCGGTCAGGATGTCCGGCAGGTTCCCCTCAGCCAACAAATCGCGCAGCACTACACCACCCAGATGATACCGTTCGATCAGCTTCATCCGCTCGAGCATCCATTGCGGTGTGCCGAGCCAGTACGCGGCGTCCCCCACGGTCATGCGGGTCGCCCCTGTCGCCACGTCGGTCTCCACTGCCGACACCGCGCCGAGCTTGAAGTTCAACGCAGTTCCCGGCGTGACACTTTCGGTAAGCGTCTCTACCGCTTGAATCCCGCCGATCGGCGTGAGAATCTCGCCCAACGTGAAAAGTTTCACCCCATCGGTGCTCAGCGTCGAGTAAACAGGGATCAGCTTGTGACGGTTCACTTGCGTCACCCCCCACATGATCATCTGCTCGGCCAGGCCGCCCGGCGTGTATGCGCCGGGTTCGAGCGGCATCACCACGCGCAGTTGATCGGCAGCCGCGCCCAACGCCGCCCAGTCGTAGCCACCCGTATTCCATGAGCCGTCTGGCGCGCGTTGCGGCGTATCGACAACCACGGCCAACCAGCGGCCGTTCTGCTGCAAAGCAGTCGCCAGATCGGTCACAAACCCGCTGTAGGCGTCGCGGTCCTCCGTCCGCACCATGCGATAATCGAGCACCAGTCCGCCGTACCCACCATTCTGCACAATCCCGGCCAGGGTCTGCACGTGGGTAGTGCGGTCCAGTGTGTTGTCCGTGACGTTGTTGAGCATATCGCTGACCAGCGCCCAGTTGGGATCGCGGCCCGGCACCCAGTTGCGCACGGTTGGCACTACCGGCAGCGTCCCACTCTGCGCCGCCGGTAATTGTGTCGCATCTCCGGTCACGCCGCCTATCGTCCCGACAAGGATGCCCGGCACGTCGATCTCGGTCAGCACGGTCTCCGGCGCCGGTGTCAACGAAGCCGGCAGAGGATAAACGTCCGCCTCCGTCGCAATCTTCTGCGCCGGCATACCCGCTTGCATCACCATCACCGAGGTGGGCAGCGACTTGACAGTGGCCCGCAACGTTTCGGTCGTGCGGTCAAGCTGCGTGGGCAGCCAGCGCCATGCCTTGCCATCCCAGGTATACAGATCGAGCGTTTCCCAGGGTTCGGCCTCGTTAGGGATGACCACTTCCATCGTCGCGGGGCCGGAAACGTCCTTGCCCCGCAAGGTGATCGCATAGTAAGGGCTTTTGGGCGTCAAATTTGCCGGAAGGCCGGCCAGCGCCGGTTGCAATGCCTCCGGCAGCGTCCCGCCGACGAAGTCCGCGCGCGGTGTAGATGTCAGTTTCACCCGCACCTTGCGCTCCACCGGATCGGCCAGGCTGACGCGCAGCCCATCGGGATGTTCCAATGTGCGATTGTTGGCATCCAAGGCCGTGAATCCACCCTCGAAGGCCCCGGAAAGCTGCGCCAGCGACAGCTTGGGCAGCAACAGGGCCAGGATCACAATCACCACCAGCGCAGCCAGCGCACCGGCCAACCAGCGCCGTCCCTGGAACAACGCGCCGACGCGCCCAAAGAACGCGCCAACGCCGGTCAACAGGCCACTCACTTTCTCGCCCGCCGAGGGCTTCACCGACTCAAGGTCTGCAATGCTGACCACGGATGGCGCCTCAGCACTCGGCGCCGGCGTCTCTACATCGATATAGGTTTCAGCCCCCACCGGCACCTCTGTCGGCATATCGGCCTGCACAGCACTCGTCGGCGATACAGCAGACGGTTCCACCAGTTCCGGCGTCAGCACCGGTTGCGGTTCGACCGCCACACCCTCAGGTTTAAGCTGTGATTCTACGACCTCATTCGGCTGATTTTCATCACTCATTATGAACCTCCATACAGAGTCAAGACACTTTTTGTAACCGCATAGCGGGGCGCTTTCGACGACAAATCAAAAACCGCGCCGCTGTCGAAATGGCACACATTGGCGCCCCAAGACACAACAGAGCCATTTTAACACAGGCTCATGGTTTGGCAAGACTTAAAAAAACAAAAGTTGCTTTGACTTTTCCTTCAAACCATAGCATAATGAGTATAGGGGGAAAAAACGAGTTCTTGTCGGCGAAATCCATACTTGACGCCATTGTTTCGCCGCAAAGGCGCAAAAGTTTCAAGACTTTGGACTTTTGACTTGAGACTAATTTTAGGAGGGAAAGTGTGGCTGAGATTGCTTTACGCCAATATGAAAGTGAAATCGACCATCTCATAGAGGAAGCCCGCTATCTGGAGGCGCTGGCGCATACCCGGCATATCCTGCGCCAGCATCCTCGTTACATCGGTGCGTATTACCTGCTCGGTAAAACGCTCCTGGAAGCGGACCAACCGGAGCTGGCGATTGATATGTTCCAGCGCGCCCTGTATGCCGATCCAGAACACCTGATGGCGCGCATCGGTCTGATGTTGGCGCATCAACGCCTGGACAATCTCGACGCAGCGATCTGGAATCTGGAGCGCGCCATCGAACTCAACCCTGGCGACGCCGACCTGATCGATGAACTGCGTCAGCTTTATGTGCGCCGTGACGGCGTCGAGCCGGAACGCATCCCGCTCAACCGCGCCGGTCTGGCGCGCCTTTACCTGCGCGGCAACCGCCCCGGACGCGCCGCCGAAGAATTGCGCGCCCTGCTTGCCGAAAATCCCCAACGCCTCGATCTACGCCTGGCTCTGGCAGAAGCCTACTGGCGCGACGACCAGATCGTCCAGGCGGCGGACACCTGCCAGGCGCTGCTGAACGATGCGCGCTATTGCCTCAAAGCCAATCTGCTGCTGGGTGCTTTGTGGATCGACAGCGGGCAAGAGGAAGGGCAGACGTACCTCAATCGCGCCCAGGAAATCGACATCGAGAACAAGTTGGCACACGAGATGTTTGGCGCGGCTTCGCCCCTGAAACCGCGCGAAGTGAGCATCGAACACCTGGCGTACCAACCCGACGCGCTGGATGTCGATCGGCAAGCCAAATGGTTCCAGAAGCTCGAAGCGGCCTCGGTGATCGTCGGGCCTGCCATCGTGCAACCCGAAATGACCGCAACAGAGGCTCGTCTGGTCGATATTACCGCCGGATTGGAAGCGCAAATCGAGATCCCCGATTGGTTACGTGAGTTGGGCAGCGAAGAAGACGGTGCGTTGAGTTGGATGGCCGACATCGGTGTGCAGCCGGAGGTGGAAGCGCCTACCGCCGAAGTCCCGACGCCCGATTGGCTGCGCGAGCAGGAAGTCGAAGCAGTCCCTGGGGAAGGGCTTGAACCCGCAGAAGGCCTCCCCGACTGGTTGCGTGGTGTTGAACCCGCGGAATTTGCTCCAGAAATAGCCGGCGAAGGATTGGGGCTGGGAGAAGAAGGCGGTGTCTCTTCTGAGGGCTTGCCCGACTGGCTCGGTGAACTGGAAGCCGCGGCTCAGGTCGAGGAAGGCGTGCCTGTCCCAGGCGCGCCCGAAACAGGCATCCCCGACTGGCTGCAAGCCCTGCAACCGGCCGCCCCCCCTGCCGAGGAGATTCCCCTGCCGGCGGAGGGCTTGCCCGACTGGTTGAGCGAACTCAAGCGTCCAGGTGAAGAGCGAGAGACGGTCGAGATTGCCCCGACAGAAGAGGCCCCCGATTGGCTGGCAAGCCTGCAACCCGCTGCCCCCGCCGTAGAAGAAGCCGCCGAGGAAGAGGAAGAGGAGCTGCCCGACTGGATGAAAGATTTCAGCGGTATGGGTGAAACTACAGAAGAAGCGCTCGCCAGCGAAGAGGGCGCGCTGCCGGAGTGGCTCACCGCGTTCCAACCGGCAGAAACCGGCGCAGCCGTTATGCCCACCGAGGAAGCCCCTGAGCCAGGCGTGCCGGAGACAGGCATCCCCGACTGGCTGAGTGAACTGGGAGTGGCACCGGCGGCTGTCACCCCAGAGGCGGCGCCCGAAACGGGCGTGCCCGACACGGGCCTGCCCGATTGGCTCAACGAACTACAGCCGATCGCCGGGCTGGAAGCAGAAGCCGAAGCGCCCGAGGCAGACCTGCTCGATTGGCTGGGTGAAATTCCCACCGAAGAAGCTGCCCTCACCGCAGAAGCCCCGCTGCCTGAGGCACTGACTTTTGGCGAAGAACTCGAGGAAGAACTCGCCTCCACAGTCGAGGAAGCCCCTGTCGCCGAGGGGTTCTTTGGGTGGGAGGCATTTGGTGAGGAGATTACCGAAGTCGAAACTGGCCCCCTGGAAGCCGCCCATTTCGTCGAGGAAGTAGAAGAAGTCAGCGCTCCCGGTGAGATGCTTTCTGGCGATGACGCCCTTGCCTGGCTCGAGAGTCTCGCCGCGGGCAAAGAGGAAGAACTCCGTGCCCAGGCTGAGGCTGAAGCGCAAGCCCGCGTCGCCGAGATCCTCGGACATAAGCCCGAATCCCGGTTCATCAAACCAGAGCCACGCATCGAAGAGCCGACCCCCGTTTTGGAAGAAACCCCTATCGCTGAGGACATCTTCGGATGGGAAGAAGCCGGCGAAGAAATGGCCGAAGCCGAAGCTGCGCCCGTCGAACTCGCAGAAGGCGAACTCGATTGGGAAAGCCTGGCCGAGCAACTTGAGGGCGTGGAGGAGGAAATTCCGATAGCGCCCATCGCTGAAGGCGATGACGCCCTGGCCTGGCTTGAAAGCCTCGCCCTGGGCAAGGCAGAGGAGTTCTTCGCCGAACCCGAAATCGAAGTGGGAGTCGAAACCGAAGTCCAAGAGGCCGAACCATTCGGCGAAGTTCCCCTGGAGGAAGCATCGGCAGCTGAAGGCTTCTTCGGATGGGAAGCATTCGGCGCGGAAATCACCGAAGTTGCTCCCCCCGCCGCGGAAGGGGACCTTATGTCCGGTGATGAGGCGCTCGCGTGGCTCGAAAGCCTCACCATGGGCAAGGAAGAGGAACTCCGTGCTCAAGCCGAGGCCGAAGCGCAGGCCCGCGTCGCCGAAATCCTCGGACATAAGCCCGCAGCCAGGCCTGTCGAACCGGAGCCGGTTGTCGAAGCTCCTCCTCTGGTCGAGGAGGAAACGCCTACCGTTGAGGGATTCTTTGGGTGGGAAGCATTCGGCGAGGAGATCGCCGAAGTCGAAGTTGTGACGCCTGCGGTCACAGAGATCGTCCCCGAGGAAGTCGAGAGCCTGGTCGAAAGTGTCGCCGAAGGCGGTGTTGAAAGCATCGCCGAAACCGACCTCCTCTCCGGTGATGAAGCGCTCGCCTGGCTCAGTAGCCTGGCGGCGGGCAAGGAAGAACAACTCCGCGCCCAGGCCGAGGCCGAAGCGCAAGCCCGCGTCGCCGAAATTCTGGGCCGCAGAGCCGAACCCAAAGTCGCAGCGCCACCGGTCGTCGCTAAGGAACCGGTGATTGAACAACCCGTCAAACCCGTACCTGCCGCCGAAGTCCCCATCGCTGAAGGGGATGTGATGTCCGGCGACGATGCGCTCGCCTGGCTCAGCAGTCTGGCCGCGGGCAAGGAAGAGCAACTCCGCGCCCAGGCCGAGGCCGAAGCGCAAGCCCGCGTCGCCGAAATTCTGGGCCGCAAGCCCGGCGCCAAAGCCGAAGCGCCGGCGGCCGCCGCCAAAGTCGAAGCGCCGGTAGCCGCCGCCAAAGCCGAAGCGCCGGTAGCCGCCGCCAAAGTCGAAGCGCCGGTAGCCGCCGCCCCTCCTGTCGTCGAACCGCCCAAACCCGCACCGGTCAGCGCAGTTGCCCCCGTCGGGCGAGCGCCGGCAGCCGTCGCCGAAAAAGTCGTCGAAGAAGAAATTGTCGTAGCGCCGGAACCGGTCGCCGTAGCGCCACAGGTAGCGCCCGCAGCGACGCCCCGGCCAATCCTCGCCGAGGTGGAAGCGGGCGAGATGGACGAGCATGCCGGCGTGCTCGCTCAGGCGCGCGCGGCGTGGCAAGCCGGTGACGTCGACACGGCGCTGGCCCGTTACAACGACCTCATCCTGGCGGAAGCCCGCCTGGATGACGTCATCGCCGATCTGCAGGAAGCCATCGCGGCACAGCCGCGGAACGCCGCACTCTACCAGGTGCTCGGTGATGCGTATATGGCTAACGGCATGGTCGATCAGGCCATCGAGATCTTCAACCGGGCGATGAGCTTGATATAAGCGTGGTGAGTCTATGCAAAGGGCGCACGAAGCAAAAGTGCGCCCTTTCATGTGGGTTTTGCACAATCAAACATGACTCTACTGCAAAAAGGGAAATTCACCACAGAGGCACGGAGAACACAGAGGAATCTTTATTTTTATCTTGAATGAAATTGATTTTCCGGTTAGCAATATCAATTTTATCAAAATACAGTTAAATAGAACTCCGTGACCTCTGTGTCTCCGTGGTGAAAATCTTGGTTTTTTCAGTAGACTCA
>Ga0209381_1000883_pt1 | contig 58972 bp, 37 predicted proteins | sample DewCreD2012metaG_FD_184111 | JGI IMG/M metagenome (GOLD analysis project Ga0209381, IMG submission 184111) | Hot spring sediment bacterial and archeal communities from British Columbia, Canada, to study Microbial Dark Matter (Phase II) - Dewar... ... | reverse complement strand
CCCGCCCACGGCCCGCTCCCCCCGGCTGCACAAGCCCCGGTGCACTCTCGGCTCCGCACCGCCCGGAGCACCGCCGCACCGCCGGCCACTCCCGGTTCTGCCCCTTTCCTGCCCCCCGACGGCCCGCGCGAATCTCCCCCTCCTCCCAGAACCACTCTAACTCAAGGCAATCCCGCGGGATCCAGAGCCGGAAGCGGAATCGCTGCATCGCAGAAAGACGCCTTTGACGGCGTGGACGAATGGGGTAGAATGGGGACAGGCACCGAAGAGAGAGCCGCTCAGGCCCACAGGGTCTGAATGGGCCTGTTCGTTCGCTTTGGCAGCAGAATCCCGGCAGCGTGGCATCAAAGGACGTGTGACGCATGGCGGTGACGGTCGAGCCCACCCTTCTGGTGGACAAGCCCCAGAGCGCCAAGGCCACCGGGGCCTTCTATACGGATGCCCAAGTGGCGGAGTTCCTCGTCCGATGGGCCATCCGCGACCCAACGCAGACTATCATGGACCCGAGCTTCGGCGGGGGGGTGTTCCTGCGCTGCGCCGCCGAACGCCTTCAGGAATTGGGAGGCGACCCCGCCCGCCTCGTGTTCGGCGTGGAGATTGACCCAGGCGTCCACGACCGCGTGGCAGGCGAACTGGCAGGTGCCTTCTCGCTGCACACTAACAACCTGCTACGCTCTGATTTCTTCGACGTCTCCCCTGACGCAGTCGGGCGAGTGGACGCTGTTGTCGGCAACCCGCCATTCATCCGCTACCACAGGTTTACCGGGAGCGATCGCGACAAGGCTCTTCGCCGCGCGGCCAGCCAGGGCGTGCAACTCAGCCGCCTGACGAGTTCCTGGGCGCCCTTTGTCGTGCACTGCGTCGCCATGGTGAAGCCGGGTGGTCGCGTCGCTCTGGTGCTGCCGATGGAGATCGGCCACGCCTCGTACGCCCGGCCAGTCATCGCCTTTCTCTCCCGACGCTTCGCGAAGTTGACCTTTCTGACGTTCCGCAAGAGACTCTTCCCTGATCTGAGCGAGGATACGTTGCTGCTCTTGGCCGAGGGGAAAGGGGAGGAACCCTTGGGCATCTTCTGGCGCGACTTGCCCGACGCGGCCGCTTTGGGGCAGTTCCGTGAGGCTGGCCATCTTCCCGCCGTAAGGCGCCTGGACAATGAGTCATTCAACAACGGTGGGCGTGGATTGATCGAGTGCCTCGTTCCTGCCCGTGCGCGAGAGCTGTACCGAGCTCTGGCGCGGCACAGACACGTCCGCCGACTTGGCGAGGTGGCGGACGTGGGGATCGGATACGTGACCGGTGCCAACGGCTTCTTCCACCTCAGCCACGAAGAAGCCGCCCGTTGGGGCATTCCTGACGCTTTTCTCAGACCCGCCGTCCTGCGGGGCCGTTCGTTCCGTGGACTTCGCTTCACCAGGGAGGACTGGCACGAGACGATGAGGGCGGGAGCGGCAGCATTCCTCCTGCACATCACGGTGTGTGAGCACGAGCTTCCCAGCAGTGTTCGCAGATACCTCGACCATGGCGCCAAGCAAGGCGTCCAGAATGCGTTCAAGTGCCGCACCCGGTCCCCCTGGTACCGTGTCCCGCACGTTCATCAGCCCGACGCGCTGCTGACCTACATGAGCGGTGTAGCGCCGACCCTTGTAGCCAACGACGCCGGCGTGGTCGTTCCGAACAGCCTGCACATGGTCCGATTACATCCCGGCAGCTCCCTGTCGCCCCACGGGCTTGCCGCCATGTGGCAGACATCGCTCACCCGCCTGAGCGTGGAGATCGAGGGCCATGCCCTCGGCGGCGGCATGCTGAAGCTCGAGCCGACGGAAGCAGGGAACGTGCTCGTAACCGGCGGGGATATCGCAGAGGAACACTTGGACAGCCTGGCCAGGGAGCTTGATACCCTCATGCGGGATGGCGAGGCTTCGGCGGCGCGGGACCTCACCGACAAGGCCCTGCTGATCGATGGACTGGGCCTGGAGGAGAAGGATTGCCGCGGACTCCGCAGAGCAGCGGACATCCTGTGCCGGAGACGATACCCGAGGGGGTGATCCCCGCAGAACCGCACGATTCGCCCCGTTCCGTCCCTCATGGGAGACCGACACGTGACCCCGGCCGACTTCCCCCTCCTCTGTGGCGCCCTGAAGGTGTTCGCGACCGCCACCGCCACGCAAGGCCAGGAACACATCAGGCCCTTCCACCAGTACGTTGCGACCCGCCTCGTCGTCGAGGGCGGGTTCCATCCCGATGAGATCACGCCGCATCCACCCTTGAGGGCGTCGCTCAAGGCAGGGAAGGTCCTCCTCGATTACGACCCCTCGGTGCAGACCACGAGCGAACGGACCGTCTTCGGCGGCATGAAGACGAAGCAGATCGATGTCGTAGTCTCGAAGGAGGGCATCGGGCCGGTCGTCGCCATATCCGTCAAAGGCACCCTGGGTGCGTACCGCAACCTGGTCAATCGCATGGAGGAGGCCATCGGGGACTCCACCAACCTCCACGTCATGTACCCGGGCCTCGTCTACGGCTTCCTGCACCTCCTGCGGGCGAATCGCGAGGCCGGTGGCTACAACGCGAAGGACATGGGCATCGCCTCCGATGGCACCGTCTGCCCGATGATCCAGCGCTACTATGCCGCGCTCTGCGAGATGACGGGTCGCCGCTTCGTGCGTAACGACTATACGCGCTACGAATCCGTGGGACTCGCCGTGATCGAGAAGGACCCGGAGACCGCCGGCGCGGTGAACACCGACTTCCCGTCGTCCGACTCCTCGCTGCGGATCGAGCCTTTCTTCAGCAGGGTCTACGAGGTCTACGACCTCCGATTCCCCTTCCGCGCCGAGAGCATTCCGGGAGCGCTCAGGGAAGAATGGAGCGCAGAGTCGCCGCTCTTCCGGGAGCTCTCCCAAGGGGACCCGACCCAGCTACACGAACTCCTGGGCTACGTCCCAAGGCTGCATGCGTGAGCCGAGAGCGGCGGGTTGAGGGCATGCAGCCCACAATGTGCAAACAGCACGGCCTGGTCGAAGAAATGAGTAGAATGACGAAGGTCCAAGGTTCAGGCCCTGCCTCCATCGTCGTGCGATGTCCCGCCAAGCTGAATCTGTTCCTCGAGGTCGTGCGGCGGCGGCCGGACGGGTTCCACGATCTCGATACGGTGATGCAGGCGATCGATCTGTTCGATGATCTCGCCATCACGCCGTGCGAGGAGCCGACGCTGTCGCTGGAGTGCTCTGACCCGTCGCTGCCGACGGACGCGCGGAACCTGGTGCTGCGCGCGGCCGTGGCGCTGCGCGAGCGCACAGGCCATCGCGGCGGGGCGCACTTCGCGCTCACCAAGCGCATTCCGCAGCAGGCGGGCCTGGGCGGCGGGAGCAGCGATGCGGCGGGCTCGCTGGTGGGCCTGAACCAGGCCTGGGGCCTGGGGCTCTCGCGCGAGGAACTGCGCGAGGTGGCGGCGGGGGTGGGCTCCGATGTGGCGTTCTTCCTCTACGGCGGCACGGCGCACTGCGCGGGCCGCGGGGAGGTGGTGGAGCCTGTGCCGGCTCCGGCGCGGTTCCACTATGTGCTCGTCTGCCCGCCGTTCGGGGTCTCGACGGCGGCGGCGTATGGTCGGGTGCGCTTGACTTCGGAGCGGGCACGCGCTAGCATGCTGCTGGAAAGCCTGGCCCAGGGCAGCGTAGCAGGGGCGGGCAAAGGGCTTTTCAATCGCCTCGAGGACGCGGCGTTCGAGCTTCAGCCCGAGTTGCGGGACTTGAGGGCGCGTCTCGCCGACATCGGCCTGTTCGCGGGCACGTGCATGACGGGGAGCGGCTCCGGGCTCTTCGGGCTGTGCGAGGCCGGGGCCTGGAGCTTGGCGCGCGAGGCCGCCGCCAGGCTGGGGGTGGGCCGCGTGCATGCGGTGCGTAGCGTGGTTTCCGGAGTTGGTTTCGGCCCTGAATCGCCCTCGTGACCCGATGGGGCAAGAGGCTTTGCGTAGGACAACTGGCACCACGACCCCCGACTTGGAGAAGGCGTCTTCCCTTGAGTAGAAGCGGCGCTCAGATTCTGGTGGACACCCTCGTGGATGAGGGGGTCAAGCACATCTTCGGCATCCCTGGCGGGGTTGTGATTCCCATCTTCGATGTGCTCTACGACTCGCCCATTGATGTGGTCCTGACCCGTCACGAGCAGGGCGCCGGCCATGCGGCCGATGGCTATGCCCGTGCCAGCGGGAAGGTGGGGGTCTGCATTGCAACGAGCGGGCCCGGGGCATGCAACCTGGTGACCGCGATTGCCACAGCCAACTTCGACTCCGTGCCCCTTGTCGCCCTCACGGGGCAGGTGCGCACGATCCTCATCGGCAACGACGCCTTCCAGGAAGCCGACATCGTGGGCATCACCCGCCCCATCACGAAGCACAACTTCCTGGTCCGCGACGTCGCCAAGCTCGGCTACACCATCCGCGCCGCCTTCCACATTGCGCAGACGGGCCGCCCAGGCCCCGTGCTCGTTGACATCCCCGTGGACGTCTCCACCGCGCAGACCGACGTTCCCACCCCCAAGGAGATCGACCTCCCAGGCTACAAGCCTCACACCAAGGGCAACGTCCGCCAGATTCGCCTCGCGGCCGACGCCATCAACAAGGCCAAGCGCCCCCTCATCTACGTGGGAGGCGGCGCCATCATCGCCGGCTGCGCCGATCTCGTGCGCGAGCTCGCGGAGACCTCGCAAATCCCAGTCACTACGACGCTTATGGGTCTCGGCGCATTCCCCGAAGACCACCCCCTCTCGCTCAAGATGCTGGGCATGCACGGCACCGCCTACGCCAACTTCGCCATGCAGCACGCCGACACCATCATCGCCATCGGCGCCCGCTTCGACGACCGCATCACCGGCAAGCTCGACGAGTTCGCCCCCCAGCGCGAATGCATCATCCACATAGACATTGACCCCGCCTCCATCTCCAAGAGCATCCAGGTAGACATCCCCGTCGTCGGCGACGCCCGCAACATCCTCCGGCAACTTGTCAAACTCATTCAACCCGTTGACCGTACCCCCTGGCTTACCCTCATCGCCGAGTGGAAAGCCAAGCACCCCCTCTCCTACAACAACGCCGACGGCACCCTCAAGCCCCAGTACGTAATCCAGCAGATCTGCGATGTAACTAAAGGCGAGGCGGTAATTTGCACTGAAGTGGGCCAGAACCAGATGTGGGCGGCCCAATGGTTCACCCATCGCCGGCCCCGCCACTTCATCTCCTCGGGCGGGCTCGGCACCATGGGCTACGGCTTCCCAGCCGCCATGGGTGCCCAGGTCGCCTGTCCGAGCCAGATCGTCTTCGACATCGCCGGCGACGGCTCCTTCCAGATGAATATCCAGGAGCTCGCCACCGTCGTCCGCCGCAAGCTCCCCGTCAAGGTCGCCATCCTCAACAATGGTTACCTCGGCATGGTCCGCCAGTGGCAGGAGATGTTCTTCAAGAAGCGCTACTCCGCCACCGTCCTCTCCGACGGCAATCCCGACTTCGTCGCCGTCGCACAAGCCTATGGAGCCAAAGGCATTAGGGTCGAGCATACCGACCAGGTCCGCCCTGCCCTCGAAAACGCCCTCGCCACCGACGGCCCCGTGGTCATCGACTTCCGCATCAACCCCGAAGAGAACGTCTTCCCCATGGTCCCCGCGGGCGAAGCCATCCATCGTATGAGGGGACTGGCCTAGGTTCCATGCGGAGATCCACGCGGGGCGCGGCGAAGGGCGTCCTGCGAAGAGGTCCCTCCCCCACCGCTTCTCAAGCGATGGAGGCGACGGGGATGCCGGCGAGCCGGCCGTAGGCACGCACCTCGCGCTCCAGGCTGCCGAGCACGAAGAGCTGGTGGAAGCCCTTGACGTCGCGCGTGTCGGCCACGCCGTTCAGCTCCAGCTCCACGGCGGTGCGGCAGCAGCCGGTCGGCGGCTGCGGAATGTTCGAGCGCACGCGCCCCGTGCCCACCCAGATGCCGCCGTTGACGTTGGCCTGGAGCACCGTGGCCTCCTTGCCCTCGGGCCACAGGACCTGCACCGAGGCGCCCGTGCGCGTGTGGTAGCTGCGCAGCCAGTAGGGCGCGCGGTACGGCGCGTCGGGGCCCTCGAGCTTTGTGGGCGAGGTGCAGTGCGCGCCGATCAGGGTGTTGTTCACCGTGTTCGGGGAGGGGTCCTGGATGAAGCCCGGACGACCGAGCAGATGGAGGCTCAGCAGCTCGCCCACCACGGCATTGAGGTCGCACTCGCAGCCTGCGACCACGCCCTCGTCGAGCAGGCGCGAGAAGGCCATGCACACGGGGTCCTTCCAGCCGAGGCAATCAATGGTCACGCCCTGGCAGCCCTCGGCCTGCATGAGCCGGCGGATGGTGAAGTAGTTCTTCGCGGCGGCCAGGATTTCGTCTCTCGACGGCTCGACGATCTTCGCGGCGTTCCTGGCATAGAGGTCGGCCATGGCGCGCACCTCGTCGGTCGCCTCGACCTTCTTGAACTCCTCGACGAAGCGCGAGCGGTCGATGGGATGCGCCACGGTGCCCCAGGGCCTGAGCGTGACGTCGTCGCCCGCTTGGCGGAGCATGAGGATGCGGGTGTTCTTGAGGCGCCAGGTGGTGGCGAACATGCGCAAGGCGGTGGCGAGCCACGCGACCTCGTGCGTTGCGCCGACGAAGGTCTTGGGCGTCTTGCGCCCGATCTGGAGGTGTTGTGTGAAGCCGCTGACGTGGCTGTAGACGATGGTGGGCACGTCGCCGCGTTTCTCGACGATATCGTTGACGGGTTGCCAGAAGAACAGACTCATCGCCACCACGAGGAGGCCATCGGGCGGTGTCTTCTGAAGGGCGTCGAGCAGGGCCGCAACGTCGCCAGCCTTGTTCAGCGGAGCGTGGCGGATATCGAGCTGAACGTCGAGTTTCCTCGCCGCATCCTCAAGCGTTTTCGTGAAGAGAGCCTGCTGCGCAGGCACATCGCAGTTGCCGCCCGGCCAGCTCACGATCGGCTCCTGGTCGGGCCGCACGAAGACCACCCTGACCACCGGCTTGCCCGCGGGCTTCGCGGCCTCCTGGGCGAAGAGCGATGACGCGAAGTCCAGCAGCCCCAGCTTGGCCGCCGTCGCGGTCGCGCCCGCGGCCGTGAGGAAGCGGCGGCGGCTGTGCCGCGTCGCACAGCCCGGCCTCTCACACGTGTAGCAGGCAGACATGGCAGGCTCCTTTCCGCCGCCATCATACGCGGCGGCGCCGCCTGAGGCAAGCGCATTCGTCTTGCAGCGCGCACGCCCGAGCGGTAGAATGGCGACATTGGGGCCGCTCCCTCGGACTCGATGTGGATGGAGCCGTGAGCATGAGCCAGCGAACCGTCGGACGCCGCATTCTCATCGCATCCCTGGCCGTCCTGGCCGCGGCGGGTGCCGTGCAGGGGGCCAACGCGCCGGCCGCGCCGGCGCCGGCGAAGAAGTCGCTCCGCGGCCTGCTCGACGCGCCGCTGCTCTTCACCAAGCGCCACTCGTACACGGGCATCCACATCTACGACACCTACTACAAGTGGCCCCCAGGCGGCGGCGGAATCTACATCTGCGAGAACCCCTCCGCCCCCGCCGCCGAGTGGAAGATTCGCCCGATCATTGACCCCACCACGCCCGGCACACTGGGCGTCGGGGTCTACACCCACCCGGAGCTCTCCTGGGACGCGAAGAAGCTGCTCTTCTGCTTCAAAGGCGAACCGAACGGCTCGACGAGCATCTACGAGATCGGCGTCGACGGCACCGGCCTGCGCCGCCTGACCGACCCGCGTCCCTGCTTGAGCAATCATAAAGGTGGCGGTGCCGGCATCCACGACATCGCGCCCTGCTACCTGCCCGACGGTCGCATCCTCTTCATGAGCACCCGGCCCAGCGGCCTCGTCCCATGCAACAACACCGGCGTTAACATCCTCCACGTGATGAACGCCGACGGCTCCGACATCCATCCCATCTCGGTCAACAACGTCAACGAGTTCGACCCCTGCGTGATGCCCGACGGGCGCATCTTGCACGGGCGCTGGGAGTATGTGGACAAGAACGCCCTCACCCAGCAAAGCCTCTGGACAATCTTCCCCGACGGCACGAACGAGACGGCGCTCTTCGCCAACAACATGGTGCACCCCGAGGCCACGCTCGACGCCCGCCCGGTGCCGGGGGCGCCGCACCTGATCGCCTCCACCTTCGCCCCCCACAATTCCACGCCCACCGGCACCGTGGCCATCATTGACACCCACGTGAGCAAAAACAGCCCCGACGCCATCTACAACTTCGAGACGCCGAACAACCCCACCAACGACCGCGGCCTGTCGTGCGAGCCGTGGCCGCTATCGCCGGACGTGCTGATCTACAGCGGCCGGCCGCCCGGCGCCAACCGCAACGCCCTGATGATGATCGACCGCGAGGGCAACCGAGAGGTGCTCTACAGCGACCCCGACATCTGCTGCTTCACCCCCATGCTCGTCAAGCCGCGACCCGTGCCGCCCATCCTCGCCAGCAGCGCAGCGCGCGAGAAGATGACGGGGCGCTTCCTCGTCCTCGACGTCTACCAGGGCATTGCCGAGCACGGCGTCTCACGCGGCGAGGTCAAGCAGCTCCGCGTCATCGAGGAAACCTCGCGCGTCAGCCCCACCCCCGGCGGCGCGATGAACCAGACCTTTCTGATGAGCGGCGTGCTGGCCTGGAGCGCGAAGAACTACCTCGGCGTCGTGCCCGTCGAGCCTGACGGCTCCGCCTACTTCGAGGCCCCCTCGGGCCGCGCCCTCTACCTCCAGGCCCTCGACGCGGACGGGCGGCTGGTCCAGAGCATGCGCACGTTCGTCCAGGCCGCACCCAGCGTCACCCGCACCTGCATCGGTTGCCACGAGCACAAGTACGCCACGCCCACCATCGCCAACGAAATCCAGGCGCTCAAGCGCGAGCCCAGTAAGCTCAAGCCCGAATCGTGGGGCAGCGGCTTCATTGACTACCCAAGCATGGTCCAGCCCATCTTCAACAAGCACTGCGTGAGCTGCCACGGCGGCGAGAAGGGCTTCGCCGGCCGCCTCGATCTCACGGGCGGCTGGACCGAGTACTTCTCGAACAGCTACGAGAACCTCATCAGCCGCCGCGAAACCCAAGTGATGGCCCACCTGATCGCGGGCATTGACTGCATGAATGGCACCGCGCTCTTCTCCGTGCCCATTCGCCCGCCGCGGTTCCACGGCTCAGGCGCCGCGCCCCTCGCCAAGGAACTTGTCGGCCGCCACAAGGAGCAAGGCCGCCTCCCGGACCTCACCCGCACGGAACGTGACCTGATCATGGCCTGGATTGACACCAACGGCCTCTTCCACGGCACGTGGGACTACACGACGAACGGCTGCTCCGTGAGGGCGTGGGACGGCATCCAGAAGGCGCTCCAGGCCGAGATGAACGCGGCCGGCTGCAACAAGTGCCACACCTACTTCGATGGCGACTGGTTCAACCTCGAGCGCCCCGAGTTCAGCCGCATCCTGCGCGCCCCACTCGCCGCCGGCAAGGAGGGCTACGGCACGGCCATGTGCCGCAACTGGAAGGTGGACCCCACCCGCAAGCGCGTCTTCGTCCTCCGCACAGGCTACGCCCACGGCGTGACGCCGGTTGAAGCCTTCAAGGCTCCGACCCCCGCGCCGGTGCCGGAGGATGACGGCAAGCCGGTCATCTCCTTCGCCTCGACTGCCGACCCGCACTACCAGGCGATGCTCGCCATCATCCAGAACGGCCGCCGCGCCGCCCTCGCGGCCCCGCGCGCCGACATGCCGGGGGCAAAGCTCCTCCCCGGCGCTCACCGCCAGTTCATCCACCCCCCCATCCCCGACCCGCTTCCTGAGCTGAAGGCCAGCGTGGATGCCGATTGCATCGTGCACCTTTCCTGGGAGCGCTCGGCCCGCACCATCGGCCTCACCGCCGAGGTCCACCGCGGCAAGACGCCCGACTTCACCGCAGACAAGAACACCTTGCTTGCGGAGACCGCTCTCTTCCAGCACGACGACCCCGGCGCCGAGCCCGGCCCTCAGCACTACGCTCTCTTCCTGTGCAACCCCGAGCGGCAGAGCAAGCCCATCCGTGCCACCGTCGTCGTGCCCGCTCCGCCCCCGCCCCCCGCTCCCGCGGGCCTCAAGGCCACGCCGGCCCCAGGCCGCGTGGACCTCGCCTGGCAAGAGGTCGGCCGCGCGCGGTACAACGTCTACCGAGCAAAGGCTGGGGCTGCTGACTTCCAGAGGCTAACGACTGAGCCAACAACTGAGCTGCGCTACAGCGACACCACGGCCCCCGACGGCGTGCAGCACAGCTACACGGTGCGGGCCGTCAGCCTCCGCGGCACCGAGAGCGACGCCGCCGCGCCCGTTGCCGCCGCCCCGATGCCCGAGGTGAAGGAGCCCGTCTTCGTCGCCCCCTTCGCCGACAATGCGGACGCGGCCCTCTTCGGCGGCGGCTCCGCCAGGGGCACCCTCCACGGCGGCGCCAGGGTGGCCGACGGCGCACTCGACCTGTCCAAGGGCGGCTACGCGACTTTCGGCCATCGCCCCGAGTTCGACCTCGGCCAGCGCCTCACCGTCGAGCTGTGGGTGAACATGGCCGCGGCCGGCCAGATGCCCATCCCCGTCAGTTGCGGCCACTGGAACCAAGCCGGCTGGTTCCTTCAGCGCATCGGCGGGCATTGGCGCTGGCACGTGGGTGGCATTGACTGCGACGGAGGCCGGCCCGAGCCGGGCAAGTGGCTCCACGTCGTCGGAACATATGACGGGCAGACCGCACGCCTCTACCAGGACGGCCGCCTGATCGCCGAGAAGGCGGGCGCGGCCATCCTCGCCAAGTGGAGCGGCCCGCTCCACGTCGGCCAGTACAGCGGCGGGGTGGACGCGCCCTTCCAGGTCACGGGCCAGATCCGCGGCCTCAAGGTCTACAGCCGCGTCGTGCCGCCCGACGATGTCGCCGCCGCCTTCAAGGCCACCGCTTTGCCGAAGCCATAGATAGGACCAAGGGCGCTCTTGGGCTGCGTCTTATCGGCCCTGTCTGTCCTATCAGCCCTGTCTGTCCTATCAGCCTTGTCCCCCATCACTCCCCGCTCACCTCGACCGGGCTGAAGTCCACCAGCGCGTTATCCACGCACAGGCCCACATGCGTGATGGCCTTCAGGGGCTGGGCGAGCCTGGCCTCAAGCGTTTTGCCGAGGACTGTGAAGACGACCTTCTGGGCGTCGAGGTCAACACTCACGGTCAGCTCAAGCAACTCATCGCCCTTGAGGTCGAGCCTCTCGGCCACGCCCTTGAACCCCTTGATCGGCCCCTGAACGATGTGGGCGCTCTTGGCCTTGATGCGGACGCCGCACTTGACGAGCCGAGCGTCCTGCGGACCGTCGCCGAAGGCGATGAAGCCGTTGAGCAGGTGCCCGCCATCGTCGGGCGCAGCCTTCAGCCGGGCCCTGAACTCTCCCTTCTTCGTCAGCGGGGCCTTCAGCTTGTGGAGCGCCAGGCCGGCTACGTCCTTGGCGTGGCCCTGCACGCGATAGCCGAGCGGCGACTCGAAGACCGAGCAGCCCGCCACGCGGTCGAAGTCCTTCTCTTTCGTGACGATAGGCGGCAGCGCCGGCTCGTCCGCGGCGTTCACGAACGGCCCGTCGTCCGTGGCGAGCGCCTTCGCTCCATCCGCGGCGAGGCAGATGACCTTGCCGTCAATCGTCGCCATGAACAGCCTGCCTCCCGCCGCAGCCATCCCGTCGAAGACGGGGACGGAGTCGAGCTTGTAGCGGGCAACGGGCTTCCCGTCGGCTGCGGCGACGGCCCACAGGCGCGCGCCGAGCTTGCCCTCGAGCGCGGCAGCCTGGCGGGCGAGGCCCTCCTGCACGTCCCTCTCATCGGGCAGGCGGATCGCGCGGCGCTCGTCTACCACGTCGGGCGGCCCGGCCACGAAGAGCGTCTGACCCGCCAGCACCATCGCTCGGGCGACGAGCGATGGCTGGTTGTGGACCCATCGGGTTGCGGGCGCCGCAAGGTCGGCCTCGGGGAAGCGGCTGCGCGCCTTCCAGTCGGCCGCGCTGGCGTTGCGCCGCGGCGCCGTGGCGTCAATCCGCCCCGACGCGGCGGAGACCCGCTTCATCTCAGCATCGTCCGCCGCCTTGTTGGCGGCGAACAGGCGGTACTCGAGCACGTCGGCGTTCGCCAGGAACTCGGGCTTGCGCCCGTAGCCGTAGACCGCCTCGTCGCCCACGGCCAGGATGCGGCCGTAGGGGGCGTAGCGGGCGGCGCGGAACCAGCCGCCCCAGCCCGACGTGAAGCTGCGGCCGTAGAGCCAGTAGCCGCGATGGAACCACGTGTCGTCGAGAAAGCCGATGGAGGAAAACAGGTGCGCGCCCTCGCCCGTCTGGTCGGTAGCGGGGCGCGGCGGAATCTCGATGCGCTTGCCCTCCGCGTCGAAGCGCTGCGATCGCATGTACAGGTGTTTGCCGTCGCTCGACAACACGTCGGGCAACGCAACGGGCATGTCGAGGCCCTTCACGTGGACCTGGAGGGTCTGGCCCGACTCAGGGTCGCGGTCGTCGAGAACCGCCTCGGAGAGCTTCCTGCCCGTCGCCGCGTCGAGGCGGATGAGGCGCAGGCCGCCGTCGAGAAACATCGAGCGGCCCGCGACGAAGCTCACTACTGCACTGCGTCCGGCGCCGTTGTCTGTAGGCGGCGTGTCCTCACGCCGCGAGTCGCGGGACGGGGACGTCCCCCCTACACTGTCGAGCACGAGCACGCTGCCGCTGACGGGCCAGACCGACTCGAGTTGCTCGAAGGCGACGAGGCGCTGCTCGGCGGGCGCCGCGCGGAAGCGCCAGGCGAGCGCGCCGTCGCTGGCGCGCAGGCAGTAGACCCAGCCGTCCGCGCAGCCGAACAGCACCCGGCCCTGCCGCACCGTGGGCGGCGAGTCCACCCGCCCGCCGGCCGTGAACGCCCAGGACGGCTTGCCCGTGGCCGCGTCGAGGGCGTGGACGCTGTGGGCGTCCACCGAGGCGACGAACAGCTTGCCCTCGGCGACGACGACGGAGGAGAGCTTGCCGCCAATCTCCGTTGCCCACGCCTGCTTCAGTTCGGCGGGCACGGCGGCCTTGGTCGCCCCGCTGCGCGCCGGGTCGTGCCGGTACGTCGGCCAGTCGGCCGGGTTATCGGGTGTCGGGTGTCGGTTGTCGGGCACGGAGAAGGCAGAGCCGCGCTCAAGGCGCCCGTCATCAGGCGCTGCCGCGGCCTTCGCGCTCGGCTGTGGCGCCAGGGCGGTGAAGCCGTAGAGCTTCGACTCGAGGTAGCAGCCACACGATTGGGGCGAGGCGTAGACGAGGCCGTTGCACGGCAGCATGCCGTAGATGCAGCCGCTGCGGACCCAGTGATTGATATCCCACGTCTTCGCCCGGAAGTCCACGAACTCGATGCCCGTGCGCGAGGGGATGAGGAAGTTGTCGGTGGCCTTGGCGCGGTAGCAGCGGTGGTGGAACCAGTAGGTCTTGATGTCGGGCGGGAACTCGCTTCTGACCTCGCCCGTGTGCAGGTCGCGGCCCGTGAACACGCCGCTGTCGCCGCCCTGGGCGATGGCCCCCGCCCACGCCAGGCCACCGACAACCAACAGGTCCTCGGGCGACATGTGGCCCGACGGCGGATGGGGTGCGCTCCAGAGCTTCTTCCCATCCTTCGCCGCCAGCGCCGTCATTGAGCGGTCGCCGCCGGAGAACAGCACGACATCCTGGTAGAGCACCAGCGTGGGGCCGAAGCTCACGGAGAGGGACGGGCGGCGCTTGACGGGCTCGGACGCCCAAGCCTGCCCGCCGCTGCGGCGGTCGAGGCAGACCACTTTGTCGCCGTCGTGGAACACCACGTGCTCGCGGTCGGCCGCGAGGGTGAGCGGGGCGACCCTGGATTCCTTCTTCCACAGCAGCTTGCCGCTTTCGGCCTCGAGGGCGACGATACGGCGGGGCGCCTCGTCCCACGCCCACTCGCGGTTGGCGCGGCCCGTGTTGTCCCACACATAGGTCGCCCTGGGGCGGAAGTCGGCCCACTTGCACGGCTGGTCGTTGGCCAGGAGGAAGAGGACGCCCTCGGAGGCGATGATCTCCTCGCAGTTCTTCGATTCGGGGTATTCGCGCAGGGTCTCGCCCGTGGCGGCATCGAGGGCCGAGCAGGGCGCGTCGAGCGCGAGGGTGACGAACACGCGGTCGCCGACGGCGACGAGGCGGCGCGGGATCTGCCCCGGCCCGCTCTTGAGGGGCCACAGGTGCGTGTTCCAGGTGGGAATCGGGCAGCGCCAGAGCACCACGCCGTTGAAGGCGTCGCGGGCCACCAGTTCCCAGGCCGGCGGCAGGTTCACCGAGGCGATGGGGCCATGATCCATGATATAGAAGAAGCGGCCGTTGGCCGAGACCATGCAGCTCATGCTGGCCATGCGGTCGTGGTGGCGCGACCAGCGGGGGCTGCCCGCCCACTGGAGCCGTCGCGGCGGGCCGACCAGGGTGTCGTGCGATACGGCGTTGCCGCTCGCGTCGTAGAGGTAGTGGGTCCAGTCGTCCATCTCCTTCGGGCGCGGCTTCACGGTCTTCTTCCAGGCGTCGCCGTCACGGAGATACGCCACGCCGTTGGGGCTGAGGGCCCGCAGAAGCTCTTCACTGGCCACTTCACACCTGCCGTTCGCCACGATGAGATTCACCGAGTTGTCCACGTAGGGCAGCCGTGTGCCGTCCCAGCGGTCCACGCTCACCGCACCGTAGAGGCCGAGGGAGCGGATGTGCTCGCGGGCTTTCTCGACGGCGGCGGGGTCGGTGTCGAGGCCCTGGACAATGTAGCTGCCGCTCGCGTGCAGCGCGGCCGTGAGCCTGCCGTCGCCGCAGCCGAGGTGCGCGACCAGGCCGCCGCGGATGCCCGTCGCCTTCAGAATCTCGGCGGCCAATGCGGCCTCGGCCGGCTCGCCGGCAGGGGCCGTGCGCCACGACGCGAGTATCGCGGCCAGCGCCAGGATCAGTCTCTCCATCGCAGACTCCTCTATGCCGGACTCTCACGGAGGGCTCACGAGGGGCCGAAGCCAGAATCGCGCACGGGAGGCAGGAAGTCAAACGCGGCCAAAGGCAGAGGGGCAAGTGGTTGTGCCACCTGCCCCTCTTGGCTCAAAGCGCTCTGCGCCCGGCGGCTCAGCGGCGGCTGCGTCGCCGGCGTGTGGCGGCGGCGAGCAAGCCCCCGGCCAGAAGCACCAGCGTGCCAGGCTCGGGCACGAAGGTGAAGGTGCCTTCGTAGTAGGCCGTCAGGCCCGCAATCTGAGTGACCAGCCGCAGCGTGTGCGTAGTGCCGAAGTCGAATGTCATCAGGTCGGCGTAGTTCGCCAGGTCGCCCACGGCCCCGCTGCCGTAGGCCAGCACCTCCCAGTCCTGAACGTTCAGGAAGTACTCGGCCGGAATGTTCGCAAATGCCCCGCCCTCGGGCATCTGCCACTGGAACGTCGCCGTCTCGCCCCCGGTCCACTCGCGCGAGCGGAACTCGACCCAGTGCAGCCCTGCGGTCAGCGGCACGTTGTTCCATTGCATCCAGTTGGACCAGACGACGGGCTGGCCAGCCGGGAACTCGCCCGGCTCGAGGACCAGGTCCCCGTCTATGTCAATGAACATCCAGGCCCGGTCGTCGGCCTGCATCTGGAAGCTGTAGAGGCCGGTCCGCGGGATGTTGATGAAGCCCTGCCAGCGCACGCCGAAGTAGTCGTTGGCGCCCGCCGGGTTCGTGGGCGAGCCGGGCCGCGAGGTGACGAAGGCACCCGCGAAGCCGGCGGCGAAGTTGAAGACGCTGCCTGGCGTGTTCAGGTCGTTGCGTCGCCCCAGCACGGGGATCGGCGGCGCATCAGTCGGAGGCCAGGTGTTGTCCACGGTCTGGTTGTTCGCGAAGTCGTAGTAGGTGCCGCGGAGGCCCATGATGGGCAGGCCGGCGGCGCCGGGCACGCTGTTGGCCGTCTGACGCAGGAGGAACCAGTACTCGGGATTCACCTTGCCCTGGACGTTCGGGTCGCCGACAAGGGCCGGCACGGAGCCAAAGGCCTTGGCCTGGAGGGTCGTGGAGTAGGTCTGAAGCTGGGCGACGGGGGTGACGCTGTAGGCGCCGTAGGACCAGTCGGGGCTGAAGCCGTTGGCGGCCGGGTTGCGGGTGTTGAGGATGAGCGCCGTGGTGCCGCCCCGGGCCAACTCGATGTTGGAGCCGCCGGTGCCCTCGTGGCTGTAGTATTCGAAGGGGTAGAGGCCCGCCTGCGGGAAGTAGCCGTACATGTAGTAGGCGGTGCCCGCGGGCGTGCCGCCCGAGGCCGCGCGGCGGCCAAGCTGCTGGTTGCCGACACGGAGCTGGAAGCTGTCGTCGGTGCTGGATGTGACGGCGTAGGTGCCGGCCTCTGGGATGTAGACGAGGCCGTTGATGCGGGTGACGAAGTTGTCGTCGCCCTTGCTCGCGACCGGGTTGTAGGCGGCGTCGCGGTTGTCAATCGGGAAGGGCTGGCTGGTGGCCACGAAGTTGCCCGTGCCGGCGCCCTGTGGGTCGTTCATCGCGAGATACGAGCGGGTGGCCACCACGCCCACGTTGAAGGCTGTGGCGTTGCCGTTGACGATCACCTTGTCGGCGAAGAAGCTGATCGCGCTGTCCACCGTGGTAGGGGCCACGCCGCCGTGGCTCGTGGGGTAGGCCTGCTGGACCCGGAGGCCGTCCAGAACCGGGGTGAAGGGCCCCGTGTAGATGGCGCCGCCCACGGTGTTGGCTCCCGCGGTGGCCGGGTTGGGCACGGCGCTGGGGTTCTGCCACACGGGGAAGTTCGGGTCGGTGCCCAGGATGGCAAAGGTGGCGGCGCTCCAGGTGGTCTGGTTGCCGGCCATCGAACTCAACTCGAGGAAGCCGGTGCTGTCGCGGTTGGAGTAGATGAGCTCGATGGGGTAGTAGCCTGTGGAGGGGAAGGTCATCTGGCGCAGGAGGGGCGTAGTGCCGCCGACCGCGGCCTCGGTGCGGGCGAACTCGACGTCGCCGACCCTGAAGTAGAAGCGGTTGTCGCCGCTGATGGCGAAGGTGCGCACGTCGCCCTGGTTGGCGAAGATGTAGCCGGCGAGGCGCACGGCGTAGTCTTCGGGGTTGGCGGCGGCGCTGTGGTGGTCACCGGGCAGATAGCCGGCCGGGCTGCCGTAGGCGCCGCCGGCGTCGAGGTCAGCGTTCGAGACACTGGTCACCTGCGACACGCTGTGGTTGTTCTGGTTGCGTTGGAGGGTCAGGGCAGTGTCGGTCTGGGCGAGGTTGTCGAGGTTGTTGTTGACGCGCACGATGTGGGCGGAGAGGCCCTGGGGCTGCTGGATGCTGCCCAGAGGGGTGCCGAAGACGGACCAGACGCCCTGGATGAGCCTGGCCTCCCCCTCGAAGTAGCCGCGGGTGAGCACCGTGCCATCGTCCTCGCTCCAGCCCCAGATGGCTTGCGCGCCCGGGGCGTGGCCCGAGGGCGAGGGGGTGGGCGACGCCACATTGTACTCTGCGACGTTCACCGACTGGATATTGCCCCAGGGGTCGCTGAGCATCGTCCACGTGCTCGCGTTGGTGGTGAGGTACTGGTTGCCGGTCTGCGAGAAGATCCAGCCGAAGGGCGCGGTGAGGGAGACCTCGAGCCAGGGGGAGTTGGGCGGGCTGCCGGCGCCTACGATGCCGCTGGCGTCTATGTGAACGTATTGCAGTGTGTTCTCGAGCATAGGCACGACGCCGGTTTGAGTGGCCGGGTTGGCGGCCGTGGGGCCTGCGAACACGGTGCCGGCGACGCCGGGAGCGGTGGAGAGATAGCTCGTCACCGAGGCATTGCCCGAGGCCGAGCCGGCCTGAATCTGGTAGCTGACGAACTGCATGGGCGCCGTGTAACGGGTGACCGACCAGCCGGAGGAGCCGTCGGTGAGGAGGCCAAGGGTGCCGGTGACGGTGCCGGGGCTCATGCCGATCTCGAGGCCGTCGCCGCCGCCGTTCTCCCATTGATAGACCGTCATGGTTGTGGCCAGGGGTGCGCCGAGGGTGAACGTGCCGCCCGTCCAGGCGATTCCCCGGCCCGCCTCGAAGCGCACGTTGTCGGTCCCCACGCCGCCGACGCCGGTGTTGTTGTAGACGCTGGTGAAGGAGATGCCAGGAAGGTAAAGCGCGCCGCCATCGTCGCTGGCAAAGCCCACGGTCCAGGTGCCGGCGGGGATGACCACATCGGCCACAGCCTTCAGGCCGAAGGTGTCGGTGGAGTTCACGCCGCTGGGATATACCTGGTTGAAGGCGTAGCCGCCGCCGGTGCCCCAGTCGGGAATCGTGTAGCCGAGCGTGCGGTCGAGCGTAGCGGTCCACGAGCCGTACGGCCCGCCAATCGGGCTGCTCATGAGCGTGATGGCGTTCGTGGTGTTGTCTATGTTCCCTGTTGTGTCAATCATCCGCAGGTCCCAGCCGGGATACGGGCCGGCGTAGGCTGCGGTGAATGCCAGCAGCACGGCGATGGTGACAAGGCCGGCACGGACAGTGGATAGGCGGACTCTCATCTCGGGTTCCCCTGCTCAGTGCCTCTGCCCGTCGGGGGTGGGCGAGGGCAATCCGGCCACTATGGAGAGCAACACAATTGAGTGACTAGCAAACAACGTGCCATCCGCACAGGGTAGACTCAGCCCTCCGTCGGAGTCGTGTAACGAAGGCGTTACCAATGATTTGCGAATCCTGTCGCTCGGCCGGTCCGGCTCTGCCTGTGGGCGCGGAGTCCGCTATATCATACAGCGAGAGCCACGCGCCGGGGTGGGTATGCTTGCCCTTTGTCATTGGGGCTGTGGGACATGCAAGGTGCATGATATGACTCAGGCGGCCCGTCAGAATCGGTGGAACTGGACGCTGGATGTCTGGACTCTCAGACGGCCCGGATGCCCCGTGGTGGCATCGCTCGTCCGATGTGGACGAGGAGCGCAAGCGGGCGGATGGGACAGGCCCACCCGCCCGCTCGGTGCAGATTGTCAGCCGCTCACCGGCGGTTGCGTCGCCGGCGTGTGGCGGCGGCGAGCAAGCCCCCGGCCAGAAGCACCAGCGTGCCAGGCTCGGGCACGAAGGTGAAGGTGCCTTCGTAGTAGGCCGTCAGGCCCGCAATCTGAGTGACCAGCCGCAGCGTGTGCGTAGTGCCGAAGTCGAATGTCATCAGGTCGGCGTAGTTCGCCAGGTCGCCCACGGCCCCGCTGCCGTAGGCCAGCACCTCCCAGTCCTGAACGTTCAGGAAGTACTCGGCCGGAATGTTCGCAAATGCCCCGCCCTCGGGCATCTGCCACTGGAACGTCGCCGTCTCGCCCCCGGTCCACTCGCGCGAGCGGAACTCGACCCAGTGCAGCCCTGCGGTCAGCGGCACGTTGTTCCATTGCATCCAGTTGGACCAGACGACGGGCTGGCCAGCCGGGAACTCGCCCGGCTCGAGGACCAGGTCCCCGTCTATGTCAATGAACATCCAGGCCCGGTCGTCGGCCTGCATCTGGAAGCTGTAGAGGCCGGTCCGCGGGATGTTGATGAAGCCCTGCCAGCGCACGCCGAAGTAGTCGTTGGCGCCCGCCGGGTTCGTGGGCGAGCCGGGCCGCGAGGTGACGAAGGCACCCGCGAAGCCGGCGGCGAAGTTGAAGACGCTGCCTGGCGTGTTCAGGTCGTTGCGTCGCCCCAGCACGGGGATCGGCGGCGCATCAGTCGGAGGCCAGGTGTTGTCCACGGTCTGGTTGTTCGCGAAGTCGTAGTAGGTGCCGCGGAGGCCCATGATGGGCAGGCCGGCGGCGCCGGGCACGCTGTTGGCCGTCTGACGCAGGAGGAACCAGTACTCGGGATTCACCTTGCCCTGGACGTTCGGGTCGCCGACAAGGGCCGGCACGGAGCCAAAGGCCTTGGCCTGGAGGGTCGTGGAGTAGGTCTGAAGCTGGGCGACGGGGGTCACGCTGTAGGCCACCGGCCCCCAGTTCACGCTGAAGCCGTTCGAGGCGTCGGCGGGGTTGCGGGTGGTGGACAGGATCAGGTTGGTGGTGCCGCCCCAACCGATCTCCACGCCCGAGCCGCCGCTGCCCTCGTATTGATAGAACTCGAAGGGGTAGAGGCCGGCGGCCGGGAAGTAGCCGTAGCCGTAGTTGGCCGTGCCACCCGGCGAGCCGCCGCTGCCGGCGCGGCGGACGATGATCTGGTTGCCGATGCGGAGGTGGAACCCGTCGTCGGAACTGACGGTGAAGGCGCGCGTGCCCGGCCCGTCAATGTACAGCAGGCCGTTGATCCGCGTGACGAAGTTGTCGTCGCCCTTGGGGGCCACGAGGTTGTAGCTGGCGTCCCGGTCGTCGATCGGGTAGCGGTACTGGGAGCCGGCCGGCAGCGGGCTGTTGAAGTTGCCCAGCATGGCACCGCCCGGGTCGGTCATGTCCATCAGGGTCCGGTTCTCCACCACGCCGACACTGAAGCTGGTTGCCACGCCGTTCTGGATCGCCTTGTCGGCGAAGAAGCTGATGGAGCTGTCGGCACTCGTCGGGTTCGCGCCGCCGTGGCTGGTCGGGTAGGCCTGCTGCACGCGGAAGCCGTTGGGGGTGCCGGTGACGGCGCCGGTGTAGACGCTGCCGCCGACGGGGTTGGCCCCGGCCTCGCTGGGGGCCGGGACGCCCGAGGGCCGCTGGTAGACGGGGTAGTTGGGGTCGGTGCCGAGAATCTGGAAGGTGTTGGAATCCCAGGAGTAGAGCGCGCCGGCGGCCGAGCTGATCTCGAATCCGGCGGCGGTAGCGCGGTTGGCCCACACCAGCTCGATGGGGTAGTAGCCGGCCTGGGGGAAGGTCATCTGGGCGAGCATCGGCGGGGCGCCGACGACCGCCTCGGAGCGGGCGAACTCGACGTCGCCGACCTTGAAGTAGAAGCGGTCGTCGCCGCTGACGGCGAAGGTGCGGATGTAGCCGTCGCTGGGGGCGTAGACGTAGCCGGCGAGTCGCACGGCGTAGTCTTCGGGGTTGGGGTTGCTGTTGCTGTGCTGGTCGCCGGGCAGGTAGCCGGCGGGGTTGGCGTAGTTGCCCGCCGTGTCGAGGTGGGCGCTGGCCATCGCGGTGACCTGCGAGACGCTGTGGTTCGCCTGGCCGGGCCGCAGGGTGAGCGCGGTGTCCGCCTGGCCGAGGTTGTCGAGGTTGTTGTCCACCCGCACGATGTGGGCGGAGAGGCCCTGGGGCTGCTGGATGCTGCTCACCCATCCGCCGATGACCGACCAGGCGCCGGGGATGACGGTGGCGCCGATGCTGAAGTAGGTGGGGGTGTAAGCGTCGCCGGTGTTCTCGTCCTGGCCCCAGATGGCCTGGGTGCCGGGGGCGTGGCCGCTGAGGGCGGGGCTGGGCGAGCCGACGGCGTACGGGGCGAGGGTGACCTGCTGGATGTTGCCCCAGGGGTCGCTGAGGGTGCTCCAGGTGGCGGCGTTGGTGGTGAGGTACTGGGTGCCGGTTTCCTGGAAGATGTAGCCCATCGGGGTGGTGAAGGTGGCGGCCATGTAGGGGGCCGAGCCGGCGGCTGAGCCGGTGCCCGCGGCCTTGATGTGCAGGAAGTCGAGCGCGCCTTGCCGCAGGGCGACGTTGCCGGTGACGGTCACCGCCGGGCTGCCCGTGCTGGTGCCGGCGAACTGGTTGCCGATCGCGGTGTCGAGCTCGGCCACGTAGGCGTCCACGCTGGCGCTCCCCGTCTGCGAAGCTACCGTGATGCGGTAGCTGACGGGAATGCCCGTGCCCCGGAGGAACTGGGAGGCGACGAGGACCTCGGGCGAGTAGCGCACCATGTCGATCACCGTGCCCGCCGGCCAGCCGCTGGCCGAGCCGAGCAGCAGGTCGGCAGCGACGGCGGTCGCGTCGGTGGGGGTGCCGGTGATGGAGCGGGTCGAGACGTTGCCGTAGTCTACATAGTGGCTGAGGGTGTTGGTGGCGGCGTCGTAGGTGACGGCCGTGTGGTGCCAGGTGCCGGGCGGCATGCGTTGGGCCGGGTTGCTGCCGGCCACCTGGTTTTGCGAGGCCGCCGTGTCTACGCGCACGCGGGCGTCTTCCTCGGGGTCAATGTCGAGCTGCCAGCCTCGGACGAGGGCCCCGTCCCGGTGGCTGACGTAGGCGGGGTAGCCGCCCTGGTCGGCGCCGATGCGGATGAAGGCCTCGATGGTGAAGCTGGGGGCATCGAGCGCGTTGTCGTCAAGCACACGAACGACCCCGTTGAGGGCGAGCGATGAGGTGTTGACGTAGGTGGTGGCCGTGATGGGGTCGTAGATGCGGCGGTCCGGCACGTAGCTCGAGTAAACGGCCGATTCGCCCGTGCCGTCGAGGGTACCGGGGTTCAGCAGGTTGGGCACGCTGCCGACCGGGCTGCCGGGCGCGCCCTCGAAGCTCCAGAGCCCGATTGGGGCGGCCTGGACGACTGTTCCTGCCACGGCGACCATCAGCGTAAGGCAAAGGATGGCGGGACGTTGGGGTCGAGAATGCACCGCTTAACTCCTCGGAGATCCGCCCTGAGGGACACCAACCCAAGAACACGACTTCCCTAATGGTAGCAAATACTGTACCTAGCGTGGCGTGTCTGGCGTCAGGTCGAGATTCTCCGTTACTCATTGGCGCATAATGATTTAGAGTGGCAGATCGGGTGGGCATTGCGCCCTGCGTCAGGCCACTCCCGCGGGTGTTTTCCAGGCTAGCTGACACGCCGGGGCACCGCAATCGCCCTCATTTGTCGCTTGTTATTGAGATGCAAGGACTTAGGTGGCATGTTCTCCGCCAGGAAGCCACACACCGGCACCGTTGGCATGGCTGACAGGTGTCGGGAGAATCTGACTGGGAGATTCCCCTGCCCTGGCTGCTTCTGACAGCAGGAGCGGGGTGGGCCAGAACGGCGGAGGGGCGAGCGGCTCGACCGCCCGCCCCTCGGCTCGATGGAACAGCGCCGGCGGTTCAGCGACGATTGCGCCGCCGGCGTGTGGCTACAGCCAGGAGGCCCCCTGCCAGGAGCAGCATCGTGCCCGGCTCAGGGACGAAGAGGAATGTGCCCTCGTAGACGGCCGTGAGGCCGGCGATATCCACCTGGAGCCGCAGGGTCTCGGTGCTGCCGAAGGCGAAGGTCATCATGTCCTCGAAGGCCAGGAGGTTGCCGACGTCGTCGAAGGCGCCGCTGGCGATGAGCTCCCAGGTGCCGGCGGGCCAAATCCAGGAGAAGGCGCTGCCGGGGATGAACGACAGGCCGGGGTCGGTCGGGCCTTGCCACTGGAGCTGCGTCCACTCGCCGCCGCCGCCCTCGACGGAGCGGAACTCCACCCGGCGGAGGCCGGGAGAGGGGATATTGACGCCGTTCCAGATCACGGTCCAGGCCTGGTTTCCGGGGGCCGCTTCGCCGGCCTCGAAGACGTGGTAGCCAGGGCCGGGGATGTCGTAGTCTCCGTCAATGTCTATGAAAATCCACGAGATATCGTCGGTGTCCATCCGGAAGTTCCAGGCGCCGGCGCTCGGGAAGTTGAGGTAGCCGATCCATCGGGAGCCGATGTTGTCGCCCTGGGTGTTCGTGAGATAGCCGTATCCCGCGCCGTTGGGGATATTGAAGACCGTGTAGGGCGACGGCGGGACGAAGAACATCTCCTGGGCGATGACGGGCCAGGTGTCGTCCCAGGCGTTTCCGTTGGTTCGGTTGTACTTGATGCCCATGAGGCCGGGGACGACCTGGTCAACCTGGCGCTGCTTGAAGAGCTGCCACTTTTCGGGGTTGACGGTGAGGTTGCCGAGGGCCGGGACGAGGCCGTATGCCTTGCCCTTGAGGGTGAGGACCTCCGCTTGGAGCTCGGCCACGGGGGTGACCGCGTAGGCGAAACCAGTCCAGTTGGGGGTGTAGCCGTTGCCCGCCGGGTTTCGGGTGGAGGGGAGGATGAGGCTGGTGTTGCCGCCGAAGGAGATCTCGATGCCCGAGCCGCCGCCGCCCTCGTGATGGTAGAACTCGAGGGGATAGAGGCCGGCCTGGGTGAAGTTGGCGTACATGTAGTTGGCCGTGCCGCCGTTGAGGCCGCGGCCGCCATCGTATCGGCCCAGCACCTGGTTGCCCACGCGCAGGTAGAAGCTGTCGTCAGTACCCACGGCAACGCCGTAAGTGCCGGGCGCGGGAATATAGACGAGGCCGTTGATGCGGGTGGCATAGTTGTCGTCGTCGGCGGCTGTGTTGGCGGGCAGCGGGTTGTTGAAGCCGAAGTTGCCCGTGCCGCCGGAGTCATGGAAGTCGGTGATGGGCGTCACGGCGACACCGCCGACGTTGTAGAGCGTGGTGTTGCCGTTCTGGATGATCTTGTCGGCGTAGTAGGCGATGGACTGGCTGACGTTGCCCATGGCGACGCCGGGGAATGCCTGCTGGACGCGGAAGCCGTCGGCCACGGGGGCGATGCCGCCTGTGTAGACTGCGCCGGCCAGATCGTTCGCGCCGACGTTGGTCATGTCGCCCAGGGCGGCGGGGTTCTGGAAGACGGGCAGTGCGCCGGTGCCGAGGACGCTGAAGGTGCTTGTGCTGAAGGTTGACTGGACGCCCGGGGCGTAGCTGATCTCCCAGCCGCTGGCGCCGTCTCGGTTGCCCCAGACGAGCGACAGGGGGTAATAGCCGGGGGTGGGGAAGATCATGGGGGCGAGAAGGGGCGAGGCGCCGACAGTGGTCTCGCTGCGGGCGAACTCGATGCCGCCGACGTTGAAGTAGAAGCGGTTGTCGCCGCTGACGGCGAAGGTGTAGGTTTCATTGGGGGAGGTGGTCTGAATGTAGGCGGTGACGCGCATCGCGTAGTCTTCGGGGCTGGCTCCGGCGCTGTGCTGGTCGCCGGGCAGGTAGCCGACGGGGGAGCCGAAGTTGCCCTCCGTGTCGAAGTCGGCGCGGGCGAGACCGTTCGCGCCGGTGAAGGCCTGCGACACGCTGTGGTTGGCCTGGTTCTTCCGCAGGTTGAGGGCGGCGTCCACCTGGCCAAGGTTGTCGAGGTTGCTGTCCACCCGCACGATGTGGGCGGAGAGGCCGGCGGGCTGATTCACGCCCTGATCGGGCGGCTGGATCACCGACCATGCCCCCTGGGTGATGGTGGCGGAGCCTTCCCAGTACTCGCGCGTGAGGGCGTTGCCCTGGTCGTCCCACGCCCAGATGGCCTGCGCGCCGAGCGCGTGGCCCGAGGAGGGGGGACTCGGCGAGGCGATGTTGTAGGGGGTGAGGGTGAGGGTCTGGACGTTCCCCCACGGGTCGCTCAGCGGGGTCCAGGTGCTCGCGTTCGAGGTGAGGTACTGGTTTCCCGTCTGCGTGAAGATCCAGCCGACGGGGGCCGTGAGGGTGACTTCGAGCCACGGGGAGTTGGGTGGGGCGCCGCCGCCCGGAACGCCGCTGGCGTCAATGTGGACGTATTGCAGCGTGTTCTCGGGCATGTTGAACACGCCGGTGGCGGTAGCGGGGTTGCCCGCCACCGGGCCCATGAACTGTGCGCCTGCGGCGGTCTGGGAACTCGACAGGTAGCCGGTCACGGAGGCGTTGCCCGAGGCGGAGCCGGCCTGGATCCGGTAAGTGACGGGCTGGGTGGGCGCTACGTTGCCCGTGATGGACCAGCCGTTGAGGCCGTTCACGAGAAGCGGCAGCACACCGGTCACGGTGCCGGCGGCCATGCCGATCTCGAGGGAGTCGCCGCCGCCGCCTTCGAACATGAAAACGTCCATCGTCGTCGTCAGGGGGGAGGCGAGGGTGAACGTGCCGCCCGTCCATGTGTGGCCACGCCACTGATTGGAGCTCACCGTGTTGTTGCCGGGCTCTGCCGGCCAGCCAGCGTCGTAGTACGTGCCGTAGCGGGTGGTGAAGACGATGGACGGGTCGTTGATGCGGAGCATGCCGCCGTCGTCGCTGCCCCAGCCGACGGTCCAGGTGCCAGCGGGAATCGTGACATCGGCCGAGGCCTTGAGCATGAAGGAGTCGGTGGAGTTGGTGCCGCTGGGGTAGAGGCTGTTGATGCCGTAGTTGCCGCCCGTGCCCCAGTCGGGGGTGTTGTAATGGACGATGTTGTCGAACGTCACCGTAAGGCCGCCGGGGTACGGCCCTCCGATGGCGCTGTCGCCGTAGGGCACCGTGTCGGGGAGCGCGTTGGGGTTGCTCGTCACGTCAATCATGCGCAGGTCCCAGCCCGGGTAGGGCCCCGCTTGTGCGGATGGGGCCAGGGCCGAGAGGGTGAAGAGCATGGCGATGGCGAGCGCTGCGGCGACGGCGAAGAAGCGGCGGGGTCTCATGGTGCAAATCTCCTTCCAGGGCGTCTGGCTGCACACACTGTATCGTGGCAGCCCCACTCCCATAATCATTGAGAGTTCAGAAGCAAATAGCATGCCACTTTGCCAGCGACTGCTGGTCGCAAGGGACAAGGCCATTACTTGTTATTTGGCAACGCTTTACGCTGTATTCATCGTCCGCACTCCATGGCCTTTGGGCTGCCTCGCTTGGCCCATGTTGATGCCAGGCAGCGCCCGGCGCGTCATCACAGCCTATTCCAGTTCCTTTATGGTTGATACTTATACACTTATGGCGCGTTGCCCCCTGTCAACATGCAAATGAGGGCAGGCAACATGCGCGGGGGAGCCCGCAAGTTCGCTTCGGGGCGCCGCCAGCCGCCCCCGCCGAGGCCGGTGACCGCGCACGGATTGTGTGGCCACGGGGCCTTGACCCGCACAGCCGAGAGCGCGACAATGGGGGCCGCGCCGCTTTTCCCTCCAGGGCATTTGCACGAAGGGCCGGGTCATGCTCACCGACAACATTCTGGACCTGATCGGCAACACGCCGCTGTTGCGGCTGAAGGGCGAGCGGGTGTTCGCGAAGGCGGAGTATCTGAACCCGGGCGGCAGCATCAAGGATCGGGTGGCGCGCGCGATGATCGAGGGGGCCGAGCGCGACGGGCGGCTCAAGCGCAACTCGATCATCGTCGAGCCCACTTCGGGCAACACGGGCATCGGGGTGGCGCTAGTGGGCCGCCTGAAGGGCTACAAGGTGCGCATCGTGATGCCCGAGGGGATGAGCGAGGAGCGCAAGAAGCTCATCAGGGCCCTGGGCGCGGAACTGATCCTCACGCCCGACAGAGAGAGCATCGCGGGCGCCGTGCGGCGGGTGCAGGAGATGGCCGCGGCCGACCCGCGCATCTTCGTGCCGCAGCAGTTCGAGAACCCCGACAACCCGCGCTGCCACTACGAGGAGACGGCGCCGGAGCTCTGGCGCCAGATGACGGGCGACATCGCCTGCTTCGTGGCGGGCGTGGGCAGCGGCGGCACGCTTCAGGGGGTGGGCCGGTTCCTCCGCGAGCACAAGCCGGGCACGCGCATCGTGGCGGTGGAGCCGAAGAACGTTTCGGCCCTGCTCGGCCACGAGCCGGGCCTGCACCAGATTCAGGGCATCGGCGACGGCTTCATCCCGGCCGTGCTCGACGTGAAACTGATTGACGAGGTGGTGGAGGTGAGCGACGAGGACGCGATCGAGACCACGCGCGAGCTGGGCCGGGACTTCGGGCTGCTGGTGGGCATTTCGTCGGGGGCCAACGTGTGGGCGGCGCGCCAGCTCGCCCGCAGGGTGAAGGGCAACATCGCCACCGTGCTGCCTGACCGGGCCGAGCGCTACTTCAGCACGGCGCTGCTGTAGAGGCAGGCGAGGGGAGGAGAGCAGAGAATGGCGGGGGAGGAAGCCCTTCTTCGCAAGAAGGGCTTCCTCCCCCGCGGCCCCCACCTTTCCAAGAACTTCCGGGTCATTCGAGCCGCGTGTCGTCGTGGGAGTACGGCGGGGCGCAGCAGCAGAGGAAGACGAGCGGCTCGCCGCCCGTGTTGGCGAGGGTGTGACGGACGCCCGGCGGGATGAGAATGGCGTCGAGGGGGCCCACGTCGCGCTCTTCCTCGCCGAGCTGCATGTGGCCGTGACCGCTGAGGATGTAGTAGATTTCCTCTGCCCTCGGGTGGCGGTGTGGCTGGGTGGCGCCGCCGGGCGGCACGGTGGCCTCGGCAAGGCTCTGGCGGGCCGCCGAGGAGTTGGTGCGGTCGAGCAGCGAGCGGATGGTCGAGCCGTCCCTGGTGATGAAGGGCGGGCTTTCGTTGCGGTTCACCACTTCCACGGGGCTCTGCCTACTTGCTGGCGCGAGGGGCGAAACGTTGGAGTTCGGCGTCGGCGGCCTTGCCCAGGGCCGCGGCGGCCTCGGCGGGGCTCGAGCGGCCGGTGACCACGCGGGTCAGGGCGTCCTTGATGAGTTCGCGGACGGCCTGCCAGCCGGCCACGTTGGGCTCGGCGACGCCGAAGGGGATGGTGTCGAAGGCGGCGCGGTAGCGCGGCCCCCTGGCGAAGTAGGCCCGGAGGGTCGCAGTGTCGGCGGCCGAGCGGCGCACGGGCAGGTAGCCGGTCTTGACCGACCAGTCGGCGGTGATCTCGGGGGAGATGAAGAACTTGATGAACTCCCAGGCGCCGCGCTGGCGCTCGGGGGAGGACTTGAAGATGAGGATGTTGCCGCCGTAGAGGACGGTGAGCTTGGGCCGCCCCTCGCCCACGGGCGGGCAGGCCATGGCCCAGGCGAACTTGTCGCGGCCGTCGGGCGTCACGAGGTCCTCGTCCATGTACGAGCGCGAGGTGCTCGAGCGGAGGATGAAGGCCACCTCGCCGCCGGAGAAGCGGGTGCGGTCGTCGTCGCTGCCCATGGCGATCACGGTGGCGAGGCCCTCGCGCACGAGGGTGTCGAGGAGGCTGAGGGCCTGCACGGCCTCGGGGCCGTCGAGGTGGCTGCGGCGGTCGGCGATGGTGGCCAGCTTGCCGCCGAGGGAGAGGACCATGCTGTCGAAGGACGAGGGGTCGCGCGAGTAGGCGAAGGCGGGGCGGCCTGTCTTGGCCTTCACCTGGCGGCACTGCTCGACGAATTCGGCCCAGGTTTCGGGCAGCTTCTCGATGCCCGCCGAGCGCAGGAGGTCGGTGTTGGCGTAGAGCATCAGGAGGCTCTTGGTGAAGGGGAACGAGAGGAGCTGGTGGCCGAACTCCTCGTAGCGGTTGGCCTGGAGGAAGGTGGGGAAGATGTCGTCCTGCTCGGGCTTCGAGAGGCCGTAGTCGGGGTGGCCCAGGTAGTCGTCGAGGGGGAGGACGACCTTGGCTTCCATGAACTCGGCGACCATGCTCTCGTAGGCCACGCACAGGTCGGGCAGCTTGCCGCCCTGGATGGTGGCGCGGGCCTTCTGGAAGAGCGTGGTGTAGGAGCCGAGGTTGTGCAGCTTCACGGCATAGGTGGGGCTGGCCGCGTTGAAGCGCTCGACGATGGCTTTGAGGGCATCCTCGTTCTGCTGCTTCTGGGCGTGCCACATGGTAAGCACGGTCTTGCCTGAGGGCGGGTCCGCGCTGCGGCTCTGCGAGTCGCCCGAGCAGCCGGCCAGGGCGGCGAGCGTGAGGGTGAGGGACGCGCCGAACAGCGCCCTCAGCGGGCGAGGGCTTGCAGGAAGTCGAACCATTGTGTCTCCAGTTCCTTGAGGGGGGTGCCGAGGGTAGCCTCGAGGGTCTGGGGCGGTGCCGGGCCGGGCTGACGCTCGAGGTGTAGGTAACGCAGGAATGGGTCGCGGCGTTTGCCCTGGTTGCCCCAGAGCAGGAAGGCCGCGAAGAGGCCCGCTTCCCGGGAGGCGAGCGGCGCCAGGGGGCCGCGGAAGAGCTCGGGGCCGCCGTGCACGAGCATGTGCAGGGGCACGTGCGCGTTGCGGGCCGCGAGCGAGAGCACGACGGCGGCGTCGCGTCGGGCGTCGGTGCGCAGGCGCAGGCCGCCCGCTGCGGGTGCGGTCAGTGCGAAGCAGGCGGGCAGGCCTTCGGCGAGCCAGGGGCTCCAGGCGGCCTCGGCCCCCGCGCGGTCGAGGGCGGCTCGCGTGGCCAGACGGGCGAGGAGGGCGGTGAGATCGCGAGCCGGCCGCAGCGTGGCGGCGAAGGCCCAGGCGGCCGGGGCGTAGAAGGCGTCGGGGTGGGCGGGGTCGGCCCGCATCTTGCGCTCGTCCGCAAAGGCGGCCGCCTCGGCGTGGGCGGCGAAGACGTGGACGTCCACCGGACGCTCGGGCGGGGCGAGGCCGAGCGTGGGGCCGACCTCGGCGGCGAGGGCCTGGAGGAAGGCGTCGAACTCGGCGCCCACCTGTCGGGCGAAGCCGGAGCCGGTGGCCAGGGCGCCGCCGTGGCGCGGCACGGCGATGCGCACGGCGCCGGCCTGGACGACGATGGCGGGGTCGCCCGCCTTGCGCCCGGGCGGCGCGAGGCCGGGAAGGAGGAGGTGGAGCGCGGCCAGCACGGCGGCCAGGAGCGCGGCGGCGAGGGCCAGCTTGAGAAGTAGGAGCCGGGTGCCAACGCGCATGGGTCACTCAGCGGAGCTTCTCGAGCTCCTGCATGATGAGCTGGTAGAGCTTGCTGCCGGGCTCGGCGCAGTCGCGGGCGCGCTCGAAGGCGGCCTTGGCGTGGGCGGGCTTGGGCGGGGTGGCCATGACGTAGGCGCGGCCCTCGCTGTAGCCGAGGTTGGCCTGGCGATCGAGGTGGGCGAGGCCCTTCTTGGCGCGCTCGTTGGTGGCGTCGTAGGTGAGGGCCTGGTCGAAGTCCTTGCGCGCGGCCACGGGGTCCTTGTCGATTTTGCGGTAGCCGCTGTCGGAGAACTCGATGGAGATCTGGGGGTAGCGGGCCTTGATGGCGTCGAGGAGGCGCTGGGCACGGCGGTTGTAGTCGTTGTTGGTGTCGGGCTCTACGCCCAGGGCCTGCTGGTAGGCGTTCTCGGCCTCGCGGTAGTTTCGCTCGTCTTCGGCCTTCTTGCCGGCGGCGAGGAGGTCCTCGATCCGCTTGGCGCGCTCGGCGATGTAGTTGAATTCGGGGAAGTTGTGTTTCCTGGCCAGCTCGTCGGCCTGGGCGGCGGCGCCGCTGGTGTAGAGCGAGGTGATCTGCTGGCGGATGGCTTCGCGGGCTTCGGCCTTTTCCATGCGGTCGATGTCGGCGAGCAGGCGCTGGGCGTTGTTGTGGTAGTAGCCGGGCTGGACGCGCTTGAGCGCCTCGCGGGCGCTCTCGTAGTTCTTGGCGTTCACGGCGTCCTGGGCCTGCTTGACGATCTGGGCCTCGCTGGCGTAGCGGCGGCAGTCTTCGGTTTCGCGGGCCACTTTGGCCCGGGTGGCGGCGTCCTCGATGAAGGGCAGCGCGTCCTGGTACTGGGTGATGGCGTCGGCCCACTTGAGCTGGGCCTTTTCGCGCTCGGCGCGGGCGAGGCGGGCATCGGCGATGGCCTTGTTGATCCCGGCGATCTCTTTCTTCGCGAGCGTGGCGGCGTAGCGGTCGGGGGGGATCTGGTGGAGGGCGGCGCGGACCTCGAGCATGACCTCCTCGCTGTCGCGGCCGCTCTGGAGGCGCGCGAGGGCGGCCTCGAGGAGGCCCATGGCCACGCTCTCCTTGTCGATCCAGTCGCGCTGCTCGCGGGCGAAGGCGATGGCTTTGTCGGAGGGGCAGCGGGTGTTCTCGAGGCTTTCGAGGTAGCGCTTGGCCTCGCTCTTGTTGAGCTTCACGAAGTCGCCGCCGGCGGCCTCGAGGAGGAGCGAGTACTGGCCCAGCAGGCGCGCGGTCTCGAAGTCGGCGCGCTTCTTGCTCGCGAGGTCGAACTGGGCGCGCGCCTTGGCGTAGTCGGCGGCCTTCAGCGCGTCGAGGCCGGCGTCCACGTCCTGCACGTATTCGGCCACGCTGAACTTCGGGCCGCCGTCCTTGACGGGCGGGCGGCGCAGGATGACGGCGGCGAAGGTGATGACGACGACGGCGGCGATGGCGACGACGGTGACGAGGAGTCGGGTGTTGGGCCGGCGGCCTTCGGCGGGAAGGGCGGCGGCGCCCTCGGCGCCGCGGGGCGCGATCTCCACCTCGCGGCCGGTGGCGGGGTCGCGCAGGAACCAGCGGCCCTCGCGCACCACGAGCTGCGGCTGCCCGGCCTCGCCGCCCATGACGGTCTCCTGGCGCGGCACGTAGGGGGCGGGCATGAAGCTCTGGTCGGCGGGGGTCTCCTCGCCCGTGGGCTGCTCGGGAAAGTCGGTGGGGGCTGGGGGGGGCATCTGGGCGCCGAGGGGCGGGCCTCCGGCGGGCGGCGGCCCGGCGGCGGGGGCGGCCGTTGGGCCGGGGGCCGGGGCCGCGGCGGGGCCTTGCGCGGTCACCACGATGTCGGCGGCAGCCGCGGTGCCGTGGCCGTAGGTGGCGGCGGCGCCCTCGGCCTCGAAGCGCAGGTCGAAGATGCCCAGGGAGACGACGTCGCCGTTGCGCAGCTCGGCCCGCTCGATGCGCTGGCCGTTGACGAAGGTGCCGTGGGAGCTGCCGAGGTCGCGCACGGTCACCGACGGGCCGTCCACGTAGAACTGCGCGTGGCGGCGCGAGATGGTCTTGGAGGGGATGCAGATGTGGCAGGAGGAGTGGCGCCCGATGAGGGTGGAGCCCTGCCGGAGGGGGAACGAGAGGGTCTGTCCGCCGCTCATGGCCACTAGACGCACTAGCGTTTCTCCTGCGCTTCGCGTGCCGCCCTGGCCTCTTCGTCGGCCAGGATGTCGTAGAAGCTGTTGACGACGTGGTGCTCCTCGGTCTCGGGATCGGGGAAGAGGCTCTTGAGCTCGAGGGCCTTGGCGAGGGCCTCGCGGAGCTTGCCCTGCTCGCGCAGGACGTTGATCTCGCGGGCGAGGACCTCGTAGCGGCGGTCGAGGGCCTGGCGGAGTTCGCGGGCCGTCTGCGAGGCCCAGGTGGCGTTGGCGGTTTCGCCGGGGATGGCCTCGAGGAGGCGGGCCGCCAGGTCGAGGTCCTTGGCCACCTGCCAGGTGCGCTCGTTGACCGAGCCGATGCTGATGACGATGGTCTTGGCGCGGCGGAGGATCTCGAGCGCGTAGTCGCGGCGCTCGTTCACGGGCTTGTTGAGCCAGGCGAGGGGCTCGGGCTCGGGCTTCGTGTCCCGCACCAGCACGCGCAGGATCACCCAGCCGACAGGGGGGCCGTAGACGGCGATGTCGGTCGTGCCCAGCGTCTTGCCGCGCACGGAGACGAATTCGGGGAAGCGGGTCTTCTTGGCGTCGGCCACGCGCTCGTCGGTGGGGCGGCGGATCTCCTCGACGCGCACGATGCCGCGGGTCCAGCCCTGGCGGTCGGGGGCCGGGAGGCGCGACATGTCCACCGGCAGCGCCTCGCCGGCGCGCACCAGCACGTCAATCCGCGGCGTGCCTCGGGGCCGCATGCCCACGGCCCAGAAGGCGGCCAGGCCGACGACGACCACGGTGACCATCAGCAGCGCATAGATGGCGGGCCAGTAGTTGCGGCGGGGCTTGGACGCGGGAATGGCTTGCGTGGGGCCGGCGCGCGCGAAGAGTTCCTCGACGGTGAGCGGCCGCGCGAGCGCGCCCGCCTGCGGCCCCGCGGGCGCGGCCACGGCGGGCAGCGTGCTGACGGGCGGCGGAGGGGACGACGCGCCCGCGTCGCCGCCCTCGAAGGTGACGCGCAGGCGCAGCTCGCCCAGGCCGATCACGTCGCCCGAGGCGAGCACGTGCTTCGAGACCAGCCGGTCGCCCACCCGCGTGCCGTTGTGGCTGCCCTGGTCCACCAGCACGTAGCCCGGGCCTTCCGGCTCCACGCGCGCGTGGCGGCGCGAGACGCTCTTGTGGTCGAGGGCCAGCGTGTTGTCGGGGGTGCGGCCGATCAGGATCGGCTGTTCGCCGTCGAAGGTGAACTGCTGCCCACCCAGGGCCTCGCTCACCACAGTGAAGCGGATCCGGGGTCTTGCCATGCGCGATGTCCTGGAGCCTGTGGCGTCGAGACAACCCTATTGTACCAAATCCCGGCCCCGTCTTGCAACACCAATAGATGGGCCAGTCCCTACCGGGCGTGTTCGCGCGAGGACGCAAGTTGCGCTAGAATGAAGAAACAACCCCACGTCAGGAGACTCTCGTGGCCGCACGCTTGCTGCAAGACCGCCGCCGCTTCCTCCTGCGGGCCGCCTCCGCTGCTGGCGTGGCGGCTGTCGCGCCACATGTGATGCCCGCCACGGTTCTTGGAGCCGAGGGCCGACCCGCGCCCAGCGACCGCATCGTGATGGGCGCCATCGGCCTCGGCGGCCAGGGCGACCGCGACATGCGGGCCTTCCTGGGCATGACCGACGTGCAGATGGTTGCCCTGTGCGACGTGGACTCCGGCTCGACCCGCTACGAGCGCGCCTGGCGCCGCGGCCTCGCCCCCGCCCGCGAAGCCGTCGAGCAGCACTACGCCGCCCAGGCGCGCGACGGCGCGTTCCAGGGCGTGTTCACCACGCCCGACTTCCGCGAACTGCTGGCCCGCGCCGACATTGACGCCATCACCACCGCCTGCCCCGACCACTGGCACGGTCCCATCGTCGTCGCCGCCGCGCAGGCGGGCAAGGACATCTATTGCCAGAAGCCCCTCTCGCTCACCATCGCCGACGGGCGCGCCATGGCCAACGCCGTGCACCGCTACGCCCGCGTGTTCCAGTGCGGCAGCCAGCGGCGGTCCAGCGCCCATTGCCGCCGCTCGTGCGAACTCGTGCGCAACGGCCGCATCGGAAAGCTCCACACCGTGCACGTCGGCCTGCCCGGCGGCCACTCGAACCCCGGCTACGCCATGGACGAGTCGCCGCAGCCGGTGCCCGAGGGCTTCGACTACGACCGCTGGCTCGGCCCCGCCCCCTGGGCGCCCTACACCCACAAGCGCTGCCACTGGACCTTTCGCTGGATCCTCGACTACTCGGGCGGCCAGCTCACCGACTGGGGCGCCCACTACATCGACATGGCCCACTGGGGCATGGGCACCGAACTGACCGGCCCTGTGGAGGTCGAGGGCAAGGGCGAGTTCCCACGCGACACCGTGCTGTGGAACACCGCCACCTCGTTCCACGTCGAGTGCCTCTACGCCGGTGGCCTGAAGATGATCATCACCAGCGGCGGCGGCGGCGTGCGCTTCGAGGGCACCGAGGGCACCGTGTGGCTCGAGGGCGGCACGCAGCCGGCCTCCCTCGCCCAGTCGGAGATCGGGCCGAACGAGATTCACCTCTACGAGAGCGGCAGCCAGTACGGCAACTTCATCGAGTGCGTGAGGTCGCGGCAGCCCACCGCGGCGCCCGTCGAGGTCGCCCATCGCTCGATCACCCCCGCCCACCTCGGCAACATCTCGATGATCCTCGGACGCAAGCTCAAGTGGAACCCCGAGAAGGAAGTGATCGCCGGCGACGCCGAGGCCAACCGCATGCTTTCACGCCCCCGTCGAGAGCCCTGGACGATATGAGGCAGACACTTACAGCCTTGTCGCTTGCGTTTGCCGTCGCGGCGTTCGGCGGCGAAGCCTCCTCGCCGGCGCAGACGTTCGTGCGCGCGCTCGAGAGCGCCACGGCCACGCCCGAGCAGCGCGGGGAGGCCTGGAAGGCCCTCACCGAGGGCGACAAGAGGCCGCCGCGCGCCGTGATCGAGGCGCTGGACAAGGCGCGCGAGCGCGCCTGGCAGCGCCTGGCCTCCGCCATCGGCTCGCTCGGCTCGCTCAAGCCGCTCTCGGGCCTGCGCAGCGCCATCAGCCCCCATCAGGCCAAGGCGCGCGACTTCGTCAACGGCAACGCCTTCAGCAAGGAGAAGCTCGACGAGGTCATGGCCCCCATCCAGAAGGCATTCGACGAGGCGATGAGCGCCGTCGGCGAAGCCGAAAAGTGCAAGGCCCTGCGCGCCAGCGTCAACGAGCTCGAGGGCTACGCGGTCGGGGCCGGCCTGCGCCACGGCTGGAGCGAGGAACTCTGGGACCAGGAGTGCGCGCTCCTCGTCGCCAACCGCTTCGCGGGGAGCCCGCGGTGGTCGTCCACCGTCGAGATGAACCAGCTCGTCGGCGGCTGGATCGACCCCGGCGAGGCCGCCTGCATCGCGCGGCTCAACGTCCACCGCATCCTCATCGGCCTGGCCCCGATGGAGATCGACCTGAGGCTCGTCATCGCCGGCAAGAAGCACAGCGAGGAGATGATCGCCAAGAAATACTTCGCCCATGACTCGCCCACCGAGAGCCTCAAGACCCCCTGGATGCGCGCCGCGCGCGAGCAAACGGGTTCGAACGGCGAATGCATCGCCGGCGGGCAGGGCACGGGCGTGGGCGCGTTCACGGGCTGGTACTATTCGCAGGGCCACCACAAAATCATGATCTCCGGCGGCGCCTGCGTGGGCGTGGGGCGCGCCGCCAGCACGTGGACCCTCATGGTCGGCGGAGGCCGCATCGCGAACCCGCGCACCGACAAGATGGCCACCTATGTGCGCAAGCGCTACGAGGCAGGCGAGCGGGCCGAGGCCCTCTTCGAGCTCGCCAAATGGTGCGCCAGCGTGCAACTGCTCGTGCAGGCCCAGGACGAGTTGGAGCGCGTGGTCGCCCTCGACCCCAACCACGAGGCGGCCAAGAAGGCCCTCGAGCGCCTGCGCGCCCGCAAGCCGTGAGGCGCCGGCGAGGCCGGTCCGGCGATGCGGGGCCTGGCACAAGATAGGCCGCGCGGCCCGCAGCCAGCCTGGCGACCACCCCTTTCGTGGGCACGCCACGCGCCGTGCGCCGGATGGAGCATCGGTTCGGTCTGGACTGGCCGGGAGCGGACATCGCGCGTCGTCCATTGGGCCTTAGGGTCCTCGCCTCGGCCCCCGCCTGAGCGACCCGCGACAGAGGCGATGACATGGCGAGCCATAACCTGTTGCCAGGCAGTGACTTGCATGTCAGCGGTGTGACAGGCACAGCGAGCACAGCGAGCACAGCGAGCAGCGAGCACGGAGCTATCCGAGGCCCGCGGCCTGCCCCACCCGATCGATGAGGAACTGGAGCCGCTCGATGAGATAGGCCATGCGGGTCATCACCGTGTTGCTGAACATGGCGCCGAGGCAGACCATGATCATCAGCCGGCCGAAGCGCATAGGCGGGCGCAGCAGCGGGTGGTCGGTGCGCACGGAGAAGAAGAAGTAGAGGAGAGTGGCGAGCAGGGCGGCAAGGAAGATGAGGTTGCTGGTGCACGTGGCCAGAGAGGCCATTGAAAAACCCTGCGGGCCGGTGAAGGGGTTCAGCGGTTTCAGGCTCGCTCCAATCTGCGGCAGGATGAGCAGTATCTGGCCCTTGAACGCCAGCCCCGCCGCCACGCCGAGGAAGAGGCCGCTGACGAGCCGACTCGCCCAGAACCAACGCTTGGAGAGCTGGAAGTACCACAACGACCCCGGCACGAGGGCGAGGAGCCACAGAGCGCCCGTCCAGGCCGTCGTGCCCGCGAGGGCCTCGCGGACCGGCGTGAACCACATCGGGTAGAGCACCTGCTGCCAGGCCACGACGATGCCGATGCCCACAGACGCGCCGAGCGCCGCCTGCTGCACGAGGCGGTAGAGGAGGTTGTCCCTGGCCAGATAGCTGAAGACCACGAGGGTGATGAGGGCGCCGATCCAGAGGGCCAGCGGGTCGGTCATGTGCCCTTCCTCCGCTGGCGATGGTGGGCCCAGAGGCCCAGGTTGCCGAGCAGTGCGGCGAGGATGATGGCGCAGTTGCCGAAGGAGCCGGCGGTGATGAGGGTGGTGCCCTCGGCGAGGTGGTGGTTGAGCGCCTCGTATTCGGCGGCGCCGCGGTTGCCCGCCAGCATGCCGCAGAGCTGCCCGCTGTCTATGTAGGTCGAGTAGTAGGGCGACATGATGCTCATGCAGCCGAAGGCCACGGGCAGCTTGAACTGGCCGTTGGCGAAGCTGATCCACTCGGGGTTGGGCGAGTAAGTGATGCAGTAGACGAGATGAATGTCCTCGTGCGACCGCACGCGCTGCATCAGCGGCAGCTCGGCGACGGGCGTGCCGGCCGCGTCGGTGGGCCGCACGTTGTGGAAGTCGCGGCACAGGCCGTCGATCACCGCGCCCAGGCTGGTGCCGGCCTGCACGTAGCCGGCGTTGACCCAGTCGCGGCCGTAGACGTAGCCCGCCTCCTCGGCGATGGGGCGGATGACCTTGTCGGCGAACTCGGGCGCGAACACGGTGATGGCGACCGAGGTGACGATGAACCGGATGCGCCGGCGGCACAGGTGGCGCACCACGCAGCCGAGCTGGGCGTAGTTCTCGGCGCGCGAGCCGTGGTCCCAGCTCGAGTCGATCCACACCACCTTGTCGGGCGGGCAGGCCTCGATGGCCTCGTAGAGGCCGCGCGTGGCGGGCGAGGTGAAGGCCGAGGGCATGTGCAGCCGCGTCCACAGCAGCGGCACGGCGAGCACGACCACGGTGGCGAGGTAGAGCCAGCGGCGGTCGAGGCCGTGCAGCCTGGCGAGCCAGCGGATCATTGGCGTGTTCCTATCCCCAGCCAGTGGCGCAGGCCGGTGGCGAAGGCGCCGCCGCAGGCGCCGATGAGCACGGCCCGCTGCACGGCGGCGTTGGGCACCATGAGAATCCACTGCGCGAGCGAGCGGAGCTGGAGCGTGTCGGGCAGCGCGTAGGTGATCCAGTCGCCCAGCGGCACCTGGCCCAGCAGCACGATCACGGCCGAGGCCATCATGACGCCCGAGTCGAGGTTGTTCACGCGGAAGGCGCGATAGGCGGCCGACACGAGGTAGAAGGAGAGGATGGCCATGCTGGTGGTCCAGAAGGAGAACAGCAGGCCGTAGAAGAGGGCGTCGTAGAGGCGTTCGACGAAGCCCCGGGCCGCCTCGTCGCGCAGCGCGGTGGCGGCGAGGCCGGTGGCCAGGAAGACGAGGAACACGGCGCTCTGGGCCCAGCCCCTGTGCTGCCGCAGGACGGCCTTGAGGTGGCTGCGCGCCAGGTTGATGGGGCCGAGCAGGAAGGCCATCGTGCTCACGACCACCAGAAAGGTGGTCACCACGCCCAGGTGCGGCGTGAGCGGGTTCTCGAAGCCGCCCAGCCAGGCCGGCGCGCGCGCGGGCAGCAGGAACTCCACGAGGAAGAACAGCCCGCCGACGAAGGTGAGGAGCCGCACGACGGCGTTCTTCATGGGCGCGGCCCCACGATCTTCAGGGCTCTGAGGAACTCATGCAGCCACGGCGGCCACGCCGCGTGGAACTGGTAGAGCAGCGTGCCTGCACCGACAAGGCCGGCGAAGATGGCCTTGATGAGGTCCTGGCTCGCCAGGGTCGCGCGGGCGGCGGGGTCGGTGCTCAGGTAGGCGCCCGCGGCGTAGTACTCCTCGCCGATCACCGTGTAGTCGCACGTGCAGACGAAGAAGGGGATCTGGAAGAGGCTGGGGTCGCCGGCGATCTGCATCACGCCCAGGCGCGCGCCCGGCTCGGCCATCAGCAGGCTGGTGAAGTCGAACGGCCCGAAGAAGAGCGCGCAGCCCGCGCGCGACTCCTCGATGATCCGCGCGGCGCCCATGGCGTAGACCACGGTGTGGTTCGAGAGGTAACGCACCTGCTCCTCGGCCCGGAACTGGTCGGGCACGCCCTCGGCCGTGTAGGCCTGGCGCACCGTCTCCTCGGCGACGGGATAGACGTCCTGCTGCGACACCAGCGTCACGAAGGGGGTCCGGAGGCGCGCGGCGAGTCGGGCCACATAGGCGAGGATCGAGAGGGCGGCGTGGGTCTCGATGGCTTGGAGGCCGCTGTGGCCGAGGGCGAAGACGACCGGGCGGCCCAGCTCGGTGGCGCGCCCGACCGCCTCCTCGAGCGACGCGATGCCGGGGATCTGCCGCACGTAGGGCACGCGCCCGCGTTTGGCGCGCCACAGGCACCCCAGCACGGCGGCGGCGAAGGCGAGCATCAGGATGGCCACCAGCGCGTCGGCGTGTTGCACGGCGATCGGCTCCTCACGGCCGCAGCATCAGGATGTCGGCGGCGCCCAGGGGGAGCGAAAGCGAAATGCCGCCCTCGGCCTTCTCGAACGTCAGCTTTCCCTGCTTGACGCTTTCGACGGCGCGGACGGCGAAGGGCACGCGAATCGCCAGCTTGAGCCGCTCGAGCGGCTCGCCCGTCCAGTTCAGCAGCGTCACCGCTGCGCCCTTGTCCGAGAGCAGCAGCGGCGACTCGACCATCGGCGCGTCGGCCACGATGGGCGGGCGGACGCCGGCCAGCCCGGGGGGCCAGGTGATCCAGCGGCGGGTCGCCGCCGAGAAGCCCACGGGCAGGCGGTCCTTCGCGCCGCTCGCCGACTTGGCGTACGAGAGGCCGGGCATCCAGGCGAAGTGCACCACGCGCCCCTTGCCCGCCGCCAACTGCACGACGGCGGGTGAGTCGTCGTCGAAGGCGGCCTCGACGGCCTTTGGCGGGCCCGTGAGGGTGCCGCGCACGCCGATGGCGTCCACCTCGGTCCCCGCTCCACGCACTTTGCCGACGGGCTTGAGGCTGCCGAGGCTGGCGACGAGCAGGCGCTCGCGCGGCGCCTCCTGGAGGCCGCTGAGTTCACTCAGCACGGTGCACGGCTCGTCGTAGCGGCCGCGGGCGCCGGCTCCCGTCACCGTGACCAGTGTGCCGCCGGCGCGGGTCCAGGCCGCGAGGCCGCGCTGCCCCTCCTCGGGGATGTTCGGCTCGGTGGCGTAGAGCACGCGATAGGGCGCCAGGCCGAGCTGCGTCAGGTCGTCCTCGTCCACGAAGTCCACCGGGATGTTCGCGTGCTGGAGAGCCAGGTACAGATCGAACGCCTCGGCCAGGTAGTCCACGGTCGCGTTGTTGAGGTGGTTGTTGGTCGCGTCGTGGATCTGGGTGGGGATGCGGATGGCCGCGGCGTCCCACGCCTGGGCGCTGCGGGGCATGAGGATGGCCACCTCGGATTTCGCGCGTTTGCCCGGCCACAGCAGGTCCTCGGCCGCGCCGATCATCGCGTGGGCCTCGGCCATCTTGGGCAGCACGCGCGCGTTCTCCGAGTAGCAGTTGCCGGGAAAGTTGTACTCGGGGCCGAAGACGAAGTACTTGATGGCCTTGCCGCCGGAGCCGACGACGCAGAGGATCTTCTGGAGGATGCCGTCGGCGCGGTCGCCGGCGGTGCGCGGGATCACGTAGCCGCCGAAGGTCACGCCGCCCCGCTCGGCCGCGCAGCGCAGCTTCGAGCAGTAGAAGGACCACTGCGGCGCCATCCCGTCGCCGAACCAGTCCTCGGTCCACAGCATCGTGCCACCGCGCAGGCGGCCGAACTCCAGCCAATCGTGCCCGCCCATGGCCGCGTCGGGGCTTTGCTTGTCGGCGTTGTTGGCGGCGGGGCCGGGCACGTAGAAGCGGCCGCTGAAGAAGTTCCAGTTGGTGAGGATCGGCATGCCGGGCCAGAACGCCTTTTCGAGCGCCCGCGTCGCGACGGCGAAGTGGCGAGCGGAGTCCCAGGCATAGAAGCGCATGGTCCAGTAGAACAGCCTGCGGTTGGCGGGCGTGTTGCGCGCGGGGGGCGGGAAGGGCTCGGGCGGCTTCTCTTCCTTCGGCGGCTCCTTGGGGGGGGGCGGCCCGGCCAGTTCGTCCGCGAGCTTCGCCTCGTCGAGCGGCTCGCCCTCGATGCCGTGCGGCTCGGGCCGGTCAATCTTGCGCGGCGGCGGGGGCCGGAGGTCGGGCGGCACCAGGCTGCGGCCGAGGGGCAGCACGGCAGCCCACTCGTTCGCTCCCACGTCGGCGGGCGCGAGGCCCTGGGCCTTCAGGTAGTCGCGGAAGCGGGCCAGCGCGGCGGGGCTTTCGGCGAGGGGGCGGAACATCGAGGGGTAGTACCAGCCCGGTTCGTCCGACATGGCGAAGATGGCCATGTCCTCGCGCGCGTAGCCGGCGTCGAGGTAGGCTTTCGCCTCCTTGTCGGCCCACTCCTGGATGGCGGCGGGGGTGACCTTGGGGTCGTAGTCGAAGGCGTAGCCGGGCGGGTTGTAGACGGCCCAGGCCGTGCGGCGCAGGCCGACCTTGAGGAGCAGGTCGCGGATGGGCTTGGAGGGGGGGAGCATGAGGACGCTGAAGCCGCCGCGTGCGAGCTGCTCGATGCCCTGCTGCCAGGCCAGGCGATCGTCGTCGCCGCCGATGAAGCGTTCGACGATGGGGAAGTGCTTGGGCCGGTGTGCCTCGGGCACCTGCACGGTGGCGAGCCCCTTCCAGTAGCGCTGATTGTAGTCGGCCATGGTCGCGGCGTGGGGCCTCTTGGCCTCGTCGCGCCAGAGGAGGAGGCCGGCCGCGCCGCCGAAGAGCTCCCAGCGCAGCGGCGTCGTCTCGCCTGTCTCATCCAGCTTCAGCTCCGCCTCGACGAGGGTGGGGTCCACCACCTTGTCCACGTGCAGGCGCACGACGGCGGGGAAGCCGCGCATGTAGATGGCGGGATAGCCCTTGAGCGTGGCGAGCACCTGGTCGAGCTCGAAGCGCAGCCACTCGCACCAGGCGTTGCCCGCGGCGGTTTCTGCCTTGCCGGGCACGCCGAGGCGGAAGGTGAACTTCCTGCCGGTCGGCTCTTCGCCGCCGATGCTCGTCACCCGCGCCCGGAGCTGGAACTGCGGCACGTCGGCCGCCCGCAGGCCCGACTGGCCGGCGAGCGCACAGGCGCCCAGTGCGAGAACCACCGCGAAGGTCAGGCCGTTTGGCCGCATGTTACCCTCTCTATCACCCTCTCTTGAGGGAAGCACCCTCCCTTTGCAGCGCAGCCTTCTCCGGTTGCTGCTGAGTATAGCGGCGAAGGGCAGGATTGCAAGGGCGCCTCAACCGGCGCTCAGGCGGCAGGCATAGGTTCGGGCGCGGAGAACGGCGCCCTTGGGCTCCGCGTCGGCGAAATGCTCGACGCGGTTGCCGATGCCGTTCGTCGAGCCCTGCGAGCTGCGGTATTCGAGGCCGATGAGCCGGCCGTCGCAGCGGATGGGGCGGAGGAGGACGACGCTGTGGCCGCTGCCGTTCGCGCGCCAGAACTGCACGAAGTCGCCGGGGCGGGCCTCGTCGAGCTTCACCTCGCGCCCGATGCCGAGATTCTCCGCGGCCACCACGCATTGTTTCTCGCGGCTGGCGGGCGTGGCGCCGAACCACTCGCGCTGGAAGCGCCGCACCTGCTCGACCGACTTTTGGGCCAGCAGCCCGCGGCTTGCTGCCATCCGCATCGCCACGGCGAAAGTGAACCCGCAGCAGTAGGTGCCGTTCGTGGCCTTGGGCAGAATCGTCCTGCCCTTGAAGACGATCTCCTCGGGCGAGCCGCTGCCTTTCCAGCTCTTGTCGTACCCCCCGCCATCGGGGAACGACGCGATCGCGTCGAGGGGCTTCTCACGCGCACAGCCCACGATCAGGAACACCAGGGCCGCCGCCGTCAGTCTCACGGCAAGCCTCCGTTGAAAGCGCCAAGCGATTCAGCCATAGTATAGCGCGCAGGAGCCGTGGCATGACCGCGAATGCGCAACTCGCCCTCGACACCATCCTCCAGCGGCCCACGCGAGGCATTCCCACGTGGATGCTCCACATCATGGAGCACCCGATGATCGAGCGCCTGGCGGGCGCGGAACCGGGCGGCTACCGACGCGACCCCACCCGCGTCTACCTGGCGATGCAGCGGGCCGTGGGCGCCTGCATGATTGACCAGTTCATCCCCGACAACCCCCTCTCGATGGGCGACCAGGGCTTCGAGGGAAAGGAGAAGGGCGCCACCACGGGCGCCGAGCGAATCGTCCTCGACGGCATCGAGGTCACCGGCCCCGAAGCGGTCGTCGAGCACCTGGAGCGGTTCGAGTTCCCGCGCCTCCGCAGGACGGCCGCCGAGTTCGACGAGGCCCGCTGCGTGGCCGATATCCTGCGCGGCGAGGCCGCGGCCCAGGCCGCCCTCGGCCGCGACATCCTCAAGGCCCCTTACGGCATCGCCCGGTTCCCCTGCCTCCGCTACTACTCCTACGGCTACGCCCACTACTTCATGGCCTATGCCCTCTACCCCGAGGTGATGGAGCGCGACTTCGCCCTTCAGGCCAACCTGGCGCTCCGGCACAACCGTGCGGTGGCTCGCGCCTACGCCGAGGGACGCCTGCCGCCCCTTCTGCGCCTCGACCACGACATGGCCGACTCGCGGGGGACGCTGGTGGACGTCCGCTCGCTCGACCGCCTCTGGCTCCCCCACTTCGCCCTCTGCCTGGAGCCGTTGCTCAAGGCCGATGTGCGCCTGATCTGGCACTGCGACGGCAACCTGATGGAGATGGTGCCCCGCCTCCTCGACGTCGGCCTCCGCGGTTTCCAGGGCTTCCAGTACGAGTGCGGGATGGACTACGAGCGGATATGCCGAATGAAGGCGACGGACGGCTCGGACCTGCTCATCATCGCGGGCGTATCTGTGAGCACCACATTACCCTATGGCACCCCGCACGACGTTCGCCGCGAGCTTCGGCGGCTCGTGGAGACGGGCCCCCGCACCGGCCTCTTCCTCGGCGCCTCCAGCTCCATCACCCCCGGCGTGCCGTGGGAGAACCTCCAGGCGTTGGCCGAAGGGCTCGCCCACTACCGGGTCGCTGGCCGAACCTGAAGGGTTCTGCGGGCAGGCATGCACGCGGAATGAGACGGCGCCCGCCTCACCTTGGGCTGGCCGCCGGGATCACGCACTCGAGCGTGGCGGCGCTGAAGGCAATGTCCTTCGGCTGGCCGAGGGTGCCGGCCCGTGCGCCCGAGAGGGCGCCGAGAAGGGCGAGAACGGCGCGCCGCGCGCTCACGGGGTAGCTCCTCCCCACGCTACTTGACCGAGACGAACGGGCTGCCGGCATCATAGAGGCGAAAGGGCTTGGGCGCCCATTCGCCGGCGTAGGCCACGCCCACGCGGGGCCTGGCGACGATGGGGCCGTGGCCGAGGCCGCGGTCCTCGACGAAGAGCGCCGCGTCGGGCGCGCACAGGTCGGCCCCGTTCAGCGCGCCCGTGAGGGCAAACGCCTGGCACACACGGGCCGGGCCGCTGGTGAGCTGCTGGTCCTTGCGTGCCTGGGGCCGGCGCACTCGCATCCGCTCGGTGCCTTCGACCGGCTCGACGGCGCGCAGCAGCACGGCGGAGGGCACGCCCTCGCAGTCGGTCACGAAGTTCAGGCACCAGTGCATGCCGTAGATGAAATAGATGTAGGCGTGGCCGGGCGGGCCGAACATCACGGCGTTGCGGGCCGTCTTGCCGCGCGAGGCGTGGCAGGCCCTGTCCTCGCTGCCGATATAGGCCTCGACCTCCACGATGCGCCCGGCGACGGCCCCCTCGGGCGCGCGGCGCACGAGCACGAGGCCCACGAGGTCGCGGGCCACCTCGAGCGCTGGGCGTGCGTAGAAGGCGCGCGAGAGCATGCTCATTGCGGCTCGGGCACGGCTTCCATTGGGCCTCCGTGCATGTCGGGCGCCACGGCGGACGCCCTGGCGCCGAAGAGCATGAGCATGGGCATCATGATGGCGGCGCCTTGGCCCTTCATCTTCGCGGTGAGCGTGGCCCTCGCGCCGGCCGCCTCGATGCGAATGCTCTCCATGAATTCCACGAGGGGCTTCAGGAAGACCGTGCGCTCGGCCTCGCGCTTGACCTCGGCCAGGCCCTGCTTGACGCCGCCCTCGATGACGGCGACAGCCTGCCTGACGGCCTCGGGGTCCTTCCCCGCGGCCGCAAGCGTGATGGCCATCGCGCCGCCTTCGGCGTTCTTGCCCGTGGCCGTGATGGTGTCGAAGGGGGCGAGGAACGGGGCCTGGCGATAGGCGTCGCTCATCACGACGGCGACCCAGGCGGGCGACGCGGGGTCGAGGGCCTTGATGAGGTCGAGCATGGGCGCGCCCAGGGCCGGCTTGTCGGGTGGGTTCTTGAGTGCGGCCGCCAGTTGTTCGCCGGGGAGCTGCTCGGGGCTTGCGCCCGCGGTGAAGATGAGCCGCTCGTTCGAGGCCAGGAGGAGGCGCACCTCGCTCTCCGGCTGGAACGCCTCGACGCCGGCGAACTCCGTCGTGCGCACCTCCATCTTCTTGAGCGCCGCCTTGGCGGCCTGGGCGTCGTAGAGGCCACGGGCGACCAGCACGAAGCAGCCCGAGCGGTTGCCGATGTTGTCGGAGACGCCGAAGGTCAGCGTGTCCACCCGAACGTTGCCGATTTGCTCCGCGACGGTCGTGATGCCCAGGACAAGCTCGCCGACGGCCTTCTCGGCATCCTGCCCCATGGGCAGGGTGGGCAGGACCTTCTTGAGCACTTCCTCGAACGAGGTAGCCTGGCCGCCGGGCATGCGCATCTGGGCCACGATGCCGCAGTTGGCGGGCAGCAGGCACACGTCGCTCCACGCCTGCTCCTTCGTGGCTTGGGGCCTTTCGTGGGGCCTGCCTTCGACGGCGGCAATGGCGCGGGCCGCGTAGTCGGCGACGAAGGGCTCCTTCGACTCCAGCAGCGGGCGCAGCGCGGGCACGGCCTCGGGCCTCTTCAGCTCGCCGAGCGTGCGGATGGCCATGAGACGCCGGACGGCGAGGGCCTGCGCGCCGCCGGAGAGCCCCTCGAGAATGTCGCGGGCGCGGGTGCGCACCTCGGGGTCGTCGGCCTCGGCGGCCTTCCGGAGCGCGGGGATGGCGGCGGGGCCGGCGGCGCGGAGCTTCGCGGTGGCCGCCTCGCGCGTCTCGTACTTCTCGGCCCCCAAGTCGCGGAGGAGCGGCGCCAGGTCGCCCGGCTCGCCGGCCGCCAGTTCGGGCACCAGTCGCTCGACGGAGACGGTGACCCCCTTGGACTTCCAGTAGGCGTTCGTCGGCAGGTAGTCGAGCAGGTCGTTCCCCCAGCCCCCGCCGCTCAGCAGCACCATCAGCAGTTCCATCATCCCGAAGCCCATAGCCATCTAGTCATCCTCCAAAGAGGGCCATCGCCTGCAACCAGGACCGGGCTGCTGAGCATAGCCGGACACCGTGGGCGAAATGGACAGGATGGACAAGATGGACTTTGCTCCTGACGATCCTCGTCCATTCAGTCCCAGTGGTCCATTGCGGCCAGACCATGCCGCTGTGCCCTCTCGCTTCAGCAAAGCTCCACGCACTTGCGGCCTTCGCTCGAGGCGAACACGGCGCAGGCGATCTCGGTGGCCTTCAGGCCGTGCTCGCCCGGGATCGGCACGGGCTGGCCGTCGGTGAGGGCGTTCACATAGGCCCGCACCATGTCGGCGAACATGTTGTTCTTGCGGAAGGGCGCGACCTGGGTCGCCCCGCCCTCGCGCACGATGGAGATTCCGCCGTATTCCTCGGGTGGGCAGCCGGCCGGCAGCCTGTCGGGCGGCGTGGTGAAGAGCAGCACGCCGTCGGGCCCCAGCACGTCGAGGATCGAGCCGCCGCCCACCCCGGCCGGCAGGCCCCACGACCACGAGAGCACCAGATCGTCGCCGCTCCGGAACCGAATGGCCGCGGTCCCCGTGTCCCACGCCGTGCGGTCGCGCCGCAGCCGCGTCATGTCGGCCCACACGGCCGCGGCATCCCCGTAGATGTGGCGCGCAAAGTCATAGGTGTGCACCGCACCATCCATCAACGGCCCGGCGCCCTGGTCCTTGTACAGGTACCAGGGCGACTTGGGGGAGGAGCCCGCGTTGCACTGGCGCCAGACGACCGGGCGGCCGACGGCGCCGCCCCGGACGAGTTCGCGCACCTTGCCCCAGTGGCTGTCGAAGCGGCGTACGAAGCCGACCATGAGCTGCACGCCGGCGGCCTCACAGGCACCCAGCATCGCCTGGCAGTCGGCCACGGTGAGTGCGAGCGGCTTCTCGCAGAAGACCTGCTTTCCCGCCTGCGCCGCGGCGACCACGATCTCGCGATGGGTGAACGTGGGCGTGCACACGAACACCCCGTCAATGTCCTCGTGGTCCAGCAGGTGGCGGTAGTCGTCGCAGGCTTCGGGAATGTTGCAGGCCTGCGCCAGCTCGTGCGCGGCCCCCGCCTCCGCGTCCGCGCACGCCAGCACCCGCGCCCCCTCGATGGCCTGGAGCGACTTGGCATGATGCCGCCCCATTCCCCCGCAGCCGATGATGCCGAAGTTGATCATCTGTCCGCTCCTCACTTCACGAGCTCGACGCGTCCTGACTTCTCCTCCACCACATGGAATAGACCGGCAGGGGAGATGTCAACTGTGACTTGCCGGTAGTCAGGAATCGTGAGCTTGACGCCCGTGCGCTCCTTCACGGGCGAATGGGCGTAGACGAGCCACTGCCGCTCGGGGGCCTGGCCCATCACCAGGGCGAGCGAGAACACCGGGACGTCCCAGTGCAGGTCCCAGGGGAACTCCTGCGGATTCACGTCCGCGTCGAGCAGGAACCAGCGGTCCTCGCCCTTCCACTCCTCCGGGATGCCGGCCTGATAGTGGTGCTGGTGGGCGCGGTTGGGCACCAGCTCGCCCTTGCGCCAGAACTTGCGAAGCGTGTCGTTTGTGTGGACGCGGTCCACGGCCTCGACGAGGGCCATGAAGTAGGGCATCGCCTCGTCGCTCGGGAAGGTCCAGCCGCGGAACTCGCGCACCGCCCGCGGGCGGAGCAGCCACAGGCCGAACTGCACGAAGCCGCCGTAGCGCGCGGGGTTGTAGGTCTGCCCCTTCAGGCGATAGAGCATGCGGGGCGAGGGCCGCTTCTTCTCGCTCTCCGCGCCGCTGTAGCCGTCCCACACCGAGAACTCGAACCAGAACCCCGGGTTCAGCCTCCAGGCCTCGCGCTGCATGAAGACCAGGTTCATGAACTCGAGCTGCGGGCTCCATACCGTGTGGTCGCGGCTGGGATTCCAGTCGTGGGTGTAGTAGGACGGGCTGCCGCCGTCCCACATGAGCGGGTAGGGGCTGATGCGACCTTTGGAGTGGAGCGAGTAGTTGGGCCACCCGCCCCAGCGGCCGAAGTGGTCGGGGCCGAAGGCGCCGTAGCCCACGAAGAGGGCCTTGTCGCGCCAGCGGGCGTTGGCGAGTCCCTCGCGCATGCCCCTCTGGAGCGCGCGGTAGCGCTCGATCCAGCCGTCGGCCACCACGCGCCGCTTGAAGTCGTCGTCCCTGCCCTTGCCGAACTTGTCCAGGTAGCGCTGGCACTCCTCGGCCTTGTGCCAGCGCAGGTCGGCGTGCTCGTTGTTCGACAGGAACATCACGAACGGCGGGTCGGGATACCAGGCCTGGAGCTGCCGGAGCGGCTCGTTGTCGGTCCACTTGCGGCCGACTTCGGCCCACGGCTCCACGGGGCCGAAGGGGCAGACCATCTTGCGCACCTTGCCCTCGGGCGTGACCACGTTGGGGTTCTTCTCGGGCGGCAGGCCGAGGTAGGGTTCGGCCGAGAGCAGGCTCTCCCACTGCGTGGCCTTGAGGCACAGCGGCAGCTTCAGCTCGGCGGCGCGTTTGAGCGGCGCCTCATAGTAGTCGGCGAACCGCTTGCTCGCCTCGGGCGAGGCCTGCGCCTCGATGGGCGGATGGGCGAGCCAGGGCAGCAGGTAATGCCCCTCCTCGATCAGGCGCATCTGGTGGCGGGGGGCCAGGCCCTCCGAGCGCGGGTGCGAGCCCGTGCACCAGTGGGTCGCCAGGGGCAGGGGGCGGCCCTCGGCGTCGTCGTTGGGCCGCGTGGCCTCGGCCCGAATCGCGTCGGCCACGGCCTTCACTTCGGCAGCAAAGGCGAGTGGAGAGAACGCGATAAGGAAGGCAGGAAGGCAGGAACGGATTGACACGTTTATTCCTCGACTCCCTTGCGCGCCTCGATCCCCTGGTCGAGGTAGTGCTTGACGGCGCGGACCTCGGACACCAGGTCGGCGGCGGCGACGAGTTCGGGCGGGGCGCCGCGGCCGGTGAGGATCAACTCGACCGCCCCGGGCTTGTCGCGGATGAGGGCGAGAACCTCCGCGACCGAGAGCAGCCCGAAGCGGATGGCCACGCACACTTCGTCGAGGACGACGATGCGGTAGTCGCCCGAGAGCATGGCCGCGCGGGCGCGGGCCAGGCCCTCGCGGGCGCGGGCCACTTCGGCCGGGTCGGGCGGCGGCGCGCCGCCCAGGAACCTGCCGCTGCCGTACCTCTCGATGTTGATCAGGCCGCCGAGGCTTGGGACGGCCTCGTGCTCGCCGCTGGGCCGGCCCTTGGCGAACTGGCCGATGTAGCTGCGGAGCCCGTGGCCCGCGGCCCGAAGCGCCAGGCCCAGCGCAGCGGTGGTCTTCCCCTTCCCGTCGCCGGTGTAGAGCTGCACGTAGCCACGGTTCCAGGGCTTCTGCATCACGCATCACGCGTCACGCGTCGCGGGTCGCGGGTCACGTGTCCTTCTTCTCTCCGAGCTTCCCGTCGCGGTAGGCCGCAATGTACTCCATGCAGAACTCGTCGAGTCCCAGCGCCGCGCGGGCCGAGAGCAGCGTGTTGATCATCCCCTCCTCGCAGGGGTCCATGATCGCGCCGTCGGCGCCGGCGGCCACGAGCATGGCCAGGAACGCGCGGTTCAGGTTGTTGCGGTTCGGCAGGCCGTAGGAGACGTTGGAGAGGCCCAGCGCGATGTGGGCCTCGGGGAACTCGGCCCGCGTGATGCGAATGGCCTCGAGGATGTGGCGGGCCTGGCCGGGGTTGGTCGAGGCGGGGCGCACGAGGTGGTCGAAGTACACGCGGTCGAGGCCGATGCCCTTGGCCTTCACGGCCGCGGCGATCGTGCGGGTGAGCGCCACGCGGCCCTCGAGGTCCTCGGGCATGCCGCGGTCGTCCATCGTCAGCGCCACCACGCCCGTCCCGTGCTTCTTCACGAGGGGCAGGATGTGCTTCAGGCGGTCCTTCTCGCCGGTGATCGAGTTGATGATCGTGCCCGGGCGGTTGCACAGGCTCAGGCCCTTCTCGAGGGCCTTGGGGTTCGTGGAGTCGAACGACAGCGGCAGGTCGGTGGCCCCGGCCACGACCTCGGTGAGCCAGGCCATGTCCTTCACCTCTCGGGCCGGATCGCCGCCGGCGTTCACGTCAATGTGCGTGGCGCCGGCCGCCTGCTGCCTCTTCGCCTGGCCGGCGATGAAGGCGGCGTCGCGGGCCAACACCCGTTCGCGGATGCTTCTGCGGGTCATGTTGATGCGTTCGCCGATGATCGTGAAGCGGGCGATGGCGGGGCCTCCTGAGGGGTGAACACGATGCAGCACAACCCTGTGCCCACATTGTACCGCGGCAGGAAGGCGAGTCAAATGAAGTGGTGAGCGGGGCGGAGCTACAGAAGGGCAGCAAACTCCTCTGGGGTCAAGTCGGCATCGGCCAGGATCTTCCTGAGCATCCCCCGCCCGATATCTTCGCCGGCGTGAACAGGAACAACAGTGACCCGTCCGTCCGCGTGTCGCAGGAAGTGGTGGCTCCCTCGGGTTCTGATCAGTCAAAGCCCGCTTGCCGCAGGGCAGCAATCACCTGCCGGCCGCGCAGGCGCGGGAGCTTGCTCATGACCCCACCGTGATACGCTGCACGCCCACGAACTGCGGGAGCGCCTCGGCCTCTCCCTCGACCTCCAGACACAGTTCGATCGCCTCTCGCGTCCGTTTCATGAGCGCGTCCAGCGACCTCGCCTGGGTGTGGCACCCCCGCAGCTCTGGAACGCTGGCTACGCAGTATCCATCCTCATCGCGCTCAATGATTACGCTGAAGTCTCGTTGCATCGCCCGCGCTCCCAACTGGTTGCTCTCGGCCATCCTCTCCCTGCCTTCGGGATCATACCACATCAGCGGGCCGCCGCAAGATCCCCTCAGCGGCTCGCCGCTAGCCCGTCCATCGCCTCGCGGATGACGTCGGCCGAGCGCTCGAGGGCGGCCTGCTCATCGGCGGCCAGGCGGCTCTCGACGATGCGCTGGACGCCTCCCGCGCCCACTACGCACGGCACGCTGAGGCACACGCCGCGCAGGCCGTATGCCCCCTCGACGCGCGTGGAGACGGTGAGCACGCTGCTCTCGTCGCGCAGCAGCGCGCCCAGGATGCGCAGGACGGCGAGGCTGACGGCGTAGTTGGTGAAGCCCTTGCTCTCGATGATGTGGTAGGCGGATTCGCGCACGCGTTTCTCGAGGACGATCCGCTCGGTGGCGCGCGACACGGCGGGGTTGTCGGGCACGCAGCCGTGGTCGCAGCCGCTGCAAAAGGCATCGAGCGGCGTGCCGGCGATGTGCACCTGGCTCCAGAGGAACACCTCGCTGTCGCCATGCTCGCCCACCACGTAGGCGTGCACGTTGCGCGCGTCCACGCGGCAGTTGCGGCTCAACTCGTAGCGGAAGCGGGCCGAGTCGAGCACCGTGCCCGAGCCGAACACGCGGCCCGCCGGCAGGCCCGAACGCTCCAGCGCCACGTGAGTCATCACGTCCACGGGATTCGACACCACCAGCAGCACGGCCTCGCCGAGGTGGGGCTTCAGGCCGTCCAGGATCGAGCGGCAGATGGCGGCGTTGCGCCGGGTCAGCTCCAGCCGTGTCTCGCCCGGCTTCTGGCGCGCGCCGGCCGTGACGATGATGGCCCGCGAGCCGGCGCAGTCGGCATAGTCCCCGGCGCGGATGCCCACGGGCGGCACGAAGAAGAGCCCGTGATTCATGTCCATCGCGTGGCCCTCGGCCTTGGCCCGGTCCACGTCCGACAGCACGATCTCGGTGGCGAGGCCCGACATCTGGAGCGTGTAGGCCACGGTGGCGCCCACATCGCCCACTCCGATGATGCTGACCTTGGACAACGTGCGTCTCCGTGTGAGGGGCTCGCGGCGGCTACGGCGCGGGCGGCAGCCCGGCGTCGCGCAGCGCCCGGGCGAGGGCCTCGTACCCAGGGCGGGCGCCGAGGAGCATGAGGGCCTGGCCCAGGAGGTCGCTCGGGTACTTCTCCTTGGCGACGACGGGCCGGTACTCCTGGAGCCAGCGCCCGGCGGCCGCGACGAGCAGGCCGCGGCCGGCGGCCGGGCCGGGCTTGCCGGCCCCCTCGCCCTGCGCGCAGGCGAGCGCGAGGGCGGCGTCGGCGGCATAGCGCTTCGCGGGCGTGTCGGCCGCGGCGGCCAGGGCGACCCAGCATCCGTCGCCGAGGGCGGGCGCCCGGCGGGCGAGCGACCGCAGCCGCGCCGGCGCGTGGAGGAGCTCGGCGAGAGGGAGCTTGCCGACCAGCGTGTCGAGCAGCGCTCGGGCGCGCTGTTCGCCCCGCGGGTCGTCGGCCTCGGCGATCTCGGCGAGCCGCTGTGCCGCCAGGGCGTCGAGGGCGCGGCCGCGGGCGTACTCCTTGAGGAACGGCGAGGCCGCGAGGCCGTCCAGGGCGGCGCGCACGTCGCGGTTCCCGGCCTGGCGGCTCAGGGCATCCACAAGCGGCACCTGGAGGGCCTGGAGCGGCGACTGGCGCAGCCGCTCCTCGCCCAGGGCCTCGAGGCGCCGCAGGTGCTCGGCGGCGATGCGAAGCAGCGCGGGCACGGCGTCCTGGGGCGGCAGCGCGGCCATGGCCTGGAGCAGCGCGGCCTGCTGCGTGATGAACTCGGGCGGCTGGCCGCCGAGGAAGCGGCGCTCGAGGTTCTCGGGCGTGTTGAGGGCCTCGAAGGCCTCGTAGAGGCGGCGTGGGTCGGCGGCGTCCTGGGCGAAGGCGCACCCTCCGCCGGCAATGCACGCCGCGGCCAGCGCGGCGCAGGAGGCGATCCGCGGGCGGCTCAGGGTCAGTTCCCCCCGTATCGCGGGTACGAGTTGCTGCCGGGGAAGGCCCAGTCGGCGGCCGCGTCGGTCGTGAGGCCGGGGTCCAGCTCGGCTTTGCGGCAGCGAAGCTCCTCGTCGCCATAGGAGCTGTAGCTCCCGCCCATGTTGAACGTGTCGGGGTCGTTGGGGTCGGTGGCGATGCCGAGGAAGCCGGGCTCGAAGAGGTTGGGGATGCCGTCGTCGTCGGGGTCGTCGTAGTCGTCGCCGTCGTTCTCGCCGTCGGCCTCGGCGGCGGCGATCAGCGCATCCCAGTTGTCGTAGAACCACTTGTGCTGGAACTCGTGGGCAATCACCTCGGTGCAGCACTGCGGCCCGACGCCCTCGCCGGTGACTGTCACGCTGGAGCCGAAGTCGTTGCGGTAGGTTTCCGGCCCGGAGTTGCGGGTGGGCGCGGCGTCGCGGACGTTCACGTGGTCCTCGCCCGGGAAGTAGACGCCGTAGCTGCGGCCCCGCAGGTACTGCCAGCCGGTGGTGGTGCCGCACACGTTGCCGGTCTTCCAGAAGTAGAACCAGTTGGGCCCTCGGTCCGGCCCGGCGCCTGGGTTGTTGGTGGTAAGGCGGGGGTAGAAGACCTCGAGGGCCTGCTGCGCGCTGCCGAGGACGGCCGCGCCGTCCACCACCTGCACCCAGACCGACTTCGGCCCGAAGGCCGCGTTGTCCGCGGGCAGGCCGGTGAAGATGGCCTTGGCCTCGTAGCGTCCCGTCTTCGGGTTGAAGAGGGCCTTGCCCATGGCCGCGTGGGAGCCGGCGGGCTGGCCGGCGGCCGAGCCGGTCCAGGGCGACGGCGTCTTCTTCCCGGCCATCCACTGGAGGGCCGAGCCGCCGACGGGGCTGATGCAGACGCGCACCTTGTTCGCGAGGTCGGGCACCCCGGGCGCGTTCACGGCGAAGGAACAGGCGACCTCGAGCGTGGCGGGAATCTTGGTCGAGAAGACGATCTCCGAGGTGCCTACGGCGGCGGCCGTGGTCGCCGCCGGGTCGCCGTAGGGGCTGAGGATGGTGAGCTGCGGCTCGCCCGTCATCACGCGGATCAGGTAGGTGCCGGTCTTCCTGGCCTTGAGGGGCAGGACCCTGATGAAGTACGTGCCTGGGGCGAGTGCGCGGACGATGCGGGCCATGCGCCCGCCCTCGCCGCTGTTGTCGTCGGTGGCGATCAGGCTCGCCTGATCGCCCTGGTAGAGGCCCATGACGTTGTCGGTGAGGGAGCCCGCCCAGGTTTCAATCGTGTAGGTGTCGGCCGCGGCGGCGGTGAAGTAGAACCAGTCGAGGTCGCCCGCTGGCCATAGGTTGCCCAGGGTGGGCGGCGCGTTCACCGTCAACTCCACGGGGATCGGCTCGTTGAGCAGGATCGAGTCCCACAGCACGTTCGACTCGCGGTTGTTCGCGTCCCGCACCTTCAGGTACACCGTCTTGGTCTCGTTGCCGGCCGACAGAAGGAAGGGCGGGTTCGCCACGTAGGGCGTCCAGGCCGCGCCAGCGAAGGTGGCCGACTCGCTGGCCATGAACTGGGTGGGCGTGCCCTGCACCACGTGGTTCAGCGTCACCAGGGGCGTCGGCGTGGCCAGCGCGCCGCCGTTGATCGCGAACTGGGAGAGCGAGGGCCCTGGGGACCTGACGCCGATCGTGTAGGTGCCCGAAAGGGACCACGAGTAGCCTTGGACGAGGACGTAGTAGGTGCCGGCGCTGAGGGTGCGGGTGATCTTGGCCATGAGGCCCTCCCCGCTGTCGTCGTCGGCCGCGATGACCTTCAGGCTGCTGTTGTAGAGCCAGATGTAGTTGTCGGTGAGGGTACCCGGCCACGACTCGACGATGTAGGTGCCGGCGGTGACGACTTTGAAGTAGAACCAGTTCTGCGCGCTGCCGTACCAGATGTCGCCGGTCTTGGTCGGGCCGTCCACCACCAGTTCCACCGCGTTCGTCCACGAGTCGCCGTCCTTGGCCTTGCCCTTCTCGCGGCCGGCGGGCGCGGCGCGGAAGCTCGCCTCGGCCTCCTCGCCCGAGAGCCACACGGTTCGTTCGGCGGGGGTGCACTGCCAGCCGCGCTTGCTGGGCGTCACGGTGCAGCGCGCCCCGTCGGCGGGCGCGCGGGTCTCGAAGGCGCCCGACGAGTCGGTCGTCTGTGCGGGCAGGCCGTTCGAGAAGCGCACGGTCACGCCGGCCACCGGCTCGCCCTCGGCCGTGGTCACGCGCCCGGCCAGCCGACACGTCTCGGCGCCCTCGGCCGCCCATGCGGCCAGAGCCAGCGCCGCGGCCATCGCCCACGCACCTCTCCGCGAGAGGCTCAGGAAACGCATCCTCGTATGTCCTTGCAGCAAATGGCCCCGCCAGGAGATCCGCCACAGCCCTCACATGTAACACCGTTTGCCGTCGGGAGTCAATGAGGGGCGCCTGCGTTCATGCCTTGCACACGCAGGCCTCTTTGCGGGCGCCGCACTTGTCGCAGCGCGGGACGTTGACGTTGCACGGATAGCCCTGCGCCTCGCCCGGGCCGAGGATGGTGAACCCGGCGCTCACTTCCCTGCCGCCCCATCGGGCGGTGACGCCGAGCGAGTTGCGGTCGGCCACCTTGTCGGCACGAAGAATGAAATCATCGCCGTGGGACAGGGGGCTCGGGATCTCCATCGTCCAGCCATGCGGCAGTTCCAGGCCGACGGACTCCAATTCGACTGGGATGTCCTCGTCTGGCGCGGGCTGTGTGACAGTGACGGAGATGCGCTTGGCAATGCCTGGGCGCAGGACGGGCTCGCCGCAGTAGTGGAGGGCGATGTCGTAGCCTTCGACCCGCTCGATGGCGCTCATGGGGTCGCGGGCCAGGGCCACCAGGGCCTTCTCGTTGCGGAAGAGGGTCGAGAGGTCGGCCGGCGCCTGGGTCTTGCGGGCGAACTCGGCGGCGTCGGAGCGGGCGGGCAGCATGGCCTTGGCCACGACCTCGGTGCGGCGGGTCAGCTCGGCGATGTCTTTGGGCGCATCGCAGTCGCCGGTGAACTTGTGGAGCACAATGGTTTCGCCGATGGGCTGGCGCCAGCGATCGGGGATGCCTTTCGTGCCGCCGAGGATGCCGAGCACCGAGCCGAGGGTGGCGCCCGTGCAGTCGGTGTCGTAGCCGCAGTTCACGGCCTTGCACAGCTTGTCGCCGAAGTCGGCGCCGTAGAGCCAGCCGAGGATGGTGAAGCCGTGGTTCTGCGGGGCGTGGCAGGGGTTGTGGTGGCCGAACGAGCGGAGCACGCGCTCGCGGGCCTCGGCCCACGGCACGGCGTTGTCGTGGCACCAGACGGCGTCGCGGATGACGCGCGAGATGCGGCTCCAGATGGGGATCATGTTGAGGCCGATGGCGATGAGGGTCTTCGGGTCGCTCACGACGAAGGCGGCGGCTTCGAGGGCGGCCCAGAACATTTCGCCGTAGACGCCCTCGCCGCCGGCGTGGTCGAGCACGGCGTCGTGCCAGGCCAGGGCGGCGGCGAGCTGGGGGTCGCCCGGGGCGATGCAGGCCCAGATTTCGCTGCGGATGGGCGAGCCCATTTCGTCAATGTAGTAGTTCTCGAAGCAGCCGCTGATGGGGGGCCGCAGGCCGCGGCCCAGGTTGCGGCGGCAGAAGCCGTACTCGTTCCAGGGATAGGCGGAGAGATACTTCACCCAGTAGTCGGCCAGGTCGCCGCAGGCGATGTGGACGCCGCGGTCTTCGAGGCACTTGAGCCAGGCGAGCTGGAGGTCCAGGTCGTCGTTGGGCGCGCTCTTCGAGGGCAGGGGGTCGTAGAAGGTGAGGTGCGTGACGTCTTTCTTGCACTCGTAGGGCGCGCCGAGGGTGCCGCCGATGTTCTTGCCGAGCCAGCAGGCGAAGACCTTGTCGCGGTAGTCCTCGATGCCGATCTGGACGGGGCTCGTCATGGGGTCTCCTCAACTCAAAGGGCTGAAGGGTCGGGGGTTGGCCTCAGCGCGGCGCCCGTCGCGTGCCGTGGCCTGTGCCGGGGGCGGTGCCGGGGCGCGCCCCGCGTCCCGTACCATGCCCTGCGCCGTGGCCGGTGCCATGCCCGGTGCCGTGGCGCGGCCCGTGGCTGCCGAGGGCCTCGGCGCTGGGGCGGCGGGCGTCGGCCTCGCGTTGCTTCACGCGCACCTGGCTGAGGGCCTCGGCTGCGGCCCGGGAGATCACGGTGGTGGCATGGTCGGCCATGTGGCCCAGGAAGCGCGGCGCCTGGTAAGGGTCGGTATCCACCATCAGGTGGATGAGGACGGCCGGGTCGTCGCTCTCGAAGTTCACGGCGTAGTGGCGCAGCTTGCGCCGGCCGTGGACGATCTCGTTGAGCTTCGTGAGCTTCTCGCGGTCGTCGAGGGCGCGGAGGCGTTCGACCACCCACTCGCGGAGCGCGGCGCCATCGGCGGTCTTGCGGTATCGCAGGTAGGTTTCGGCCAGGCATTCGACCAGCTCTGCGTATCCCAGGCGCCAGAGGGCATGAAACGCGGCCTGGCGCACTCGCAACGGCGTGCGCTGGGCCTTGAGCACCTCGAGCAGGCTGCCCGCGTGCCGCGCATCCACCTGCTCGGCGAGGGCCGCGATCGCGGCCTCACGCACGGGGGGCGACTGGCGCTCGGACAGGATCGCTTCGTTGACGAGCTTCAGTACCCGGGCGTCCGGGCAGCGGCTGTACACCTTGGACAGAGCGGCGAGGGCCTCGATGCTCACGGCCTCGGGGCCCCGCGAGAAGGCGCTGCACAGCGGCTCGATGGCGCGCTTCCCGCCGCACTCGCCCAGCACCCGCACGGCGCTCAGCGACTGGGGCAACGAGCTGCCAGCGGCCAGTGCGGCCTGCGCCGCACGCAACGCCTGCCTCTCTCTCCACCACTTGCGTAGAGCGCCGAGCATGCCGCCTCCCGTCTCTGGACTCCGGCCCTGTCTTACCCTTCTATCATGGAAGCCATGCCGGTGTCAAGAGCGGGCTCGCCAGCGCCAGCGGGTGCGGGCTGGAAATGCAGGTGGATCGCTCCTCTCTTCCGCCTGAACGGCGCGTAGCGTAAAGGCCAGGGCAACGCCTGGGAACCAGATCGCCCCCGAGACAGTGCCTCCCCTGTAGGCGGGGCGTCCCCGTCCCGCGAGGCCTCGCGGGCTTCGCGGGATGTGGACATCCCGCCCGGCAGGCCGGGATGCGTGGGGCCATGATACCCTCCCGAAGGCATTGGAGCCTTCGGGAGGGAGGAGCGCCCCGTCCCGCGAGACATCTGGGAATTCGCGGGATGTGGACACCCCGTCCGGCCGGGATGTGTGGGGTCATGATACCCTCCCGAAGGCATTGGAGCCTTCGGGAGGGAGGAGCGCCCCGTCCCGCGAGGCCTCGCGGGCTTCGCGGGATGTGGACATACCGCCCGGCAGGCCGGGATGCGTGGGGCCATGATACCCTCCCGAAGGCATTGGAGCCTTCGGGAGGGAGGAGCGCCCCGTCCCGCGAGGCATCGCGGGCT
>Ga0209381_1000871_pt1 | contig 59743 bp, 48 predicted proteins | sample DewCreD2012metaG_FD_184111 | JGI IMG/M metagenome (GOLD analysis project Ga0209381, IMG submission 184111) | Hot spring sediment bacterial and archeal communities from British Columbia, Canada, to study Microbial Dark Matter (Phase II) - Dewar... ... | reverse complement strand
TAGGCGGTCAGGGCAGTTCGCGGATCCAGATGTCGCGGAACTGCATGTGGCCGTCGCCGCCGGAGTGCAGCTGCAGGGCGATGGTGCCGGTGAGGAACGGCGCGCGGGGGTCGGTGAAGTCGACCATCTGCACGCCGTTCAGGCGCGAGATGTAGCGGTTGCCGTTGACGGTGACGAGCATTTCGTTCCAGTCGTTCTGGCGCACGACGGTTTCGTTCTCCGGGGCGGGCCAGACGATCCACTGGCGGCCGAAGCCGTAGACTCCGCCGGTGTGGCGGCCGATCGTGCAGTCGATTTCGAACTGCGCGCCCTGGCTGACGTCGGCAGTGCCGGGCTTGAAGCGCGTGTGGAAATAGACGCCGGAGTTTCCCGTTCCAATGCACCTGAATTTCAGGGAAAGCTGGAAATTGCGGTAGTCTTTCGCGGTTTCAAGATAGCCGTTTTCTTTGGTCACGGCGCGGCCGATGAGGACGCCGTCGGAGACGGTCCATTCCTCCTTGCCGACCACGTTCCAGCCGGAGAGGTCCTTGCCGTTGAACAGTTGCACCCAGTCCTCGCCGGGCGGCCGCGCGCCTTTGGGCAGCTGGGCGGCGAGCAGCGCCGCAGCGGCGGCGCAGAGGAGGACGGTGAGGATGGAACGTTTCATCGGTTTCAGCTTATCGCCGGGCGCGTGGGGGACGCCAGCGGATCGGGGCGGGCGGCCGCTCGTCCGCAACCGCCCTCAGGGCCGGCGGGCGCGGGGGGAATGCCCGCTTCCGGGCGACTCGCACCCTTTGTTCGCGGGGCAGAACCCGGCCGCTGGCGCCGCGTTCTTTGGGAGACGGAATCCGCGGCAGGGCGCGGCTCTGGCCCGTCGTGCCAGGCGCCCGGCCAGGAGTTGCAGGCGCGGATGACGGCCTCGACCTCTTCGTCGTGCAGGTAGGGATGGATGGGGAGGCTGACTTCGCGGCGGCAGAAGAGGCGGGCGGGCGAGGGGTCGCCTGCGATTTCGTAGCGGGCTTCGCGCAGGGCGGGCTGATCAAACATGGGCAGCGGATAATGTTCCGCCGTCTGGACGCCGCACGCGGTCATGTGATTGCGGAAAGACTCTTTGGCGCCGTCGGGAACGAGCACGGGGAACAGGTGCCAGACGGACTCGGAGCCGGGCGGGGGCGGAGGGATTTCGATCTGCGGGTGGCGGATTCCGCCGATGTACGAGCGGGCGATCGAGCGGCGGCGGGCGGTCCATGCGGGAAGGCGGGGCAGGCCGGCGTCGGAAAGGAAGGCAGCCTGCAGCTCGTCGAGGCGGCTGTTGAGGCCTGTGACCACATGGTTGTACTTGCCCTTCTGGCCGTAGTCGCGCCAGCAGCGCGCCTGGGCGTCGAGGTCCGCATCCCGGGTGAGGAGAGCGCCGCCGTCGCCCATGGCGCCGAGGTTCTTGGTGGGATAGAAGCTGGTGGCGGCGGCGCTTCCGGCGGAGCCGCAGGGGCGGCCGTGGAAGCGGGCGAGGATCGACTGGGCGCAATCCTCAACGATGCGCACGCCGAGGGCGGCGATCGAGTCGAGTTTTTCCAGGTCGAGGCAGTGGCCGTAGAGGTGGACGGGGAGGAAGAAGCGGATGGAGGCGTCCTGTTCGAGGATCCGGATGCAGGCGTCGAGGTCGACGAGGCCGTTGGGGGCGCAGGGAGCGAAGACGGGCACGCCTCCGGCGCGCAGCACGGCGAGGGCGGTGGCGAAGGCGGAGACAGGGGCGACGAGGACGCGGCCGCCGGGACGGAGGCCGAGGATGCGGAGGGCGATTTCGAGGGCGTCGAGGCCGCTGGCGACGCCGGCGGCATGGGGCAGGCCCCACGCGGCGGCGAGGTTCTGCTCGAAGCGCTCGACCTCACGGCCGAGGATGTACCAGCCGGAGGCGCCGGTGCGGTCGAGGGCGCGGCGGAAATCGGGGGCGGTTTCCTGCCACTGCCGCTGGAAATCGTTCATCAAAATCATCGATTATTTCCCTGAATTCCGGAAATTCATGCGGCGATTGAAACGGAAAAGCCCCGGGATCGCGAGGCGGACGGGGCTCGGGCGCGGCAGCGCTCCATGGTTGCCAGTATAGCGGCCGGGGGCTGGAATCCGGGGCGCGCCGGTGCTAGGTTGTGGCCAGGAACAAATGGAGGTGAAGCATGGCGCAAGGCCGATGGCTGGGAGCGGCGGCGCGCCTGGCCGGCGCGCACATTCTCCGGGAAGCGGGCGGCCCTCCGGTGCGGATCGTTCTGCCTGACGGCACGGCGGTGCAAACGGCGGAAGGAGCGGCGCGGTTCACTCTGCGGATCCGGACATGGCGGGCTCTGGCGGCGATGGCGGCGGATCCGGAGACGGGGTTCGCCGAGCAGTATGCGGCGGGCGCCGTCGAGGCGGAAGGCGCGCTCGAGGAGTTCTGCGACACGATTTACAGCCACTGGCCGCGCAGCGGGAGCAGCGGAGTGGCGGCGCGCCTGCTGGCGTGGTATCTGGACTGGACGCAGCGGCGGTCGCAGCGGGCGGCGAGGAAAAACATCCGCAGGCACTACGATCTGGGCAATGAATTTTACCGGATGTGGCTGGACGAGGAGATGCTGTACACGTGCGCCTTTTTCCCGAGCGAGGAGGCGACGCTGGAAGAGGCGCAGGTGGCGAAGATGGAGCGGGTGGCGCGGAAGCTGGAGCTGGAGGCGGGCGAACGCGTAGTGGATGCAGGCTGCGGGTGGGGGGCGTTCGCGCTGTACGTGGCGCGGGCGCACGGCTGCCGGGTGCGTGCGTTCAACATCAGCGAGGAACAGATCGCGTGGGCGCGGCGGCGCTGCCGCGAACTGGGTCTGGAGGGGCGGGTGGAGTTCGTGCTCGACGACTACCGGAACATCACGGGCACGTATGACGCGTTCGCGTCGATCGGGATGCTGGAGCACGTGGGGAAGGAGCATTACCGGGATCTAGGCGAGGTGATCCGGCGGACGATTGGCGAGAAGGGGCGGGGGCTGCTGCACTTCATCGGGCGGTCGCGGCCGGCGGCGCTGAGCGCGTGGATCCGGAAGAGGATTTTTCCGGGCGCCTACGCTCCGGCGCTGAGCGAGATGCTGCCGCTGCTCGAGGCGGGCGGCTATCATGTGGCGGACATCGAGAACCTGCGCTCGCACTATGCGCGGACGCTGCGGTGCTGGAGGGAGAGGTTCGAGGCGGCCGAGCCGCAGGCGAGGGCGATGTACGGGGAGGAGTTTGCGCGGGCGTGGAAGCTGTATCTGGCAGGTTCGGAGGCATCGTTCCGGAGCGGATCGCTGGAGCTGTACCAGGTGCTGTTTGCGGGGCCGCGGTGCGGGAAGAAGCTGTGGACGCGGGAAAACTGGCACAATATGGCGATACAGGCCGGTGAGCACGCATGAGAACCTACGACGCGATCATTATCGGAGGAGGACCGGCGGGTTCGGCCTGCGCGGGACGGCTGAAGCGCAAGGGGCTGGATGCGCTGGTGATCGACCGGGCGCATTTCCCGCGGGACAAGCCCTGCGCGGGGTGGATCACGCCGCCGGTGCTCGAGCGGCTGGAGCTGAAAGCGGAGGAGTATGCGCGGCACGGCCGGATGACGGCGGTCACGGGATTCCGGGTGTCTCTCGCTGGAGGCGCGCCGGTGGCGGTGGAGCACGGGGCGCCGGTGAGCTATGCGGTGCGGCGCTGCGAGTTCGACACGTTTCTGCTGCAAAGGAGCGGGGCGGCGGTGCGGACGGGGACGGAAGTGCAGACGCTGGAGCGGCGGGAGGGGCGCTGGGTGGTGAACGGGGAATGGGAGGCGCCGGTGCTGGTGGGCGCGGGCGGGCACTTCTGCCCGGTGGCGCGGCATCTGGGCGCGAAGCCGGGGGAGGAAACAGCGGTGGCGGCGCAGGAGGCGGAGTTCGAGATGACGGAAGCCGAGGCGGCGCAGTGCGCGCTGCCGGAAGGGTGCGTGGACCTGAGCTTTGCGCGCGACCTGGACGGCTACGGGTGGTGCGTGCGGAAAGGGCGGTGGCTGAACGCGGGATTCGGCACGCTGCGGCACGGAGATCTGAAGCGGCAGCTGGAGGGCTATCAGGAAGGGCTGCGGCGGCGCGGGATTCTTTCCGCAGGGCGGGAGATGACGCTGCACGGGCATGCCTATCTGCTGCGGAGCCTGTCGAAGCGGCCGCTGCATGGCGAAGGGGTGCTGCTGGCGGGGGACGCGGCGGGGCTGGCGGAGGACTCGAGCGGGGAGGGGATTCTGCCCGCGATTGTTTCAGGGCTGCTGGCGGCGGAGGCGATTCTGGCGGCGGGGCTGCGTCCGGAACGGCTGGACGGAGCGGCGTATGCGGCGGCGGTGGAAAAAGAACTGGGGCCGCGGGGGAAGGGAAGGAAGGGCGCGTCGTGGCTGGAGCGGCTGGCGGCGCCGTTCGCGTTCCGCTCGGCGGAGTTTGTCAGAAAAGAGGTTCTTGAAAAGCGGTTTTTGCGGCGGAAGGGGGCGGAAATCCGGTAATCATTCCGGGAAAAGGCAGCGCTCGAGCTCGTCGAGGCAGAGGTAATTGGGAACGATATAGTCCGCTCCGACGGAGACGAGGCGGTTCCGTTTCCACTCGTCGACGCGAAGGCACTCCGGCTCTTCGGTGGCGACGCCGACGGCGACGCCACCGGCCGCCTTGACGTTTTCGATCTCGACGTAGCCGTCGCCGAAGCCGAGCAGTTCGTGGCCGGCGCACTCGGCGCGGCCGATGATGCGCTCGATGAGGATGCGCTTGGAGAAGCTTTTGTAGTCGTCGAGGGCGCCGAAGACCCCGCCGTCGAAGTATTCCGTCAGGCGCAGCAGCCCGGCTTCGCGGCGCATGAAATCCTGGTCGGTGCCGGAGGCGAGATAGAGTTTCAGACCGCGGGAGCGCAGCCTTTCGAGGAGGGTGCGCGAGCCGGGGACGAGGTATTTTTCGGGCGGGGCGGCGCCGGTTTCAAGCTCCTCGATGCGGTGGCGGATGCGGGCGTGGAGGCGGTCGAGGTAGCGGTACTTGTAGACGAGCGGGTCTTCCGGTTTGCCGCCGCGGAGCTCGACCTGGCGGGCGAGCTCGATCATCTGGTAGATGGTCTGCTTGCCGGTGAGGCGGTAGACGAACTCGCGGACGGTGCGTTCGATTTCCTCTTCGGACTCGCCGGTGCGGAAGGAGGCGAGCACTTCGACCATCATGGGGACCATGACGTCGAACCAGCCGGCGCGGATGAGGGAGAGGGTGCCGTCGAAGTCGAAGAGGGCGACTTTGGCGTGCGAGGCAGTGGCGCCGGTGAGGATCTCGACCGCCATCAGGAGAGGGCCTTCCTCAAGCCTTTGGCGATTTCGGCCGCGTAGTCGATCATCATGGAGGGCAGGACTTCCTCGATCTGTTTGGTGAAGCGGGCCTTGGGCATGGACATGCTGATGGCGGCGAAGACTTCTCCGCCGGGCAGCTGGACGGGGGCGCCGCAGCAGATGCCGCCGAGGACGGTTTCCTCGCGGTCCCAGGCGTAGCCGCGCTCGCGGACGGCGGCGAGGTCGTCCTGGATGGCGCGGAAGTCGGTGAGCGTGTTCGGGGTGAGGGCGAAGATGCCGTAGGTGTAGAGGAGGCGCTGGGCGATCTCGGGCGTCTGGAAAGCGGTGACCGATTTTCCGAGCGAAGAGGCGTAGGGCTGGAGGATGCCGCCGCGGTAGTTGGACATGCGGATGTGGTGGGTGCTCTCGATGACCTCGACAACGCGGATGACGTCGTCGAAGAGGAAGGCGAGAGCGACGGTCTCGCCGAGTTCGGCGTTGAGCCTGGCGAGCACGGGCATGGCGCAATGGCGGAGCGCGTTGAGCCGCATCTGCTGCTTCATGGTGGGCCACACGCGTTCGCAGTAGTAGTTTTCATGATCGTCGCGGTGGATGTAGCCGAGGCCCTGGAGCGTGCGGAGGAGGCGGAGGGTGGACGCTTTGCCGAGTCCGATGAGGGAGGCGATGTCCTTGAGGGGCATGGCCTCATCGCGGGAGGCGAGGGCTTCGACAATCATGAGGCCCTTGGCGAGGGAGCGGGACTCGACGGAGGCGGCGGGCTGTTTCGGGGCGGCCTTCGTGGAACGGCGTTTCAATTTCTGGTTTGACTGGCTCAACATTTTTGTATACCATACAAAACAGCGTTCATCCGGAGAGACAGGCCGGTACGGGCCTGCCGGATTTAGGAGAACACCATTATGTCGCGAAATTCGCCGCCCGGGGGCGTCATTGCTGCGGTGCTGCTGCCGCGCGATGAGGAGGGACGCCCCGAGTGGGGAGAGTTCGAGAGGCTGGTGGCGTTCCTCCGGCGGTGCGGGGTGGCGGGCGTGTGCGTCAACGGCGCCACGGGCGAGTACGTCCGGGCGACGCCGGAGGAGAGGCGCACCGCCATCGCCACCGCGCGCATGGCCGCCGGCAGCGGGGTGGTTATCATGGCGGGCTGCGGATCGGCGTGCACGAAGGCGACGATCCGTCTGCTGCGGGAGGCGGAGGAGGCTGGGGCGGACGCGCACCTGGTTCCTCCGCCCTGTTTTTTCCGCTACCGCGACGACGATATTCAGGCGCACTACCGGGCCGTGGCGGCGGCGGCGGAGCGGCCGGTCCTGATCTACAATCTTCCGGCGTTTCTCTCGCCGGTGAGCTGCGCCACGGTCGTGGAGCTGCTGCGCACGGAGGCCGCGATCGCGGGGATCAAGGACAGCAGCGGGCAACTGGACATTCTCGAGCATCTGACGGCGGATCCTGCGCTGGGCGCGTGGCGGTATGTGGGCAACGACTGGGCGCTGGCGGAGGCGTGCCGGCGGAATCTGGCCGACGGGGCGATCTCCGGCGTGGCGTGCGTGCTGCCGGAGCTGCATGCGGCGCTGTGGGAGGCGATAGAGCGGGGGGACTGGGAGGCTGCGGGCAGGCTGGAGCGCTCGCTGCAGGAGGTTCTGCAATGGATCGACGCCTGGCCGGCGCCGGTCGGGCTGGAGATTCTGGCCGAGGCGCGCGGGCTGAAGCGATGTCTTCCGGCCGTGCCGCTGTCGGCGGCGCGGATGGAGCAGGCCAGAGCGATGCGGGAGTGGTTTGAACCCTGGTGGGAGAAACAGCAGGAGACGCTGGCGGCGCCGCTGCTGATTCACGGTTAACGACAGGCGGAGTTTCCGGCGAGACCAACAGATGAGGGACCTGGGGAAGACTCCCTCAGGTCCCCCCGCGCCACCCACCAGCGGCTGTGGCCCCCCCGCCGGAAGCAGGTCCGCTCCTCCACGAGACCTGCTCTGGCCCGCCCAAAGTCATTCGCGGGGCCGCGGCCGACAGCGGCCCCGCTTCTCCTCCTCCCCAAGGACCGGCCCGCTGCGCATGAACGCCGGCAGGCGGCCCGTCTCCTCCGCGGCGATCCGGGCGGAGCCGGACTCCGGCCGGACGAGCTTCCCCGCGGGCAAATGTCTGACTTCCCGCAGGGACCCGTGCCGCGAAGCCGCCGGCCGGGTTGCGGATGTCCGCGGCACCGGGCGGGCTGGTTCTGATTGGAGTGTTTTTTCCGTCCCTCACCCAGAACAACGGAATTCTGGGGGATTTTTCCGGCACTACCGGAATTTTTGTGGTACCAGGCGGGGATCTGGCGGGACGGAAGCCGGCGGGCAGGAATTGCAGGCCCGGGGCGACACGGAGAGCGGGATTCTGGCAGGATGTGTTTGTGATCTGGAGGGGCTGGAGCCGCGGCCGGATGGCGGCAGCGATCGGGTTGCCGCTGATGCTGGCAGGGCTGCACTGGGAGCTGCTGGCGGGACCGCGGGCGGTGTGGTTCGCCTCCGACGACAACGCCTTTCAGGTGCTGCCGTGGATGGAGGTGCAGGCGCGGGCGTGGCGCGCGGGCGAGCTGCCGTTGTGGGATCCGTTTCAATGGATGGGGCAGCCGCTGATCGGGCAGGGGCAACCTGCGGTGGCGTCGCCGCTGAACTGGCTGCTGGCTTTCAAGCCGGAGGGCGCGGCAGGGTGGTGGTTCCTGAACGTTTACTTTCTGCTCATCCGCTGGATCGGGGCGGCGGGCATGTACCGGCTGGCGCGGGCTCTGGGGGCTGGGCGGACGGTGAGCGTGCTGGCAGGGGCGGCGTACGCGGAGGCAGGTGCGTTCGCCATGGCGATGCGGCCGCAGATGGCGATGGGGGCGATGTGGGCGCCGTGGGCGCTGCGGCATCTGTTGCGAGCTACGGAGGCAGGCATGGCAAAGGACGCGGCAGAGCGGCGGACACGGCCGGGTGCAGGGCGTTTGGGATTCGTGCTTATCAGCCTGGGCAGCGAGGCCGTGCGGCAGGCGGCGCTGGGCGGGTTTTTCCTGGGATTGTGCTGGCTGGGCGGGCACCATCAGACGCCCCTGTTCCTGTCGCTGGGATTCGGGCTGGCGTGGGTGATCGCGCTGTCAGGCGACTGGCGGAGGCTGGCGGCGGCGGCCGTATTTTTCGCGATGGCGGCGATGACGGCGGCGTTGCAGATTCTGCCGATGATAGAATACGGCCGCAGGGCGGTGCGGTGGGTGGGAACGGAGGCGCCGATCGGGTGGAGGGAGAAAATTCCGCTGGAAATTCACCAGAAATTCAGCCTGAAATGGGAGTCGATTCCTGCGATTTTTGTGCCGGGATACGGGGGGAAATTCGATGTGTATCACGGGGCCCTTCTGCTGGGGCTGGCGGCGGCGGGAGCGCTGCTGCTGCCGCGGCGGCGGGCGGCGCTGGCGCTTGCGGCGGCGGGCGTGCTGGGCGCATGGCTGGCGCTGGGACCGGCGGGAGGACTGCACCGGGTTCTGCACGCGACGGTTCCGCACTTTGACAAAGCGCGGGCGCCGGAGGCGGCTTTGATTCTGCTGAGCCTGGCCGTGCCGGCGCTGGCGGCGGCGGGCGCGGAGGCGCTGTTCAGGCGTGAATTGAAGGGGCGGCGGCGATGGGCCGTCTTCTGGACGGCGGCGGCTGCGGTCGCTGGCGTTTCCGCGTGGCGAGGCGGGCCGGCCGTCTGGACGGCGGGAGGAGCGCTGGCGCTGGCGATGCTGGTCTGGCTCGGAGGCTGGAGGAGCGTTCCGGTGTGGCCCGCGGCGCTGATCGCCGTGGGGGCGGCTGTTGTGGAGACGCAGCCAATGCGGGAGCGCCTTCTCCCGCGGATGGATTCGCCCGAGGCGGCGCGGTACGTGCGGCTGCTGGGCGCGCATGGCGTCACTGCTCGGTGGCTGCGGGAGCAGGGCGAACAATGGCGCGTGGAGGTGGACGACTCGGTGGTTCCTTTCAACTTCGGCGACTGGCACGGCGTGCAGCAGCATCAGGGGTATCTGGCGAGCGTGACGGAAAACATCTACCGGCACGAGCTGCACACGGAGCACGCGCAGCGGCTGTTCGGGGCGCGGTGGCGCGTGGCGCAGACGCCGTCGGCGGGACATCCGAAAGAGGTGTTTGCGGGGGCGGACGGGCTGCGGGTGTACGAGGCCGAGAGAGTGCTGCCGCGGGCGTTCATCGTGCACGAGGCCTATGGAATCGGAAACCGGCTGCATGCGGCGGGGGAGCTGTACCGGATCCGGGAGGAGATGGCGGTGAAAACATTTCTGCCCGGTCCTGTTCCTGGACTGGAACGGTGCGGAGGGGCGGAGGAAGCGCGGATTCTCGAATACGGGCTGAACCGCGTGGTGGCGGAAGTGCGGCTTGCGTGCCGGGGCATGCTGATCCTGACCGACACGTGGCATCCGGGGTGGAGAGCGCGGGTGGACGGGCGGCCGGCGCGGATCCATGAGGCGTATGCGGCCGTGCGGGGCGTCGTGCTGGAAGCGGGCGCGCATCGGGTGGAGTTCGTTTACCGCCCGGGGAGCGTGATGGCGGGCGGGTCGCTGACGGGGCTGGCGTGCCTGGCGGCGGCGGTGTGCGCGCGCCGCCGCAGGCTAAACTAGGGGACACGATGGGCTCAACCGCGCCATCGCTGCCTGAGGTCCACTCGTCGGTTCCGACGGCGCATCCCTCTCTGTGGAAGCGGATGTTCGCCTTCGCCGGACCGGCGTACCTGGTGAGCGTCGGCTATATGGACCCCGGCAACTGGGCGACGGACATCGAGGCGGGCTCGCGGTTCGGCTACCGGCTGTTGTGGGTGCTGGTGATGTCGAACCTGATGGCGATTCTGCTCCAGACGCTGAGCGCACGGCTGGGGATTGCGACGGGGCGGGACCTGGCGCAGGCGTGCCGGGAGTCGTATCCGCGGGCGGTAAGCCATGCGCTTTGGCTGCTGGCGGAGATCGCGATTGCGGCGTGCGATCTGGCGGAGCTGCTGGGGGCGGCGATCGGGTTGCACCTGCTGTTCGGGCTGCCGCTGATGGCGGGCGTGGTGATCACGGCGGCCGACACGCTGTTGATCCTGTGGTTCGGGCGGTTCGGAATCCGGCTGATCGAGTCGATCATCCTGAGTTTCATCACGGTGATCGCGGGGTGTTTTGCGATCGAGATTTTTCTGGCGCGCCCGGCATGGAGTGAGGTGGCGGGAGGGCTGGTGCCGCGGCTGGATTCGGAGAGCCTGTACGTTGCCGTGGCGATGCTGGGGGCGACGGTGATGCCGCACAATCTGTACCTGCACTCGTCGCTGGTGCAGACGCGGTCGTTCGGGGCGGACGCGGAGTCCAAGCGGGCGGCGTGCCGGTTCAACCTGGTGGATTCGGCGATCGCGCTGAACGGGGCGCTGTTTGTGAACGGGGCGATTCTGATTCTGGCGGCGTCGACGTTTTACAGAAACGGGCTGACGGTGACGGAAATCGGGCAGGCGCACGCCATGCTGACGCCGCTGCTGGGAACGACGCTCGCCGGAGCGGCTTTTGCGCTGGCGCTGCTGTTTTCGGGGCAATCGTCGACGATCACGGGGACGATGGCGGGGCAGATTGTGATGGAGGGGTTCCTGAATTTCCGCATGCAGCCGTGGCTGCGGCGGCTGATTACGCGGGGGGTGGCGATCGTGCCGGCGGCGCTGGCGATCCACTATGCGGGCAACGAAGGCGCCTACCGGCTGCTGATCCTGAGCCAGGTAGTGCTGAGCCTGCAGCTGCCGTTTGCGATCGTGCCGCTGGTGCGGTTCACAGGGGACCGGCGGCGGATGGGCGAGCTGGCGAACCCGGCATGGGTGAAGGCGCTGGGAGCGGGGTGCGCGGCGCTGATCGTGACTCTGAATCTGTGGCTGGGGTGGGTGGAGCTGAGCGGGCTGCCGAAATGGGCGTCGGTGGCGCTGATGGCGCCGCTGGCCGGGCTGCTCGCGTATGTGGGGACGGCGCGGCTGAGGGACAGCGCGGCGGCGGTGATGCCCGAGGCTGGGGAGCTGCGGTTCGCCGAACCGGCGTACCGGCAGATTCTGGTTCCCGTGGATCACTCCGAGCTGGACCGTGTGGCGCTGGCGCATGCCGTTGCGCTGGGCAAGCCGCATGGGGCGGTGATCCATCTGCTGCACGTCGAAGAAGGGGTAACGAGCCAGGTGTATGGAGACCAGGCGCGGACGGCGGAGATCGAGCAGGGGCGGCGGTATTTCGAGGAGCTGGCGGAGGCGGTGGCGCGTGCGGGGCTGGAGTCGCGGCTGGTGATCCTGCATGGGAAAGAGACGCGGAAGCTGATCATCCAGCATGCGCGGGCGCTGAAGCCGGACCTGATCGTGATGGGGGCGCACGGGCACCGGGGGGTAATGGATCTGGTGTTCGGGGCGACGATCAACGAGGTGCGGCACGGGGTGCAGGCGCCGGTGCTGGTGGTGCGGGCGGAGAACTGAGGCAGGGCGGGACCGGGTGGGTCAGGTCTGCCCCAGACTGTGTCAGGGCGACGCAGGCGGCGGCGGGGTTGTTTCGGGAAGTCGTTGATTTCACGGGGTCTTGGTGCTGGCAGGCGATTTGCTCCACAGGCTGTGGAAAACTGCGATGCGCCGCTGTGTGTCCGTCCTGATCCTGGCTCTGGCTGCCACGGCAGCCTGGGCGACGACGCTCGAAAAGCTGAGCGTCGAGGAGATGGTGCAGCAGTCGACGGCGATCGTGCGGGGGCGTGCAACGGCGGCAGGCTCGGTGCAACGGGGATCGATGATCTATACGGTGTACCGGCTGCAGGTGTCGGAGGTGCTGAAGGGCGCGGCGCCCGCACCGGCGGAGGTCTACGTGCCCGGGGGCACCTACGGGCGGTACCGGCAGAGCATTGCGGGGGCGCCGGTGCTCGAGCCGGGCGTGGAATATGTGCTGTTTCTGTGGGCGAGCCCGCGTGGGCTGGTTCAGGTAATCGGGCTCAGCCAAGGGGTTTTTCAGCTGAGGACGGCGGCTGAAGGGGGCGAGGCGCTGTTCCGGAGCAAGATCGAAGCAGAGTTCGTGGACCGGCAGGGGCGTGCGGTGGAGGACAACGGGGTGAAGCTGTCGATGGAAGGTCTGCGGGAGCTGATTTCGAAGATGACGGCGAGGAGGGAGGCGCAGTGACCGGGCGCAGGGCGGCTGCGGCGATTCTGCTGCTGGCGTGGCCCGCCTGTGCGTATTTCCACTTCGTCCGGTACAACTCGGCGCAGGCGCCGTTTGTGCCGATTTATGAAAAATTCGACCTGCGCGCGCTGCCCGGGAAAACGGTGCCGTACTTTATCTCGATGAACGGTCCGTTGACGCTGGCGGAGGGGGATTCCGAAGCGGCGGTGATCAGCCAGATCCGCGCGGCGGCGGCGGTATGGAACGGCGTGCAGAGCGCCGAGATCCGCCTGGCGTTCGGAGGGTTCCGCGAGGCTGGCGCGGAGATGGGGGCGCCCTACATCCAGGTGGAGTTCACGGACGAGCTTCCGCCGGGCATTATCGCGCAGGGCGGGCCGATTTCGCGGCTGGATGCCGAAGAAGGACCCGAGGGGCGGTTCACGCCGATCGCGCGCTCCGTGCTGCGCCTGCCGAGAAATCTGGCCACGCGGCCAAGCTGGACGGAGCGGTTTTTTCTGACAGTGGTTCATGAATTCGGCCACACGCTGGGGCTGCAGCACACCTGGACTTCCAGCGTGATGTCGACGGAGATCACGCGCGCCACGACAAAGGCGCGGCCACTGGCGCAGGACGACATCGCCGGGCTGTCGGTGCTGTACCCGGCGGAGGAGTTCCGGCGGACGACGGGATCGATCCAGGGGCGGGTGATGATGAACGGGCGCGGCGTGGCGCTGGCGTCGGTGGTCGCGTTCATTCCGGGGCGGGACGCCGTGAGCGCGCTGACGGCGCCGGACGGGAGTTACCGCATCGAGGGATTGCCGCCGGGACCTTACCAGGTGTATGCGCATCCGCTGCCGCCTGCGATTTCCGGAGAGCCGCAGCCGGTGAACCTCGAATTGCCTTCAGGCCCGGCGGGACGGATCCTGCCGGGCGGCGTGTTTGATCTGGCGTTTTACGGCGGGATCGCGCCCGGGATTCCCGTGCAGGTGCAGGCGGGGGCTGCAGCGGACGGAGTGGATTTCAACGTGACTCCACGGGCTTCGGTGAATCTGCATTCCGTGCAGACGTACTCGTTCTTCGGACGGAACGTGATCAAGCCGACGGTCATTCAACTGTCGGGCGGCAGCGGCAGCACTGTGTTCACCGGATATGGTGCCACAGCGGTGACGCCGGGCTTCTCGCTGTCGATTCTGAATGCGCCGGAAACCGTGATCCCCGGCACTTTGCGCCCATACGCTTCGGGATACCTGATGGCGGACATTTCCGTGACGCCGGTTTCCGGAGAAGGGCCGCGGCATCTGCTGTTCCGGAACAACAACGAGCAGTACGTGCTGCCTTCGGGGATCTGGATTGCGCGCAGCGCGCCTCCGTCGATCGATTCGATCCAGAGGGATGAAACAGGGCGGCTGGTGCTCCAGGGCAGGGGGCTGTCGGAGACGACGTCGGTCTGGGTGGATGGGGTTGCGTGCCTCGTGCAGGCGCAGGATGAAAAGCTGCTGGTGACGCCGCCGCCTGCGATGAACGGGCACCGGGGCGTGCTGGTGGCGTTCAACCGGGACGGGCAGAGTTCCCTGTTCACCCATGGCGATGCGTCTCCGGTTGTGTCGTACGCGGATGCTCCCGTACTCTCCGCGGTCATGGAGGACGTGCAGATTCCTGCGGGGACGGAGATGGCGGTGGAGTTTGGGGTTTCGGGGGCGGATCTGAGGAGGTGGACGCCCTCACTGGGGGTGGGAACCAGCGATGTGGCGGTGAGGAAGGTCTGGGCGACGGGCGAAGGGACGGCCATTGCGTGGCTGGCAGCGCGAGTCGGCGCGGTTCCGGCTGTGGCGCCGGTGACGGCGACGGTGGGGCTGGCATCGGTAAGGATGGCCTCTTCGGTGACGGTGCTGCCCGCCAACGGAAGGCCGTTTGTGCGGATGTCGGAGTTGCAGGAGCAATACCTGCATCCGGGAGCGGCGGCGGTTCTGCCGGTTGTGGGGCTCCCGGGCACGGTGCAGGTAAGCAACGTGTCGGCATCGCTGGGGGGGGTGGCGGCGGTAGTACTGAATGCGTCGGAAGGCCGCGTGACAATTCAGATTCCTCCTCAGTTGAGACCGGGCGCCCATCTGCTGAGGCTGAGGGTGGCGGGGGCTGAAGCGCTCCCTGCGGCGCTTGAAGTACGGCCCGTGCCGCCGAGCGTGATCTTTGCGCGGAAGCTGGACGGGAGTCCGGTGTCTTCCGCCGCTCCAGCGCGGGCGGGCGAGATCGTGATTCTGGGGGTGGGGCCGTTGACGGAGCAGGAGCCGATGCTGGGCAGCATCCGCGTGTTCACGGGCGCCGTAGAGCACGCAGTGACTGCCGTGCGGCCGAATCCGGAACTGCCGGGCACGTGGCTGGTGGAGATCCGGCTGGCGGGCGTGGAGGCGGCTGGCGCGTCGATTCCGCTGACCGTCGCGCAGGGAGCAGCCCGGTCGATCGCGCCCTTCCTGCTGCCGTACCAGCCATAGCGGAGATCCGCTGAATCCGGAATCAGTCGGGCGGGGCACGCAAGCGGCGTCCGGATTGGGAACCGGGTTCCCGGGGCAGGGCGGGATGCTACAATGACAGCTTTATCGAATGGCACCTGGGCACGCACTGTTTCCCTGCGCGACGAGTCCTGCCGCCGGGCATCCTGGAGGGCGGCGTGCATCTTTGTACCGGCGCAAAGCGCGACGTGAGGGGCGGTTTGCGGAAGCCTGCACCCCGAGGGAAGAGAATTCGCCGAGATGAGAGCTGATTCGCTTCCGCTGCTGCTGTTTGGACTGCTTCTCGGGCTGTTGGGCTTTTTGGTTTTTTCAGCGGGCGCGGCGGCTGATCTGGCGCTGCGGATTGCCTCAGGATCCGGATCGCGCGCGTGGCTGGAGCAGGTCTATGTGTGGAGCGGCTGTTCGGTGTGGGCGGGAGCGGTGCTGGCGTGCATCGATCTGTTCGTGCTCCTGCCCGTGAAGCGCCACGACCGGCGGGTGGAATGGAAGCCGCCCGCCAACCGCAGCCTGACCGTGGTGCTGACTGCCTACAACGACGAGGAGAGCATCGGAGCGGCGGTGCGGGATTTTGCGTCCCATCCGCAGGTGAAACGGGTGATCGTGGTGGACAACAACAGCGCCGACGGCACGGCGGCGGCAGCCGTGGAGGCGGGAGCGACCGTCATTACCGAGACGAGACAGGGTTACGGATGGTGCGTTTTCCGCTGCCTTGAGGAAGGTTGTGCGCAACAGGACACCGAACTGACGCTGCTGTGCGAAGGGGACATGACGTTCCGGGCCTACGACATCGACAAATTTCTGGCTTATATTCCGCACGCGGAGATCGTCAACGGGACCCGCATTGTCGAGCAGCTCCGCGAACGGAGAACGCAGCTGACGACGTTCATGTACTATGGGAATTTCTTCGTGGGCAAGCTGCTGGAGGCGAAACATATCGGGCGGGGAACGTTCACGGACGTGGGCACGACTTACAAGCTGTGCCGGAACGAGGCGCTGCGGAGGCTTCTGCCGCATCTGAATCCCGCCGTCAACCTCGAGTTCAACGCCCATTTCCTCGATGTCGCGCTCGCTCGCGGGTTCCATATCGTGGAATGCCCGGTCACGTTCCACAACCGGGTCGGGGCGAGCAAGGGAGGCAACCGGAGCAACTGGAGGGCGCTGACGGTGGGGTTGCGGATGATCGCGGGGCTGGTCGCCGGATGGCCGGCGCGCAAGAAATGAGCTACTTCGAATCCCGCTTCCGTTTCGACTCCCGGCGCGAAGTGCTGTGGAAAGCGCTCTGCGATTACTATTTTTCGGCTCTCGTACCGCCGGGGGGGCACGTGCTGGAGCTGGGGGCCGGCTACTGCCACTTCATCAACAACGTGCGGGCGGGCAGAAAAACGGCCGTGGAGCTGTCTCCCGTGGCGGAGCAGCACGCCGCGCCGGGAGTCGCGGTGCATACGGGCAGCGCGACGGACCTCGGCTTTCTGGAAGACGGGTCGGTGGACCTGGCGTTCGCGAGCAACCTGTTCGAGCACCTGACGCAGGCCGACTTCGCGCTCTGCCTGGAACAGGTCCGCGCCAAGCTGGCGCCGGGCGGGCAGCTCGTGATTCTGCAGCCGAATTACCGGCGTGCGTACAAAGAATACTTCGACGATTACACGCATATCGCCGTGTATTCGGATATCAGTCTGTGCGATTTTCTCCAGGCGCACGGGTACCGCATTCTGGAATGCCGGCCGGGATTTCTTCCGTTCTCGATCGTCTCCCGGCTGCCCGTGAACCGCCATCTGATCCGGTTGTACCTGATGTCACCATGGAAGCCACTCGCCAAACAGATGCTTGTCCGGGCGGCGCCGGCGCGGCTGGCCTGAGTCTGAAGAGCTGGCCGGCGTGGCTGGCGGCGGCCGCGGCGGTGATCCTGTTCGCCATTCCGGTGGCGAAGCCGCTGTATCTCGACAACATGGACTTCCCCGCGGTGGCCAAGGCCACGGCGGAGACGGGCCTGCCAATCTATTACCGGGGCGAAGAGAACCCGCGCCACTCGGGGCTGTATCATCCGCCGCTGTACATTTACAGCCTGGCGGCGTGGTTCCGGCTGTGGGGACCCGGCGAGGCGCAGGCGAGGCTGTTCGGCCTGGCGTGTCTTTTCCTGCACGGATGGGTGGTGCTGTACGGGCTGAGGCTGCTGTATGGAGAGAAGGCGCGGGCGGCGGCGCCGTGGTTCTGGGCGCTGTTCCTGCTGAATCCGTTCACGCTGCAATGCGCGGCAGTGCTCGATATCGATACATCGATTTACGGTCCGCTGCTTACAGGACTCCTGGCGGCTGCGCTGCGCATCGGCTGGCGGGAAGGAGAGCCGCGGCGGGATGAAGTGAAAGCGGCGGAGTGGATCCTGGTGGCGGTGCTCATGGCGCTGTCGATGTGGGCCAAGCTGACGACGGTTCTCTCGGTTGCGCCCGCAGTGGTGCTGCTGCTGATTCCGAGGCTGCGCTGGCGGCGGGCGTTGCTGCAAGGGGGCGGAGCGTTGGCTGCGGGAGCGGGGCTGTTCCTCGCGAGTTATTTCGTGTACGGCTGGGCCACGGGTCAGGATGTCAGCTACACTTTCCGGTTCACAGTGGCGAGCCTGTCGCAGCGCAGCGGGGCGAGTTCCGGGTGGGAGTGGCTGTCCAGGCACTGGCGCATCTTTCTGGATATGTCGAACTGGCAGGTCCGCTGGTCCGGGCTGCTGCCGTGGGCGGGCGCCGCGGGAGTGGCAGCCGGGCTCGCGTGGCGGTGGCGCGCGGGCGACAGGCGGAGCCGCGATGCGGCGATCGTGCTGCTCTGGGCGCTGGGGGTGAGCGCATTCTATCTCGGGCTCACCTACACCTTCGGGCGGGCGCCGTTCAAGTATGTGTTTGTCGGCTGGGGAGCGATCCTGGCATCTGTGGCCTTCTGCGCCGCAGCCGGGTGGCGGCGGATGGCGGAGCCGAGGCTGGCAGCCCCCAGGTGGAGTCTGCTGGCGGCAGGCGGACTGTTCGCGGCCTGCTTCCTGATTTCGGGCAAGTGGCTGCGGGACCGGATCGTGCTCGAGGCTGGAATCAACGGAGGCGAAGCGCTGGCGCTGTTGCTGCCTGCCGCGGCGCTGCTGGCCGGGCTGGCGATGGGAGGCCGCAGGCTGGCAGCCGTGCTGACGGCGGGAGGCGTGCTTTCCTATGCCGGCCTGATGGGCGGGACGGCGCTGGCCATGGCCCGTGCGCCGTACTCGACAACATACAACTACGGGCAGGAGGGGTTCGAGGAGACTGTTTGCTTCATTCAGCAGCACACGCAGCCGGGCGACGCGATTCTTTCCATGAAAGATGTGGGATTCCGCGCGGGGAGGCGGTATTTCGAGAATTACGGCTACATCTTCGGGGGGCCGAGCGGGCTGAAGCGGCACGGCGGATCCTGACGGAAGGCAAGGCCCGCTATGCTGTCTTCACGGAAGGCAACGGGCCGGATTTCCTGGGGCTGAATCCCCGGCTGCAGGAAGTGATCCAGAGCCTGTGCGTGCTGGAGAGGAGCTACGGCCACTACCGCATCTACGACTGCGCGGGCGCAGCGGGGGGCTCCGCGCGCGAGCCGCTGCGCTGATCGGGGAGCATTCTGATGCGGAAGGATCTGCGGGGATGGCCGCGCCGGTTCAGAGCAGCTTCAGCAGCTCGCGCAGGACCTCGAAGGCGTCGGCGACGTAGACGACATCGGCTTTGCCGCGCACCCAGCCGCAGTTTGGGTCGAGGTTGATGGCGCGGCGCTCCTGGATGAAGCGCCAGCCGACGACGTGCGGCTCTTCGCCGTGGCAGCAGGTGGCCAATCCCTTCTTATGGCGGGGCGAGGAGCCGGTCTGGCCGACCTGGTGCAGGTGGGTGAGGAACGGCAACACGGCCTGGCCTTCGCCGGAGAGATCGACGAGGGACTTCGACGAGCCGAGCGAGCACTGGGTGCGGCGGACGAAATCGAGGATGAGGTCCGCGGCTTCTTCCACGTGTACGGCGCCGTCTTTCTGCTTCTTGGTCCAGCCGGCGCCGGCGACGAAGAGCAGGGGTGCCTCGGGGCGGATGGTCTGCTCGCCTGCCAGCGGCGTGGAGAAGCCCTCGACGGTGGTGCGGGTGTCGCAGGAGACGCTGAGGATTTCAGGGGCTGCGCCTGGCTGAGGAGCGGCGGGGGGCTGCGAGCCGGGTTCGACGAGCAGGATCCAGGGGCGCTGCGTGCGCTTGAGGGAGGCTTCAATGCGCTGGCGGTAATACCAACGCTCGATGGCGCCATCCGAAGAGAGCGATACGACGTGCGTGTCGATGGCGGCGCTGAGGCGTTCGGCGACGCCGGGCAGGGCGCGGTGGAAGCGCATCGTGTCCGGCGCGAGGATCAGCGGCGCGCCGGAGGCGCGGATGAGGGCTTCGCAGGCAGCGGCGTCGGTGGCATAGCGGGAGACGGCGAAGGCCTCGCCTTCCACCGCGAAGACTTTCGCCGCGCCGCCGGAGATCTGTTGCGCGGCCGAAGAGGCATCTGCGCCAAGAACTGCGAGGTCGAATCCGCCGCCAAGGCTTTTCGCCAGGCCCAGCGTTTCCAGGCCGGCCTGGGGGATCTGGCCATCCATGGTGTGCAGCAAAACGAGGATCTTTTCCATGACAATCGCGCTCCTTATTGCCGGATCCATTCAGCGATTTCCTGGGCGATTTCCGCCGCGGGGACGTCTTTGACGACGCGGGTCTGGCGGATGGCGGAGGGCAGCGCCGTGCGGAGAAATTCGGCGGAGGGCTCGAGCGTGACGGGTTTGGCTTTCTGCAGGGCGGGCATGATGACGCGCATGTTGGCCATGCCGGTCTGCGGGTGGTTGGGCGGCTCGGGCAGATTGCCGGTGGCCCAGGCGAGCATGGCGGGCGGGGAAGAGCAGCGGGAGATCTGATGGCGGCCGCCTTCGATGCGCTCCTTCACGAGCAGCGAGCCGTCCGCGTCTACGGAGAGCTCGTCGACGGCGAGGAACTGCTCGGTGATGCCAAGCCGCTCGGCGGCGCGCTGCATGACGACGCCCGCGCCGCGGGTGGCCGACTCCCAGCCGCCGAAGAGCAGCAGGCGCGAGCGGTCGAGGTCCTGCATGGCGGCGATGGCATCCGCGAGCGCCGCGGCGACGGCGGCGGCATCGGTGAACCCGCCGCCGGGACCGTCGAGAGCGACGAGCTCGAAGGGAAGTTTCTGGGCGACGGTCATCATCACCTGCTGGAGTTTGGCCTTCGGGGCGAGGCTGACGACGCGCACCAGCGAGCCGGGATGCTGTTTTGCGAGATGCCCGGCTTCATACAGCGCGTGGGCGGCCCAGGGGTCGAAGACCGCGGGCAGCATGAGCTCGTTCTTGAGAGACGGTTTGGCCGGATCGAAGACCGGCTCGAGGGTCTGGAGCGGGTCGGGCGCGAGGCCCCCGCAGACGATGATTTGATACGGCATAGAAATGTCTCAGTTTTCCGCGGAATGGAGGCCGCCCGGGGCGGCGCAAAACTCGATATTGGACACGGGACAATTCCACAAACACGCCCCGCAATGGACGCATTTTTCCCGGTCAAAAGCGGGAACGCCAGCGGGATTTTCCGGCGAAATCCGGATGGCTTCGCCCGAACAGATTTCGACGCACAGATGGGCCTCGCACTGGAGGCAGAGCTGCGGGCTGCGGAAGACGACGTGATCGGGGAAATCGGCCGGGGCCTGGACCTTGCCGCCCATTAGCAGGGCGTCCTGGTGGGAGACGAGCAATTGGCCGTCGTATTCGACCGGCGGCCAGCCGCACATGTCCATGAGGATGTCGTGCAAGGGGCGCGATTCGGCCTCGGCGCGCTGGCGGGCGCGTTCGATTTCGGAGCGCGAGAGGCGCCCGGCGTAGTAGTCGGTGAGTTTTTTCGGGTGGCGGTCTTCGCGCGGCCGGGGCAACGAGAGCCGGCCGCCGGTGAGTCCGGCGAGCGCCATGCCGAGAAAGCCGGGCAGCAGGCCCCACTGGAAGCCGTTGCGCGCCTTTTCGGCCGCCTGCGATTCGTGCTCGAGCCAGGAGGCGCGGCGGCGAGCGACGTAGGTGTTTTCGAGATTCTCCCCGGTGAAGGGTTTGCCTTCGCGCAGTAGTTCGAGGACGGCTTCGGCGAGTTGGGTTCCGGTGAGCCACGCTTCGTCGACACCCGAGCCGGTGAGCACGTTGGTCGAGCCGGAGCACTCGCCGATGCGGGCATAGCCGTCGCCGGCGAGGAAGGGTTCGCCGCGGCGGCCGGATTCGAGAAGAGACTTGGCGCCCCAGCTCCGGAGGCGCCCGCCCCTGAGGTGGCGCCAGAGATAGGGGTGCTGGATGAAGTGCTGGAGATAGCGGTAGGACGTGCGCACCGGGCTGTCCATCCACGAGGGGACAAAGATGCCGGCGCTGGCGATGCGGCCCGGATGGACGTACAGGAAGCCGAAGATCTCGGGTTCGGGAAATCCGATGGTGTGCCAGACCGTGCCCTCTTCGAGGGTGCAGTTTTCGGGCAGGTCGATGACCATTTTCATGCCGACGGCCCACTCGTCGCGGCGGTGGCCGGCGGGCATGCCGAAATGTTCGTCGAGCTGCCGGCCGACGGCGCCCACGGGGCCATCGCCTACGACGGTGAGCGCGGCGCGGACCTCGCTGCCGTCGGCGGCGAGCCGGACGCCGGCGACCCTGTCCTCTTCGATCAGCGGGCCGGCCACGGGCGTGGCGGGCCAGATCTGCGCCAGCCCGGACATCATCACCTGCTGGCCCACCCATTGATTGAACTGGCCGAGCGAGAAGATGAAGCCATCGCGCTTGTGGAGGAACTCGGGCACCCAGGGCAGTGCCATTCCTTCGTGCGCGACCCCGAGCACGCCGGAGAATGCGCGGCAGAGCTGGTCGGCGAGCCGCATCCACGCGGGACGGCGTGTGACGCCGAGGGGATCGAGAAGATAGATGAGCTTTTCGTTCCGGACCCGCGCGGCGAGGGGGATTTCGGCGGGATCGAGGTTAGGGATCGAGGCGCGGATGGCGCGGGCGCGCGTGACCACGCCGGAGACGCCGAAGGAGATGTCGTCGGCGCGCTCGTAGCAGACGATCTGGGGCGGCAGGCCGGGCATAGCCTTTGACTCGACGCCCGCCATTTCGGGCTTCTGGAGACCCTGAGTGAGGGTCCAGAGGAAGCCCGCCACGGCGGGGCCGAAGCCGGTGCAGACGATGTCGGCGTCGAGCGGCTGCGTCTGCGGCTGATCCGTGAGCTCGTCGTGCATGGCCGTCATGGGAGGCTTACTGCGGATAGTCGAGCGCAGCCGGGATCATGACCTTCTGCACCGATTCCGCGGCGCGGTCCTTGGCCAGCAGGGCGCCAGCGAGGCAGCCGTCGAGTTTCGTGCGGAGGCGCGAGAAATCGGCCAGCCCGGGCGCGCGCACACAGGGGCCGGCTTTGGTTTCGTGGCTGCCGTCCTCGCGGAAGTAGTCGCCGGTGAAGCCGCTGGCGCCGGGCACGATGCTTTCGATCTGGCGCAGCTCGGGCTCGTCGAAACAGCAGGCGGCGCACTGCGGATCATCATCCCAGGAAGGATGGCGGAGGAAGCCGAAGACGAGCTCCGTGCAGATGCGGGCGACCTCTCCGGCTGCGTGCGCGGCCTGCACGTGGCAGAGATCGGTGAGGAAATCGACGGTGCCGCGGAATCCCTGCTGGATCACGTCCGCGCCGTGGCGGCGGAGGTGTTCGACGTCGAGAATCAGGCAGCGCGCGGCCAGCAGCCAGCAGAGCGCGTCGGCCATGGGGAAGGTGACGCCCTGGCGGTTGGACTGGTAGAGCTTCTGGCCGTTGGAGTCGGCGGCGTGCTGCAGATGGTTGAGCGTCCACTGCCAGAGGTGCATGGCGCTGGCCAGCGTGCAGGCGCCGGTTCCGGGCTCGATGGAGGCGATCTGGCGCATCTCGTGGATCCAGTTGCGGAACTGCGCCTGGAAGACTTCGTTCGTCATGGTGAGGGACAGCTGGCGGCGCTGCACGGCCTCGGGACCTTCGTAGGTGGCTTCGAGTTGCGAGTCCATCCACTTGTAGCCGAGGAAGCCGGGACAGTCCTCGGTGATGCCATAGCCGCCCATCAGGCTGACGGCTTCGCGCATCATGACGCTGCCGTGGCCGGTGTTCCAGAGTTTGGTGGCGGGGCAGAGGACGTTGGCCTGGGCGTCGAGCACGATGTACTGGATCACGGGGTCGGCGGCGAGGCGCTGGAAGCGCTCTTCGTTGCGCAGCGCGGCGTTGTGGGCCTGCATTTCGATGAACTCGAGAGCCTCGTGCTGGCGCTTGCGCAGAGCCTTGACGGCGGCCATGCCGCCGTGGACGCCCTGCCCGGCCAGCACGCGGTCCTTCTCGCGCTCGACGGGGTCGAGCTGATCGAACAGGCGCGCCGTGGCGAAGCCGAGCGAGGCGCTGGCCTCGCCCGCGGCCCAGATGTCGATCAGGCGGTGAGTGACGTCTTCTTTCTGCTGGAGGCCGAGCTCATACCGCGGCGAGCCAGGGGAGACGGCCTCGGAGCCGCGGAAACGGTCGCGGTGATAGCGGATCAGCGGCTCGATCGAGGAGAGCAGTTTGGCCGAAGTCATCAGGCCGACGGTGACGCGGGTACGGCGGAAGACGGCCTCGATGATCGATCCGTGATCGTAGTTCGGGATGATGACGCCGTCCTTCACCGCGTAGCCGCCGACGATGCGCGAGGCGGGGACGCGCAGCTGGAACACGGGATCGTTGGTGGCGGAGAGCTGATGGACCAGCTTGCGCGTCGGGGTGCCGCGGTCGAAGATGCCCGGATCGGTCTCTTCGAGAATCACCATGCAGGAGCCCTTGATGCGCGGATCGTCGGAGTCGACCGCCGCGGTGACGAAGTTGGCGAACGCCATGTTGGTGATGAATCGGCCGCGCTTGGAGACTTCAAGGATGGGTTCGCCGCCCTCGGGCCACTCGGCGATGCGGACCTTGCCGCCGAGCATGCCGGTCTCGACGCCGACATAGGGGATCGGCTCGGTGAGGGCGAAAGCGGCGCGTTTGGGTTCGCGATCGGGAGCGGGGGCGGCGAGGCTCATGTAGTGGAGGCGCTGCTCAGGGGTGCCGCGCTCATGGATCGGCGCCAGGCCGAGATGAGTGGCCAGCGAGCAGGTGGCCGCGCCGGCGTCCACCCAGGCGAGTTCGAAAGCGATGAGCGCGAGCGCCAGGTTTTTCGGGCCTTCCAGAAAGCCGCCCTCCTCGGGCTCGAGGTACGCGGCGGTGATGCCGGCGGCGTCGAACTCCTTCAGCAGGGCGTGCTTTTCCGGAGTCCAGTCGTGAGTGTGACGGCCGCCTTCGGCCACCAGCCGCGCGACGGGACCGCGGGCGACGGCGCGCGCGCTCTGCACCAGCATCTGGAGATCGTAGCGGTCGGCGAACCGCCACATGACCTGCCGGACATCGTCGCCGGGCAGGGTTTGCAGATGTTCGCGGGGCGAAGCGGAAGTCGAGGACGCCATGCTGAGAGAACTCCTTGCGCCCGGAGAAGCAATTTTCAGGCCAAGCCGGGCAACGGCCGGAAGCCCGCAAAACTGCGGAGTATCAGACCGAAGAGTCCATTTTACATGGGGATTATGCCCCACCGCAGAGGCGCTAACTGTACGTGCGCGTCAAATCACCCGGTTCCGGTTGGGGAGCCGGAAGCGTATCGGAGTCGCGGGAGCGGAGCGGGGCGAGGCTGAGGATCCCGAGGCGCATGGCGGAGACGGGGTACGCGCCGGTGGGCGTCCTGCTGTCTGCTGGGGCATGCCGTCAGGCAAGGAGTCTGCCTGTGCGCGCCGTTTTCTGTTCCAGTGTGCCTGTTCATGATTGCTTTTGACACATCAGAGGGCATCTGCGAGGATGGGATCAGACATCGGCGGAAACCATGGCAGCCCTCCATAAGGCGAACGCGCTCCGCGGTTCTCTCTCGGAACAGGCGTATCATGCGATCCGGCGGATGATTCTGACCGGGGAGCTGCCGCCGGGGGTACCGTTGTCGCGCCGGGCGGTAGCGGAGCAGCTCGGCATCGGGCTGGTGCCGGTGTCGGAGGCGTTTCAGCGCCTGGAATATGACGGGCTGCTGGAGAGCTGGCCGCGGATTGGCACGCGGGTTCGGGTGCCTTCGCCGCAGGACGTGCGCGGGACTTACGTGATCCGGGAGGCACTGGAATCGCAGTCCGCGCGGCTGTTTGCGGAGAAGGCAAGCGCGGCAGAGAAGCAGGAACTAATGAGTTTCGCCGTGCAGGTGGACCGGATGCACGCCGATGCCGGGGTGGACTACTTCGAGTACTTCAACGTCCATGCGCGGTTTCACCGCCGGATTGCGGAGTGCACCGGGTGTCCCGCACTGGTGGAAGCCGTCGAGAAGACCAACGTGCTGGTCCGCACGTGGCAGTTCGCGGCTCTCTCCCGGTACCGGGGGGAACCTGCCAATCATCATCAGCGGTTGATGCAGGTGCTGAATGCGGGGGATCCCGAGGCGGCGGACCGGGCGATGCGGGAGCACGTCCGGATCGGCATGGACGAGGTGGTGCGGCGGATGGAGCCGTTCTTCCAGGGGGCGTTTGAATGGCCTCCGCTTTCCGAGCTGGGCGCCGGGATAGTGAAGAAGAAGGGCGGTACGGGGCGAAGGCTGCGTTCCTGAGAGCGCGCCGCCTGATCGAGGATATCCTCATCGGTCTCCTCGCAGCCGGGAGCGATGCGCTGAGCGGGATTCAGGTCCGCACCGCGCGGCGGGCGGCGGCGGCGATGGCCAAGCGGTCGATCTGATAGTGCGCCAGCAGGCGTTTCGAATCCCGGCCGGAGCTGGCGAAGATATCGCGCAAGCCCACGCGGAACACCCGGCAGGCGTGATGCTCGGCCACGACTTCGGCAACGGCGCCTCCGAGCCCGCCCACGATGTTGTGATCCTCGGCGGTGATGATGGCCCGCGTTTCTCGGGCGGCGCTGGCGATCGCGTCCGCATCAATGGGTTTGATGGTGTGGCAGTCCAGAACCCGCGCGGAGATGCCTTCGGCGGCCAGCGCATCGGCGGCTGCCAGGGCCTCCTGCACCATGTTTCCCGTGGCGATGATGGTCACATCGCGGCCCTGCCGAAGCGGAATCATGCGGCCGATGACGAACCCGACATCTTCGCGGTGAAGCACGGGCGCCGGCTGGCGTCCCAGCCGCATGTAGACGGGTCCTTCCATCCGCGCAATGGCGAGGGTGGCAAGCCGAGTGGTGACGGGATCGGACGGCGAGAGCACCGTCATGTTGGGGATGGCGCGCATGATGGCGATGTCTTCGATGCCCTGATGCGTGACGCCGTCGCCCGCGATCTCGACACCGGCGTTGGTGGCCACGATCTTGACATTCAGCCGCGGGTAGGCAATCGAGGTGCGGATCCCCTCGCAGGCGCGCATGCTGGCAAAGACGCAGAAGGTGCTGGCAAAGGGAATGAGGCCCACGGTGGCGGCGCCGGCGGCCATGCAGACCATATTCAGTTCCGCCACTCCTGCCTGGAAGAAGCGGGCGGGGAAACGCTGCTGGAAGCGGTACGTGTTGGTCGACTTGGCGATGTCGGCTTCGAAGACGACGACGCGCTCGTCGGCTTCGCCCAGTTCGACGAGGGTGCGGCCGTAGATGACGCGGTTTGGTTGCGTTTCCATCATTCGAACACCTCGCGGGGCGCCTCAGCGAGAAACCGCTCCAGTTCGGCTGCCGTCGCGGGAAGGGAGTGCCAGGCCGGGTCGTCTTCAATGGCTGGGATGCCTTTGCCCTTCACGGTGTCGGCGATGATGACCTGAGGGCGCCCGCGGCGGGAACGCGCCTTCTGAAAAGCATCGTCAATTTCCAGGAAATCATGCCCGTTGATCCGTTGTGTATCCCAGCCGAATGCGGTCCATTTCTGCTCGATGGGCTCGACCGCCATGATCTCGCTGGTCCGCCCGTCCGTCTGGAGGCGATTGTTGTCGACGATCGCCACCAGGTTGTCGAGACCGTAATGGGCGGCAGCCATCGCGGCTTCCCAGATCACGCCCTCCTGAATCTCGCCATCGCCGACCATCACGAACACACGGAAATCTTTCCGCTGAACCTTGGCGCCCAGAGCGATGCCGGCGGCGCAGGCGAATCCCTGTCCGAGAGAGCCCGTCGTGATGTCGACGCCGGGCGTTTTCCGCATGTCGGGGTGCCCCTGAAGGATGCTGCCGATGTCCCGGAGGGTCCAGAGCTGCTCCTCAGGGAAGTAGCCGCGGGTGGCAAGCGCCGCATACAGGGCAGGAGCGCAGTGGCCTTTGCTGAGCACAAAGCGGTCGCGGTCAGGCCAGGCGGGATTGGCCGGGTCGATGCGCATGTGGTGGAAGTAGAGATAGGCAATGATGTCGATGGCGGACAGCGATCCGCCCGGGTGGCCGGAGCCGGCGTTGAGAATCATGCGGATGATGTTTTTCCGCAACCGTGCAGCCACCGTCGTCAGAAAGCCGAATGTATCCGTGCCGATTCTCATGAGGAATTCCTGTTTTCCGCCAGATCGAAATCCGCCCGGCAAGCCGCGCGTCGGCGCTGCGGCCTTCCGGTGCCGTCTTCCGTCACGTCCCGTCATAGGTGAGCAACACTTTCACGCCCTGCCTGCTCTCGCAGAGATCGAACGCTTCGCGCCAGCGGCTCAGCGGCAACTGGTGGGAAATCAGCTTTTCGAGGGGGAGCGCGCCCTGGGCGAGAATTCTCATCACGCGGTCCCATGTGCGCAGCGAGTGGCCCACCGAGCCGAAGACTGCCAGCTGCCTGTACAGGATGAGATCGAAGGGTACGGAAAACTCGCGGCCGGCGATGCCCGCCTGTACATAGCGGCCGAGATTTCTGACGCTCCGCAGGCACGCTGCCACAGACTCCGGCGCGCCCGAGCACTCCACGGCGGCGTCCACGCCCCTGCCGCCGGTCTCCTGTTGCACCACGGCGGAGAGATCTTCTCGAGAGACATCCACAGCCGCGATGGCGCCCAGTTTTTTGGCCAGCGCAAGACGGCGGGAGTCGCCCTCCGTGCCGGCGACGATCACGCGGCATTGATGGCTGAGCAGGAGCAGAAGGCACAGGAGCCCGATGGGGCCCGGCCCCGACAGCAGCACGACGTCGCCCGGATGAAACGAGGTCAGCTCTTCGATCGCCTGAACCGCGCTGGCCAGCGGCTCGGCGAGCGCGCCTGTTTCCAGGGTGACCGAGTCCGGCAGCGGATAGACCTGGTCTTCGCGCACCACGACGTACTTGGTGAAGCAGCCGTCGACGCCATGGCCCATGCCGCGGCGGATGGGGCAGAACATGTAATAGCCCTGCCGGCAGTATTCGCAGACGCCGCAGACGACAGCCGACGAGGGGAGCACGGTCACGCGGCAGCCGGGCGCAGTGCTGCGGACTTCAGGCCCCGTCTCCTCCACGACTCCGCTGAACTCGTGTCCCAGAATGACGGGCGGATAGTTGCGGAACCGGTCGTGATACACATGAATATCAGTCCCGCAGATTCCGGCGAAATGGACACGGATTTTGACGCCATTCGGCGGGCATTCCGGCTCCGGAACTTCGGCGATCTCCACGTGTCCTTCGCCGGGCTTGGACTTCACCAGGGCCGCCATCAGGCGGCGTACGGCCGGCGCGCCGGGCGGAACGTTTTTCGTCTGCAGCATCCGATCATGCCTCCGCGGGGATCCAAAGTATTCTGCGCCAGCCGTTTCCACCTGTCCAGCCCAGGCTCCTGGCGATCGCGTGGCCGTGTCCGCGGTGCGTGCCGGCGATGCAGCCGTCCCGGCGCAAGGCGGGGCAGTCGCCCGCAGCCGCCGCCTGCCGGCCAATCCAGGAGTGCCGGAACATTGGCATCTCCAGCGCGATGAGCGGCTCGATGGTGCGTTCTTCAAACCGGCGGATCCTTACCCTCGTGGCGAGGATCGTCCGCGGCAGATCCGGTTCGAAGCCTGGCGCCACGGCGCCGGATTGCGCGGACACTTGCACCGTGCTCATCGCGAATCTCCGTTTGCCAATCTCAGAAATCGAGGCGAAAACCGACCTGGATCGAGCGTTCCCCGCTGACGCTGGTGATCTGTCCGAAAGTGGTGCTGTTGATCGAGGTGCTCGGGCTGCCGAGATAATGCCGGTTGAACGGATTGAGAAATTCAGCCCGGAGCTGGAAACGGTATTTCTCGGCGATGCGGTGGTTTTTGTACAGGCAGAGATCCTCGCTCCAGCGGCCCAGAGCGCGGATGTAGGAGGTGTACGGCGGGGCGTTGCCCAACTGCATCGCGGGCGGCTGCGAGAAGGCGGCCTTGTTCAGGTAGGTGTTCTCGGGCGAGTTCGGCGCCATCAGGTTGAATTTGGCGGGATCGAACGCCGGGTTGCGGTAGGGCCCGGACCCGATATTGGCGCGGTTCGCGCCCCCGTTCCAGAACGAATACGGGCTCGGGGCGGAGAAGTTCAGCGGAGTTCCGGTGAATCCGTTCAAAGTGCCGGAGAGGCTCCATCCGCTGATGAGGAGGTCAAGCGCTTTGGGCGCCCGCGTGAGCAGCGCACCCCGGCGTCCAAGGGGCAATTCGTAAAGGAAGTGCGACTTGAAATTGTGCGTGCGGTCGTAGGAAGTGACGGTTTTTTCCAGCGCGAGATTGTAATAATCCATCGGCAGCGCGTTGCCCGATGCTTCCGTGGTTTCTGTGTTGGCGATTGCTTTCGACCAGACGTAGTTGGCGTAAAGGGACAGACCACGGCTGAACTGGCGGTTCACCACGACCTGGAGGCTGTGATAAGTGGAGAAGCCCAGAGGCGCGCCGTAGACGTTGAGTGTTGAATTGCCCTGCATTTGCGGATAGGGCCTCAGGGCGGAGGCGACAGTGCCTGAGAAGCCGGGGAAAGGATAGGCAATGCCGTAGCGGGCGGCATCGTCGGGGCTGCGCACGGGCTGGCTGAGCGTGGTTCCGTACTGCTGAAGCGCGGAGAAGGGCAGTTGATTGACCGGGGCCAATTGTCCGTTGCGCAGGCGGGTGGCTTTATTGGCGAGGTAACCGACGTCGAGCACGAGATTCCGGACGATCTCACGCTGGATGTTCAGGTTCCACTGCTGGATGTAAGGGTTGAGGCCCACTCCCGGGTCGAACGACGCCGGGCGGTTCTTGTTGCCCCAGCTGACGTCATAGCCGGCGGGAGTAAAGCGGTCCGTGGGAAACCCGTCGTCCCAGCGGAAGAGTCCGCGCCAGGGATCGACAGCCGGAGCATCCAGGGCGAAATTGCCGCCGTGCTGCACCTGGGTCGCTTTGCCAAGCGGCACCGCATGGCCGTTCTGGTAGAGGTTGCCGTCGTAGAGAATCGCGTAGCCGCCGCGCACGGCGAGGCCTGCCGGAGCGCGCCAGGCGAAGCCGAAACGGGGGCCGAAGTCCTTCCAGTCGATCGAACCGAAATAGCGCCTGCCAATGCACTGCGGACAGAAGCCCGTGAAGGCGTAGGCGCCCATCAACCCGCTGGCTGGATCGCGCACGTCCGTGCTCCAGCTCGACAGCCGGTCGTAGGCTTCCATCGGCGGAGGGATGTAGTCCCAGCGAAGGCCCAGATTTAGCGTCAGGGTCCTGGAGATTTTGAAATCGTCCTGGAAGTACACAGCCTGGTAGCGGAGCCTTCCGCCCAGACCCTGCGCCGGAGCGATGGCCATGTGATTGACGATGCCCAGCAGGTAGCTGGCGAACGCGTAGCCGGTGACGTTGCCTGCAAAAGGCTCGCCGGGTATGGCGGTGGCATGAGGCCGGAAATAGATGAAGTGGTCATCGTTGGCCGTGCTGCTGTTGAACTGATAAAACTGCGCCTCATAGCCCGCCTTCATGAAATGGCGGCCTTTGAAGAAGCTCAATGTGTCGCGCAGTCCGAACGAGCCGCGCGCAAAGAAACGGTTGCGCGTGAAGCCTGGCGTGGACAGCGTGACGTACGGGCCGCTGCTCCAGTCGATGTTCGGATATCCCGGCGTGTCGAGGTTCCGGATGCCCAGTTCTTTCGCGCCATTGGTTTTGTAATTGTGCATCGCATAGGGGAAGGAGAAGCGGTTCCAGTAGACGCTGACGTGGTTGAGCACGCGGGGCGACACCGTCCAGTCATGGGCCAGGCGCGCGAACTGCGCAAGCGTGTTCTGAGGCACCGCGCGCGACAGCGGGCCGCCGAACCTCATGTCGCGGGCGTCCCACAGGGGGCGCGTGCCGCCAGCGCTGACCAGCAGGCGGGGCCGGTAGACGTAGTTGTACGTTCCCGAGACTTTGTGCCGGCTGCTGATGTTCTGATCCATCTTGATCGACCACTTGTACTCGTCCGTGGTGGTCGTGCTGGTGATGGGCAGTGCCAGATTGTTTTCAAGCGGGAAGCGTCCGCTGGCGTCGCGGACTGTGGGCAGGTAGTGCTTCTTCATGATCTCGTTCAGGTTCCGCGAGACGGCGCTAATCCTGGAAACCGGAATCTGGTTGCCGGGAAACATCTCGCCCACCCAACGCCCCGATGGGAGCTGATAAAACGTGGCCGGGTCATAGATGGCGCCCTGGTACACCATGCGGCCCAGCGCATCGCGGTAGGAAGTGGCGCCTCCAAGGAGCCTGCTCAGATCTCCGTCGTACCACTCCGGCTGCGGCACCGTGGCGCTTGGGGAGCCGAGGGCCATATTTTTCTCGGTGAACTTTTCGTAGGCGAACCAGAAGAACGTCCTGTTCCGGCCGTCGTACACCTTCGGAATCGTCACCGGCCCGCCGAGCGAGCCACCGTAGACCCAGCGCCTGTCGGTGGGCCGGGCGAGCCCGCGGGCGTTGTTCGAGAACGAATTGGCGTTCAACGCCTCGTTGCGGAGAATGCCGAACAGACTGCCGTGCCAGTCATTGGTTCCGGAACGCATCACATACATGAAGACCGAGCCCTGCGTGCGCCCGAACTCCGCCGAGGTCACTGTCGTCTGCACGTTGAACTCCGATAGCGCCTCCATGGACACGGACGTTTCGGCCGTGTTGCCTGACGTGCCGTTGTTGGCCGGAACGCCGTCGATCAGCGCCTCCCGTCCGAACGCGGTCGAGCCATTGACGTAAGCCCGGAACGTGTTGCCCACAACTCCGGGCACCAGACGGAAGGCGAAGTTCTCGGCGAGCCTCGCCGTGCCCCAGATGACGGGCAGATCCCGAAACACGCTCTGGGACAGATTCGTCCCGACCGCCGGGGTGTCCCCCTGAAGGCGCGGCACCTCGGCCGTAACCTGGATCGATTCGGTCAGGGAGCCCACCTCGAGGGTCAGGTCCACCGTGATGGTTTGCGCCGCAGCCAGCTCGAGCCCGCGCCGGATCAGCTTTTTCATTCCGGGCGCCTCGGCCTCGATTTCGTACTGGCCTGCGGGCAAGTTGCGCATGACATACTGGCCGGCTTCGTTTGCAGTGATCTCATACGCTGCGCCCGTGCCGGTATTGCGGATCAGAACCTTCGCGGCGGGGATGGCGGCGCCCGTCGCGTCTGTGATGTTGCCCGTGATGGCGCCGCGGTCCAGTTGGGCGTAGCCCGGGAAGGCCAGCGACGCAGCCAGGAAGATCAACAGGGTAAAACGGATCATGATCTCTTGAACCCCCATCTAATCTGTCACAACATTATCTGATATGTCAATAGGAAAATCAGACCTCCGCCCGCCCTGCTCTGGATCCGGGGCCTGCGCAAATGAGACGCCGCGGAGGCATACTCCATCCGGCGCCCGGACTGCCGCGGGGGAGCGAAGAACCATCCGGAGGGGTGTCGGCGAGCGCGAGGATCGCGGTTCGCTTGTACAAACGACTGCGATGCCGCGTCGGAGGGGCCCGCCGCGCTGCAATGGCAGGGAGCTGGGAGAGGTCAGCCCAGCCGGCTGCCGAGGCCGCCCCATTCGCCTGCAAGGTTGGTGCGGATGCCGATGCGGGCGAGGGCGCGGCCGACGGTCTGGTTGACGATGTCGTCCACGGTTTGGGGGTTGTTGTAGAAGGCGGGCACCGGGGGCATGATGATGGCGCCCTGTTCGGCAGCCGTCTGCATCAGGCGGAGGTGGCCGCGGTGAAGGGGTGTTTCGCGGACGAGCAGGAGGACGGGGCGGCCTTCCTTGAGCTGGACGTCGGCGGCGCGGGCGATGAGATCGGCGCTGTAACAGTTGGCGATGGCCGAGAGCGTCTTGATCGAGCAGGGCGCGACAATCATGCCCATGGTTTCGAACGAGCCGGAGGCGATGGTGGCGCCGATGTTGGCGTTGGGGTGGACGACGGAGGCAAGCTTTTCGACATCGCGCGGCGCGAGGTTCGTCTCAGCGCCGATGGTGGCGCGGGCGGCGGCGCTCATGACGAGGTGGGTTTCGATCTCCGGCATCTGGCGCAGAGCTTCCAGAGTGCGGATGCCGTAGATGACGCCGGAGGCGCCGGTGATGGCCACAATGAGACGCTGCGGCACGGCGGGCGATTCCTTTCCGGGGAGCAGAGAGCGGATTCAGCGGCGTGGCGGAAGGGGTGGGATTCGAACCCACGAACGGCTTTCACCGTTGGCGGTTTTCAAGACCGCTGCCATCAACCGCTCGGCCACCCTTCCGGCGCTCTTCATTTTACTGCACCCTTTCAAAGAGATGCCGGCGCGGGCCCCCGGGATGGAAGCGCCGCGCCGGCTTCCTGTCTCCTCCGCAGAGGATGAACGGATCAGGCGAACGACCAGCCCTTGCGGAAGGTGGGCTTGAGGTATTTGTTCGCTTCGTTGTTGTTGGTGAAGCGCATCTTCACGGGGTCGTATTCGAGCTTGCCCTCGACGCGGAGGGCGATGACGCCGAGCAGCATCCATTCGGTGAACGGCGCGGCGACTTCGAAGTTGGAGCAGGCGGGCTCGCCGCCCTTGCAGGCGCGGATCCAATCGCGGTAGTGGCCGGGCGAGCGGGTGAGCAGCGGGGCGGGGAAGCGGTAGTCCTTCATCTTCTCCGCCGGGATGAGGCGCGTCTGCTCGCCGTAGGTGCCGGTGGTGATCATGCCCTTGCTGCCGACGAACAGCGCGCCGTCGGGCGGCGGGAAGCGGAGCTTGTCGGGCTCTTTGCGCATGGCTTCGTACTGTTCGTAATCGAACAGGCGGCCGATGTAGCCGGTGCGCTGCGCCTGGCGCGGCGGACCGCCCTGCTGTCCCTGGCCGCCGCCCGTCAGGAAAGGCATGTCGCCGAGCCACTCGCCTTCGGGCACGCCTTCGATCTTCGGCGTCTCCTTGCAGCCGTCATACCAGTACAGAGCGACCGGAGGCATGTTGCCGCGGGCGGGGAATTCGAATTTGATCACCGACCGCTCGGGGAACATGAAGGGGGAAGTGCCTTCCTTCTTGATGCACTCGACGCTCTTCGGCGGACCGAGCTGCAAGGCCATGTTCGGCGCGCCAAGGATGTGGCAGGCCATGTCGCCGAGGGCGCCGCAGCCGAAGTCGTAAAAGCCGCGCCAGTTGAAGGGCTGGTAGAAGTAGCCGCCGAAGCGGTTCGGGTACTTGCCCGTGTCTTTGCCGGAGGTGAACGGGCGCATGTCGGCGATGCCGAGCCAGAGGTCCCAGTCGAGCGTCTCGGGTACGGGCTCTTCCGGCGGAATGGAGGTGAGCCCCTGGGGCCAGATGGGGCGGTCGGTCCAGGCGTGGACTTCGCGGACTTCGCCGATTTCGCCAGCCCAGATCATTTCGGCCACCTGGCGGGTGCCTTCGTTGGAGTAGCCCTGGTTGCCCATCTGCGTGGCGACCTTGTACTTTCGCGCCGCTTCCAGCAGCTGGCGGGCTTCCCAGACGGTGCGGGTGAGCGGCTTCTGCACGTAGACATGCTTGCCGCGCTCCATGCACCACATGGCCTGCATGCCGTGCATATGGTCCGGCGTGCAGACGATGACGGCGTCGATGTTCTTGTCCTCCTTGTCGAGCATGCGCCGGAAGTCCTTGTACTTCGGCACGCTCTCGTAGCGCTTGTAGGTGGCCGCAGCCTGGCGGTCGTCCACGTCGCACAGGGCGACGATGTTCTCCGTGGGCGCGCAGGCGGCGATATCGCTGGATGCCTTGCCGCCGGCGCCGATGGAGGCGATGTTCAGCTTCTCGTTCGGCGACTTGTAGCCGGCGAGTTTGAGCGAGGGCGTGCTGCCGAAGCCGGCAGCGGGCACGGCTCCAGCCAGGAGCGAGCCCAGAAAGAAGTGGCGTCGGTTCGTCTCAAGAGCCAAGGTCGTGTACTCCCGCAAACATCCTATCCAAGATGGAGGCGGCGCAGGACGGGGCGCCGCTCTTCCACAAAGGCGCAGGATTGAATACGCTGGTTTCAGGTTTGATGATCGGAAAATTCCGGACTGCTGCAGAGGCCGCCGGGGCGGAGGTCGTGGACGCCCGCTCGCCCGGCGCTGCGTTGGGGGCCGTGGCGAGGCTCCTGAAGGAAGAGGGTGTCGGACAGGATGGCCGCACGGCCGTCTGGGCGGACGGGCCGCTGCGCTCGATGTTCCATCCGGAGCTGCTGGCGCAGATGCTGCCAGGGCTTGTGCTGGAAGTGACTCGGGAGACGGCGGCAGCGGCGCATGCCGGCATTACGGAATTCGACTACGGCGCCGCGGCCACGGGGACGCTGGTGCAGGATGCCTCCGCCGCGGGTCAGCGGCTGGCTTCCACGCTGCCGCCCGTTCATCTCGCCCTGCTGCGCGCAGACCGGATTGTCGCCGATACCGCCTCAGCGCTCAGGCTGTTCGATCCCGCGCGTTGCGCATTCCTGGCTCTGGTGACGGGGCCGAGCCGCACGGCCGACATTGAGCGCGTGCTGACCATTGGCGTACACGGCCCCAGGCGGCTGGTGGTGATCGTTTACGAACCGGAGGCGTCTCATGCCCGCTGAGCTTCGCGAGCAGGTCCGCCGTGCTCTGGAACACCCCCACCTTTCCGCCGCGCTCACGCGTTTCAGCGAAGACTATCGAGCCAGCCGCGCGCGCGCCTATCAGGGGATCGACTTCGAATCCTTGCGGGCGCGCATCGCGGAGCGCAAGGCGCATGCCGTGGAGCGGCTGGACAGGCTGGCCGCGCGATTCATGGAAGCCGCCGCGGCGCGCGGCGCCCATGTCGTGCGGCTGCACGCGCCCTCGGAGGTGCGCGAGTACATTCTCAGCGTGGCCCGCCGCCGCGGGGCGCGCCTGATCGTGAAATCGAAATCGATGGCCACCGAGGAGGTCCACCTGAACGCGGAACTCGAGCAGGCAGGCATCGAGGTGAAGGAAACCGATCTTGGCGAGTGGATCATTCAGCTTGCGCGGCAGCGCCCGTCGCACATGGTGCTGCCGGCCATTCACCTGACGCGCGATGACGTGGCCGAACTGTTCAGCCGCGAAACGGGCGAGCGTCTCCAGGCCGAGATAGCGCGCCTGGTGCGCGTGGCGCGGGAGCAGCTCCGCGAGAAATTCCTGCACGCGGAGATCGGCATCACGGGCGCCAACATCGCCGTGGCCGAAACGGGCAGTCTGGTGCTGCTCACCAACGAAGGCAACGCGCGGCTGGTGGCGACACTGCCGCCCGTGCACATTGCCGTGGTGGGGATCGAGAAACTCGTGGAGCGGTTCGAGGACATCGAGCCGATCCTTGCGGCCCTGCCCCGAAGCGCCACGGCGCAGCAGATCACCAGCTATGTCTCCATCCTCACCGGTCCTGCGGAGGCGGCTGATGGCGGCGTGAAGGAGATGCACATCATCCTCTACGATCACCGCCGCATGGAGATGTCGGAGGATCCGCTCTTCTGCCAGGCGCTGCAATGCATCCGCTGCGCTTCGTGCCTGAACGTGTGCCCGGTGTACCGGCTGGTGGGCGGGCACGTGTTCGGCAAGGTGTATACGGGAGCGATTGGCGCAGTGCTGACTGCGTGCATCGAGGGATGGGACGCCTCGCGCGGGCTCGAGCAGCTCTGCATCCAGTGCGGCGCGTGCCGCGACGTCTGCCCGGCGAAGGTCGATCTGCCGGAGCTGATTCTCGAGGTGCGCCGGCGCGCGGCAGCCGCCGTCCCGCAGCCGCTGGCGGCACGCGCCGTGTTCTCAATCGTCTCCAACCGGCGGGCGTTTCACGCTCTGCTCCGCGCCGCTTCACTCGCGCAGAAGCCGCTGGCTGACGGGCCGTACCTGCGGCATCTGCCGCTGTGGCTCTCCGGGCAGGGAAAGAACCGCCGCCTGCCTGCACTGGCCGCGGAGCCGCTGCGCGACCGTTTCCCGAGGCTCGAACAGCCGCGCTCGGACCGCAGGGCGGCGCTGTTCGCCGGCTGCCTGATCGACTTCGTGTATCCGGAGATCGGAGAGGCGATTGTCAGGCTGCTCAACCGGGCGGGCATCGAGGTTGTCTTTCCCGAGAAACAGACCTGCTGCGGAGCGCCCGCTCACTTCAGCGGCGCTCTGGATGCCGCGGCAGCCAACGCGCGGGACAACGCGGAGGCGTTTTCGGGTATCGAGGTCGAGGCGGTGATCTCTGCCTGTCCAACCTGCACGGTCGCGCTTCAGCAGGATGCTTTGCGCGCGGTGCGCGAGAGCGGCGCGCGGCAATATCTGGCCGAGGCGGAGCAGCTCGCCGGAAAGACGGTCGACGTGGCGACCTTCCTGCAGCGTCTGGTTTCGGAAGGATCGCTGCGGCTGCCGGGGGGCAGGGAAATGCCGCCGCTCACCTATCACGATTCCTGCCATCTCAAGCGCACGCTGCACGCCGAACAGCCGCCGCGCGAGCTGCTCCGTGCGTCGGGCTATGAGCTACGCGAGATGCAGGAGTGCGATGTCTGCTGCGGCATGGGCGGGTCGTACTCGCTCAGGATGCCGGAAGTCTCCTCAGCGATGCTCGCGCGCAAGTTGCGGATGATCGCCGCCACCGGGGCGGGGGGCGTGGCCCTGGACTGCCCGGGCTGCCTGATGCAGATCCGCGGCGGCAGTGCGGCTTCGGGCCAGCCTGTGCAGGTCCGGCACACGGCGGAGTGGCTTGCGCAGCTGCTCGACACTGCGAATTGAGCCAACCGGCCGGGCACGATATGATTCTCCTGATCCGCGCCTCCGCGCGCGGGCCCAGATCACTCAGGAGGATCCCGGATGTCGAGCCGATTCTCGCGGCGGCGCGCCCTGCAGGCGGCCGGAATGCTGACCGCTGCGCCGCACGTTCATCTCTCCGCCCAGGCGAAGAAACGGGCCTGGCCGTTCGAGGAGGGTCCGGACACGCCGAAGCTCTGCCTTGAGATCGCGTGGAACACGTTCACCGAACGCGACCTGCGCCGCATCCGCCAGCTCGGCATCACGCACGTGCTGAGCGCCTGGGGCCGCATCCCGTGGGACGAGGCCGAGCTGCGGGCCAAGATGGATCGCATCCGGCAGGCGGGGATGACGCTCTACAACCTGATGATCGGCGGCTTCGAGAAGACGATCTACGGGCGGCCCGGGCGCGACGAGGAGATTGAAAAAGTCATTCAGTCGCTCCGGCTGGCCGGGCGTGCGGGAATTCCGGTGGTCGAGTACAACTTTTACGCGTACCGGCTCGTTGAAGGTTATTACGAAGAGCTCGGGCGCGGCGGCGCCGGCATGACCGCCTACACGTATGACAAGGTGAAAGACCTGCCTCCGAAGCCGGAAATCGGCGTCCATTCCCTGGACGAAATGTGGAAGAACATCACGTATTTCCTGAAAGCCGTGATTCCGGCAGCGGAAAAGGCCGGCGTGCGCATGGCGCTGCACCCCAATGACCCGCCCGTGCCGCTGAGCCGCGGCTCCGGACAGATCATGGCCACCGTAGAGGGTTGGAAGAAGCTTGTCAGCATCGTGCCCAGCCCGTCGAACGGGATCACGTATGATTGCGGCGTTACGCGGGAATTGGGCGAAGACCCCGTCGAGGTCTTCCGCTATTTCATGCAGCGCAAGGCCATCAATCATATGCACTACCGCAACGTGCGGGTGCGGACGCCGTACGTCGATTACACGGAAGTCTTCCCGGACGAGGGGCAGGTGGATATGTTCGCGGTGATGAAAGAGGTGGTGCGGCTGGGCTACAACGGGATCATCTATCCCGAGCACCCGCGTGCGCTCGACATCGACCGTGAGCGGCCGGATTTCAGGCCGTTTTATCCCGGCGGCGGATCGCACGGCGGCTACGCCTACAACGTCGGCTACACGCGGGCCATGTTGCAGGCGGCGATGGCGAGCGTGTAAGAGCCGGCGGGGGAGGTGTTGCGGCGCGGTCCGCTTCGCTTTGCGCCTGCGGCGCGCTCCCTCTCGGCTCTGACGGGATTACAGCTTGCTGACCTCCGTGCGGCGCGCCCACACCTTCTCGAACGCCTTCACGTACTGGTCGATCAGCTCGTCCGCTTCGCCGTGCATCAGCGGCAGGAAAATATGCGTGGCGTTGACCTGCGCGTTGCCTGGCATTCTGTCCGGAATCGCGGGCGCGTGGTGCCACCACTTCGCCTCCGAGTAGATTTTCAGCTTGTGCTGTTCCGGATAGTCCCACACGCTCACCCCGACGCCCTCTCCCTTCAGCGCCCGCACCAGCTGATCGCGCGAAAATCCCGCTTTGGCTGAATCGAGGAAGAGCATGTTGGCGTGGTAGTAGACGCGCTTCTGGTCGGGGCGGCAGCGCGGCTCGCTCAGACCGGCGAGCTGGACCAGCCGCTCGTTCAGCTTCTTCACATTGCGCCGGACGATTTCGTTGCGTTCCTCAAGCCCGCGCAACTGCACGCGCGCGACCGCCGCGGCGAAGGGATGCATCCGGTACTTCTGCCCGAACCCCGTTCCCTCGTAAGCGCGCACGGGGCTGTCTTTCGGGAACTTCACCGGGTCCTCGTAGTGGCCGAACGCAGCGGCGCGCTCGAAGTACTCCCGCGTCTGGTACATTCCCATGCCGCCTTCCACCGTGGGAAGCACCTTCGACGCCTGGAAAGAATAAATGCCCATCACGCCCCAGGTGCCCATGGCTTTGCCCTGCATCCAGGCGCCGTGCGCATGCGCGGCATCCTCAAGCAGAATGAGCCCCTTTTCGCGGCACCAGGCGGCAATGTGATCCATCTCGCAGGGCAGACCCCAGCTGTGCATGGCCACGACGGCTTTCGTGCGCGGCGTCAGCTTTCTCTTCGCGTCCTCCAGATCGAAGCACGCCGTCTTCGGATCGATGTCGATGAAGATCGGCACCAGCCCGAAGAACCGCATCGCCAGGCATGTTGAAAAGAACGTATACGACGGCACCATGACCTCGCTGCCCGGAGGCAGATCCAGGGCGAAATACATGGACGTCAGCGCGCTGGAGCCGTTCATGTGCGCCTTGACGAACGGCGATTTCGTGTACTCTTTCCACTCGTTCTCGAACCTGGGCAGCGCGTCGTAATACGTGTTGGCTTCAATCAGCTCGTGCAGCGCCTGCCGCTCGGCGGGGCCGTAGCGGGGCCAGCGCGTCAGTTCCTTGATCTTTTCCGCAGGGTAGGTGACGGTTGCCGGTCCGCCCAGTGCACCGAGCCCGGCGCGCGGAAAGACGAGTCCGGCTGCGCCGGCAGCCGCGGCGCCTTTCAGCAGAAAGCCTCTGCGGCTTTCCGGATTCTGATTCGAAACTCCGCTCATGTCGCTTTCCTTTCCTTTCACGAAATCGCAGCCAGCTGCTGGATCGCATTCCGGATTTTCTCTTCGCTCCCGGGCATGACATTGGATGCGCCGGGCTCGTATCCGCCAAGTCTGTAGTCCTCGTCCCGGCACAGATACCCGGGGAAGATGTCTCCGTATCCGGCGGCGCAGGCGAAGCGGCCGGAGGCCGCGCGCTGCGCCTCTCTCTGAAAAGCGAGCAGCGGCTCGCCGGGCAGGCACAGCATCCAGGCCTGCCCGAGGCGCAGCGCGCACACGCCCAGCGTGCGGCTGCGTTGCGCAAACGCGAGTCCGATGGCTGCCCGGTAGGCCTCTGCATCCGTCATCGCCGGCGTGATGGGCCGCGCATCCCGGCGCGCTTCCAGGCGCAGCGGAAGCGTCTGCCAGGCCAGGTCCGGCGCGTCCTCGAAGGCCGCCCTGGCGATGGCGCGCCGCATTCCGTCGGCGAGCCTCGCGGCGAGTTCGCGGCGCTGGTCCTCGCGGCCCTGATTGTACTTGCCCACGGTGACGTCGCCGGCGCAGCCGGTGAAATAGAGGACGGGGCAGCCTGCCTCTTTCTGCACGGCTTCGCGCGCCGCGCCGACGAAATCGGATGACACGCGCCCGTCGCAACAGAAGGTCTGCGGGTGCGTGGCGTAGAACATCAGACAGGCGATGGGACCGCCCGCGCCTTCCAGCGTGATGCAGCGCAATTCGGGATCGATGCCGCCTTCGGGAAGATCCGCCAGCTCGGGCGTCCGGACGGTGCTGCTGAAGCGGGTGACGATTCTGCCCTCGACGAGCAGGCGGCGCGCGCTGGCCACTCTATCGACGCGGGCCGCGCTCACGCCCACCCGCTCTACTGGTTTCATGTTGTCCATCGCGGAGGCTGCGGCCCAGGCGATCTTCTCCGCAAGCACCCCGAGATAGCGCGCGGACATCCGCAACGCCTGCGGGCGGGACTTCAGCAAGAGCGGATAGGCGTCTTCCACGATGTAAGGGGCGGCATGCTGATGCACCGTGTGAACCCAGACGTTGCGGCGGGAAGTAGCTGTGGCGTGGGCGAGCGCCGAGCAGATGCGGTCGAACGTGAAGCCTCCAATGCCGCACCAGTCGAGGGCCGCCAGCACGATCCGCCTGCCTTCTGTTTCGAGGACGATCCCCTTGCACAGGAGCGGATCGAGGACTTCTCTGACAGGTTCGACCCAGATGTTCGGCTGCCCCGCCGGAGGGGTGGCGTCGCTGATGAACGCAGCAGCCCGCACGCGTCCCTGGCGGCGCAGGAGCGCCATGGACGCCAGTCCGAAGCAGGCGCGGCGCGTCACCGCACTGCCGTGTAGCCGCATCATCCCGTGCAGTCCGTTTTGGAACGAGTATATCGGCGCACTCTCCCGATGTCACGCCGTGCGGACAGGTACACTGAAGGGGGAGGAACCACTCAGCCTCGGGGGAAAGAGAGGGACTTCGATCATGCAAAAGACTCTTTGGATTCTGATCACGGCTGCGGCGCTTGTGGTTGTTCCTGCCTGCAAGAAGGAGCCTGCGGCCGATGTGCAGGCGCAGCAACAGGTCGATGAAGCCATGAAGCGGCTGGAAGAGGCCGAGCGCCAGGCCGCGGAAGCGCGCCGTCAGCTCGAAGAAGCCCAGCAGCGGGCGGCGCAGGCCGAGCAGCAGAGGCAGCTCGACGAGGCGCGGAGGAAGCTGGAGCAGGCGCAGAAACAGGCAGCCGATGCTCGCAGGCAGCTGGAACAGGCCCGGCAGAAGGCGGCGCAGACTTCTCCCGCCGGGGCCGCGCCGGCAGAAGGCGCGCAGTCAGCCGCGCAGCCGGCTACGGGCTCGCCCTCGCCTGCGACGACGAGCGTGGCGCCGGCGCCTCCGGCTCCGAAACCGGTTACGGCGCCAGCCGGCACGCAGATCGTGATCCGGACCAACACGACTCTGTCGACGAAGGATCTGAAGAACGGCGACACCTTCACGGCTACGCTGCAGCAGCCTCTGGTCGTGGATGGCGTGACCATCGCGCCGCGAGGCGCGGTGGTGGAAGGCGTCGTGGTCGAGAGCGATCCGGGCGGGCGGGTGAAAGGCGTGGCGCAGCTGAGCATCGCCCTGCGGTCGCTGCAGACGGTCGAGGGCAAGGTGGATATCCAGACGGGTTCTTACGCGGTGGAGGCCAAAAGCAGCGTGAAGAAGGACGTCACGCGCGGCGCCATCATGACCGGCGTGGGCGCGGCCGTGGGCGCCATCGCCGGTGGCGGCAGGGGCGCGGCTGTCGGCGCAGGAGTCGGGGCTGGCGCAGGAACCGCCACGGCGATGGCGACGCGCGGCGAGCCTGCGACGATCCCGGCGGAGAGCGTTCTGACGTTCCAGCTCAAGACGCCGGTCACCGTGACCGTGCACTAGCCTCGTGCAGACGGATGGGTGATCCGCCGCCTCAGCCAAGGTGGCGGATCACCGCGTCCGTGAACTCTTCCGTCGAGGCGCTTCCGCCGACGTCGCGGGTGAGGTGCGAGGCTTCGGCGTAAGTTGCCATGATCGCCTTCTGGAGGCGGTCCGCGGCGGCGCTTTCGCCCAGATGGCGCAGCATCAGGATCGCGGACGACATCAGGGCGGTGGGATTGGCGATCCCATGCCCGGCAATGTCAGGCGCGGAACCGTGAACTGCCTCGAAGACGGCGCACTTCTCGCCCATGTTCGCGCCGGGCACCACGCCCAGTCCGCCCACAAGCCCCGCGGCGAGATCGGACACAATGTCGCCGTAAAGGTTCGGCAGCAGCAGAATGTCGAACGTCTCGGGACGCATGACCAGCTGCATGGCTGCGTTGTCGACAATCAGCTCGTTGTAGGCGATGTCCGGGTAATCGGTGGCCACTTCGCGGCAGCAGCGGATGAACAGGCCGTCGCTCAGCTTCATGATGTTGGCCTTGTGCACGGCCGTCACTTTCTTCCGCTTGTTCTTCCGCGCGTAGGCGAAGGCGTAGTTTGCAATCCGCATGGACGCAAAGCGCGTGATGATCTTCAGGCTTTCCACGACGTCCTTCACGACTTCGTGTTCGAGACCGGAGTAGAGGTCCTCTGTGTTCTCGCGGAAGATCACCATGTCGATGTTGACGTCCTGGAAGCGGGTCTTCAGGCCAGGCAGCGTGAAGACCGGCCGCACGTTGGCGAACAGGTCCAGCGTCTTCCGGAGCGCTACGTTGACGCTCTTGAATCCGCCCGCCACGGGCGTCGTCACCGGGCCTTTCAGCCCGACGCCCGTGCGCTCGAGCGACTCCCGCACATGCGGCGGCAGGCTGGAGCCGGATTTCTCGATGATGTCCGCGCTCAGCTCGGCCGTCTCCCAGTCGATCTTCACGCCGGTTGCGTTGACAGCCCTGACCGTGGCTGCCGCCACCTCCGGCCCGATGCCGTCGCCCGGAATCAAAGTCACTTTGTGTGCCACGCCTTCATGGTAACAAGGGGTTCCGCGGTGGCAGAATGGGAAGTCATGGCCAGAATCCAGCGCGCTCTCCTGAGCGTCACTGACAAAACCGGACTGGTGGAATTCGCACGCGGCCTGTCATCTTTCGGCTGCGAACTGATCTCGACGGGAGGAACGGCCCGCCTGCTACGGGAAGCGGGTCTGACCGTCCGCGACGTCAGCGACTTGACCGGTTTCCCCGAAATCCTTGACGGCCGCGTGAAAACCATCCATCCGGCCGTCGCCGCCGGCGTGCTGGCCCGCCGCGATCTGGCCGAACACCGCGCCGCGCTGGCCGAGCACGGGATCGCCCCCATCGACATGGTGGTCGTCAACCTGTATGCGTTCGAGAAAGCCGCAGCCAAGCCCGGCGCCACCGTGGAAGAGCTGATCGAGAACATCGATATCGGCGGGCCGACCATGATCCGCGCCGCGGCCAAGAATTTTCAGGATGTGGCGGTGGTGACTTCCCCGGAAGACTACACGGCGCTGCTGGAAGAGATGCGCGCATCCGCCGGCTCGCTCAGCCTGCGCACTCACTGGAATCTGGCCCGGAAGGCGTTTGCGCTGACCGCCCGCTACGACGCCGCGATCACGGCGCGGCTGTCCTCAATCGAATGCACGGACGCAGGCTTCGCGGATCAGCCCTCCGGTCTGCCGGCCGCTCTGCAGGTCCTGCTGCCTCGGCGGCAGGAGCTGCGTTATGGCGAAAATCCGCATCAGAAGGCGGCTCTCTACGCGCAGGGTTCCGAGGGCATCGCCAATGGCACGCAGCTCCATGGCAAGGAGCTGAGCTTCAATAATCTGGTCGATCTCGACGCCGCGTGGCAGCTTGTGTGCGAGTTTGGGGCGCCCGCCGCCGTGATCATCAAGCATACGAATCCGTGCGGCTGCGCCGAGCAGGAATCGCTCGCAGAAGCGTACCGGAAGGCGTACGAGGCGGATCCGGTCTCCGCATTCGGCGGCGTGCTGGCATTCAACCGGGAAGTGGACGCCGAAACCGCGCACGAAGTGTCGAAGCTGTTCGTGGAGGCGATCGCCGCGCCTGCGTTTTCCGAGCAGGCGCTTGTCATTCTGCGGGCGAAGAAGAATCTGCGGCTGGTGGCGGTGAGGGGCGGCGTTCCGGACGAGCCGGTGTTGCGTTCCATCACCGGAGGCATTCTCGTGCAGACGCCGGATCTGCTAACGCTGGATCCGGCTTCATTGAAGGTAGTCACCGAGCGTGAGCCCACGCCGGATGAAATGGCCGCGCTCGAGTTCGCCTGGAAGGTGTGCAAGCACGTCAAGTCCAACGCGATCGTCTACGCGCGGCGGGGACAGCTTCTCAGCGCGGGCGCCGGACAGATGAGCCGGGTCTTCTCAGCCGAAATCGGCGCGAAGAAGTCGGTGCTTCCGCTGGAGGGCTGCGTGGCGGCTTCCGATGCGTTCTTCCCCTTCCCGGACGGGCTCGAGACCGTGGCATCGCACGGCGCGACGGCGGTGATTCAGCCGGGCGGATCGGTGAAGGATGAAGAAGTGATCGCCGCGGCGAACCGTCTGGGCGTAGCGATGGTCTTCACCGGCATCCGCCACTTCCGGCACTGAGATTTCAGGCAGATCCGATCAGGCGCACCTGGAGTCCGCGCACGCCAGAGGCCTTGCGTGCCATCTGGACATCGGCAGTGGCCAAAGTTGCCCCGGCGTCTCTCGCAAGGACAATGTACAGGCAATCGGCAAGCTTGTGATCCAGCCGGCAGGCCAGCCGCGCAGCATCCGTCAGAAGCGCGTGGTTGTCCACCAGATGAAATGCGTTGGAATCGATCAGATCCGCAAGCCAGTGCTTGACCAGCTTCTGGGCGTGGTCTGCAGGCATTTCTCCCCGCCTCGCCCGCGCAACGATGGCGGAAGCCACTTCCACTTCGATGAGGCGGGGTGCGAGCAGCGGCGAGTCGTCGTCCAGCAGTCCTTTTGCCTCTTCGTGGAACTCTTCCACCACGAACCACTTCACGGCGACACTGGCATCGACGACAACCATCAGTGGTCTTCCATTTCTTCCCGGATGGCGCGTATGATCGTCACGCTGCTGGGGAGTTCGCCGCACTTGCGCCGTGTCTCGGCGGCGAGCTTTTCGAGGCGCCTGAGGATTCTGCGTTTCTCGGTGACGTAGGATTCCTCAAGCAAGTCGCGCAGCCGCTGCTCCAGACTGATCCCATCCTGGCTGGCCCGGTTCTTATGCCACTCAACGAGCCAGTCGGGCAGGTTTCGAATCTTGACGTCAGCCATGCCTGAGCGCCTCCGCCCCCAGAATAGCCGATAGGCCGCATGGGGTCAAATCCCGGTTCATGGCGATGGGGGCATTCGAACTGCGGGCGTCCCGTTCCGCGAGGAACGCACTTGCAGGCTTTACTCAGCCCGGATGGGCCGGTTGGCCGTGGCGGCCCCGCCCTTGCCGTCCCGCACATAAACGAAGAGCCGGTAATGCCCGGGCTGCGCAGGAATCCGCACGGACGCCGTCCAACCGCGCGCCTCGACGATCGACCCCGTAATGGGCGGTGTCCCCGGTTCGCGGTCGCCGCCCGCGTTCGGGTGGTCCGCTACGTCCACGCGCAGGTCCCAGTCCACCCGCAGCGCGTCTCCATCCGGATCCCGCGCCGCCACCTTGCACTCGATCAGCGCGCCTGCCTTGACTGTCGGCGGCTGGAAGCGTCCTGCGGCCTGCAAAGCGAGGATTTCGGGCGCACGGTTCCTGGGCGCCCTGCCGGACCAGATTTCCTCCATCACATCCACTGCAGCCGTGCGGCTGCCGTCCGCCAGAAACATGTTGTACCAGGTATGTGTCTTTTCGTGGTGCTGTCCGTACCACAGAAAGACGTAAGAGCCCAGGCATTGCGGATTGTCCGCAACTGCCGAGAGGTAAGAAGCGCGGTAGTGAAGGGCTTTCTCCGTGCTGGTATCCTCCACGGGCATTCCCCAGGCCGAACGGATCACCTGCCAGTGGCCGCGCGGACCGAATTCCGTAATGAGGTAAGGCCTCTTCCATCCGCGCTCCCGAATCTCTTCCCGCAGGAAATGAATGCTGTGGTAGGCGTTCAGCCCGACGGCATCGAGCGACGGGCAGAGCTCGTCCAGATCGCGGAGAAACTCCCGCATTTCGCCGTCGCCCACAACCGTGATGACGGGATGCCGGCCATCCATCGATTTGACCATCCGTGCGGCTTTCTCGATCCACGCATAACTCTGCCGCGCCTGCTCGCGAGTTGAACCGATGTTCGGTTCGTTGCCGATCGTCCACAGCAGCAGGGCGGGATGGTCTTTGTATTGGAGCACGGTCTCGCGCAGCTGCTCTTCGAGCTTCGCCACCTGCCGCGGGTCGCTGTAGTCAAAGCCCAGGCGTGCTTTCCCCACGGGCAACCCGACGAAACCCGTCATGCCGCGCTGAGCCAACGCGTCCAGCATGCGCGGGCTGGTTCGCGCGGAATTGCCTCCTGCGCGTTTCAGTTCGTCCAGCAGACGTCCGGACTCTTCCCCGCCGATGACCACGGCGCCTTTGACGAAATAGGGCTTGCCGTCCCGCTCAAGGATCCAGCGGCCGCCGCGCTCGACAAGCCGGACCTGCGCGGCTGCAGCCACGCACAGAAGGAGGAGCCCGATGCTGCGCACGCCGTGATTCTACACCCCTGTTACAGGGCGCGCCCCAGCGCGTGCAGGCGGCGCCCCAGATACTCGACGAGCCGCTCGTGAGGATCGAAACCCACCACCTCGCGGGCATTGGCGACGAAGTTGGACAGCACGTTGAGGTCGTAGAAGACGGGCTCGCCCGTGCGGTGGTCGATGATATACTCGACGCCGCAGAGATCGATCCGTCCGAGACGCGCCGCATTCAGGGCGATTGTTTCCGCCTCCGGCAACGGCTCGCAGCGCGTGAATACGGGCTTCGACGCCGAGGCGCAGGCGTCCGCCGGGCACAGGTTGTAGCCTGCGCCGTCGCGCTGGACTTTCAGGCAGTAGAGAACCTGTCCGTCGAGGATCTCGATCCGGTAGCAGGCGCCGTCTCGGGAGGGGATGTGTTCCTGTACAAGCGCCACGTTGTCGCAGCCGAATTCGGCCTCGCCCGCCGCGGCTTCCAGCTGGGCGGGCGAATCGAACCTGCGCACGCCGGCGCCCGCGCCGCCGCAGTTGGGCTTGACCATGACAGGAAACGCCAGCCCGCGTGCTGCCTGCATCAGCTGCTTCGGACAGTTCGCCACGCCCGTCCGCGGCACCCTCGCCCCGGCGCGGCGGAACAGCTCCATCTGCCGCACCTTGCTGATCTCCAGTTCGTATGCCGGGGCGCCGTTGACCACCGCGACGCGGCGCGCTTCCAGAACCGCCAGCAGCTCCCTCACGGCGAACTGCGCATGGGCGTGGCCGCGCCATGTAGCCGAAGCGCTCATGCGGTTGAAAACAAGATCGGGCAGATCTGTTTCATCCAGGCCGAAGGCAAGCGAGTCCGCCCGCCACTGCTCGAACGGGATGCCCGCCCGCGCAAGCGCGTCAAACAGAGGGCGGAACCATTCGGGATGTTCGTACAGGATCGCCAGCCGCGCCACGTGCCGCTCAGCTCCAGTCCTCGGGTTTCTTTCCTTCGGGCAGCAGTTCGCCCTTGTCAATGTAGCGGATATGCGTGGCGTAGTGCGCCGCATGCGGGTCGTGCGTCACCATCACGATCGTTTTGCCGAACTCCTGGTTCAGCCGCCGCAGCAGCTCGAGCACTTCGTTGGCGCTGCGGGCGTCGAGGTTGCCCGTAGGCTCGTCGCACAGAAGGATGTCGGGGTCGGTGACGATGGCGCGCGCAATGGCCACGCGCTGCTCCTGCCCGCCCGAAAGCTGGCGAGGGTAGTGATCCATGCGGTCTCCCAGTCCGACGAGTTTCAGCGCCGTCGCCGCATGCTGGATGCGCTCGCCCTTCTTCAGGTGCGTAAGCTTCAGCGGCAGTTCGACGTTCTCCAGAGCCGTCAGCACGGGAATCAGGTTGAAGCTCTGGAACACGAAGCCGATGTGGCGGTTCCGCCATCTGGCCATCTCGCTGTCGGCCATCGTGGCGACGTTGGCGCCCAGCACTTCAATCTCGCCGGCGGTCGGCCTGTCCATGGCCGCGATCAGGTGCAGCAGCGTGGATTTGCCTGAACCCGAAGGCCCCATCAGGGCCATGTATTCGCCGCGGCGCACGTCGAGGTCGACGTCCTTCAGCGCCACGATGTGGAACGAGTCGCGGAGGAACTCCTTGGTCAAACGCCGGGCGCGGATCACCACGTCGCTGCTCATGGCTGCCTCACCTTCACTTTCATGCCGTTCTTGAGATCGGCCGGTGGATTGACGACCAGATCCTCGCCGCCGATCAGGCCATCCTCGACGCGCAGACCCATGGGCGTCAGCCCGCTGGTCCGGATCTGGCGTTCGACAATTTTCCCGTTGAGCACGATGTAGACGCGGTCGTTGCGGACGGCCGACGGCGGCACGAACACCACCGGCTTGCCCGGCGCTGCGGCTGCGGCGGGCTCGTCGGACAGGAACGCCACGGCTGCGTTCATTTCCGGACGCAGCCGTTCGTCAGGGTTCAGAACCTTCACTTTCACCTGCACGGCCGCCTTCTGCCGGTTCGCTTCGGGCGCGATCTCGTCGAGCACTCCTTCCCACTCAACGCCAGGCCAGGCATCCGCCGTGATGATTCCGCGCTGCCGCGGTTTCAGCCTGGCGAAATCGTTCTGCGAGATGTCCAGCTCGACGCGCAGGTCTTTGAGGTCGGCGAGCGTCACGACATATCCTTTGGCGCCGCGCTCGCCGACGAAGCTTGTCGTCACGAATTCACCCTTCTCGACGCCGCGCTCGAGAATCGTGCCGGTGACGGGCGCGCGGATCAGCGTGTTGGCGAGCTGCGTTTCGGCGAACGCGACGGCTCCGCGCGCCGCCTCGACCTGTCCGCGCATCGCCTCGATCGCTTCGCGGCGGGGCCCGATGCGCACGAGTTCGTAGTTTTTCTCGAGATTGCGGACCCGCGCCACAGCCGCGTCATAGCGCGCCTGCGCGTCGTCGAGCGCGGATTTCGACATCACTTTCTCGGCGGCCAGCTGGCGGATCCTTTCCAGCTGCACGCGCGCGTTTTCCAGATCCGCCTTCGCCTGTTCGACCTGCGCCCGTGCGGCCTCGATCTCTTCCGGGCGCGAACCGCGCTCCAGTTCTTCGAGCTTCGCCTGCAGCGCCGCCAGCTGTCCGCGCGCCTGCTGCAGCTGGGCCCGGTATTCGTCATCCTCCAGGCGGACGATGACCTGGCCAGCCTGCACCTTGTCGCCCTTCTCGACGCCGATCCAGGCGACTTTCCCCACGACTTTCGAGGCCACCTGGATCTTGTGCGCCGCAACGATGTAGCCGGTCGCGTTCAGCACCACTGCGCCTGCGCCCGCGCCGCCGGAGCGCTGCGCCTGGACGCGGACCGTGGTCACTTCGGGCGCAGCCGCGAGGTAGCTGTAGCCTGCCCAGCCGGCTCCGAGCAACACAAGAAGCAGAACGGCAGCCGCGATCCACTTCCACGCGCTGCCAGACCCGCTTTGCGGCGCTGCGCTCCGATCGATCCTCAAGCTGCGCAGGTCCTCAGCCACTCTTTCATCCCTCCCTCAGGGCGGTCAATATCTCTTTGCGGGCGGCCTGAAACGCCGGCAGCAGCCCGCCGGCGGCGCCCATGGCCAGGGCGAACAGGAATGCAGACAGCATCGTCGCCGGAGTGATCTTCAGTTGAAAGGCGATTTCCGAAAACGTCGTAAAACTGCCGATGCCGGTCGTGAGGCCGTTGACCGGCAGCACGAGCAGAATGCCCGCAATGCCGCCGAGCGCAGCCAGCATCAGGGATTCGATGAGGAAGCTGACGAGAATCGCCGCGCGCGAGAAACCCAGCACGCGCAGAGTGCCGATCTCTTTCGACCGCCGCGCCACGGCGGCATACATCGTGTTCATCGCTCCGAAGCACGACCCCACCGCCATGATCAGCGCCACGACGGTGCCCAGATACCGGATCAGATCCCCGCTGGAAGTCTGCTGCGCATAGTATTCTTTCTCCGCGCGCGCCTGCACGTTGAGCCGCGTGTCGGCTTCCAGATCGTTGATCAGCGCCTGGTGCGCCACCGCGTCCGTGGCGCGCAGCAACGCCGAACTGAGCACGCTCTCCCGGCCGAAATCCGCCGCCACCTGATTCAGGTCGACCAGGATTTCGGAGTTGCGCGCCATCTGATCGCTGTTGTAGACGCCCACCACGTCCCACTCGCCGCGCCCGAAGCGGATTTTCTTGCCGGGGCGCGCCTCGGGGTAGCGCCTGGCGATGGAGCTGCCGACGGTCGCCTCGCGCCGGCCGGGAGTGAACCAGCGGCCTTCCACCAGCCGCGCATCTTCGCGGATCTCCAGCCCGATCGGCGTGACTCCACGGACATTGACGTTGGCGCCTTCCGGGTATTCCACGCTGACCAGGTTGATCACGGTGACCACTTCCAGCGACGCCAGCGGCTCGCCCGCCGCGTTGCGGGCGATGCCGGGTTTGAACTTGAGATCCTCGAAGACGCGGCGTTCGAAGTTGGAGGCCAGTTCCGACTCCGAGCCCTTGCGGGTGACGAGGATGTTCAGCGGGTGGCCCGACGCTTCCAGCGCCAGCCGCAGTCCATCCACGAGGGCGAAAGAAGCCGCAAGAACGGCCACCGTGAGGCCGATGCCGAGAGCGGTCATCGCCGTCGTGGTGCGGCGCACGGCCAGATTGCGCAGATTGTACGAGACGGGCAGAATCATGCGGGCGCGCTCCTTCAGTCGGTAAAACGCAATGCGTCGACAATGTTCTGGCGCGCCGCGGAGACCGCAGGCACGATCGAGCTTGCGACGCCGACCGCCAGGCTGACGCCCATCAGGGCGGCGAAGACCGGCGCTTCGATCGTGAGCGTTTTCGACTGTTGCACGATCGCGGGTCCCTGCCGGATCACCCAGCACAGCCCCTCGGCCACGAAGACGCCGAGCAGCCCGCCGATCAGGGAGATCATCGCGCTTTCGCCCACGATCAGACCGACGATGGCAGGCTTGCCGAATCCCAGCGTGCGCAGCACGCCGACCTCGCGCACACGCTCCCGCACGCTCATCGCCATGGTGTTGGCCGTGATCAGCAGCACCGTGAACGTCACGGCGAAGCAGATGCTCATCAGAATCACTTTCACGTTGCCGAGAAAGGAGAGGAACGAAAGGCCGAACGTGTACTCGCTCTCGGTCTTCGTGGGCGCCTCCGAGTTGGCGAACATCTCGTCGATCGCGCGGCTGACCGCGGCGACATCCTGCTCGGAGCGCACCAGAAGAGTGTAGCCGCCTGCCATCAGGCGCGGCGAGTTGCGCAGCATGTTCTCCATGTATTTCCAGTTGAACCAGAGCGTTTCATCGTCGAAGTCGGTCGATGTGTAAATGCCGCGCACCGTCAGATCCAGATCGAACGGGAAAATGTCGCCCCGGATGAGAATCCTGTCGCCCACCTTGAAGCCATGCCGCTCGGCCAGAACCTTGTTCACGATGCATCCGGCGGGATCGCGCATGAAGGCCTGCTTTTCCTCATCGGAGATGACGTAGTCCTGATAGACGCGGAACAGACGGTCGGCGTCTGCGGCCATGCGGGCGAAGAAGTTCCGCTGGTCGCGCGCGTCCTTGTACACCCCGCCGAACCACGACCACAGCATCACTTCCTCCACCCCCGGCACCTGCGCGATCTTCTCGCGGTAGTAAAGCGGCAGCGGAAAGACGATCGACACCTTGTGCCGAACCACGACGCGCCGCGCCTGCGCCTTGGCCGGCTGCCCGCCGATGAACAGCGCATAGTACAGCGCCATCATGACGCCAAGCAGGCACAGGGAGATCGCCAGGCTGGAGACCGTCAGCACGGTGCGCCGCCGGTTGCGCAAAGCGTTCTTCACGATCAGCGGCAGGTATTTCATGGGACACTTACATTCTAGGCGCAGTCAGAACGCGGCAACCGGCTGCAGTGAGGAAACTTTTGTAACAATGCCGGTCCGGCAGGACGACGAATTCTGGATGAGGCGCGCCCTGGAGCTGGCGCGCGAGGGCGAGAGCGGGGACGAAGTGCCTGTGGGCGCTGTAGTGGTTCTCGACGGCGAGCCGATCGGCGAGGGTTTCAACCGCCCCATTTCTTCCTGCGACCCCACAGCGCACGCGGAGATCGTTGCCCTGCGCACTGCCGCCGCCCGTACAGGCAACTACCGGCTGAACGGCGCGACGTTGTATGTCACGCTTGAGCCCTGCGTGATGTGCGCCGGGGCGATCGTGCACGCCCGCATCGCCCGGCTCGTCTTCGGCGCGCGCGACATCCGGTTCGGCGGCGTGCGCTCCAAGTTCCGCCTGGCGGACTCCGAGCTGCTCAATCACCGGGTGGAGACCACGGAGGGCGTGCTGGGCCACGAGTGCGCCGCCCTGCTGGAGGAGTTTTTCCGGCGGCGCCGGTGAGGCGGTTTCCGCACCTTTCTGCGGTTCCGCTCATCCAATGGCAGGAGGGCTGCATCGCGGCAGCCCCGAGCCGGGCAAGGAAGGTCCGGCTGTTATAATGAGAGCAATTCCCCGATCATGCAAACACCACATTCTGCTGGGAAAAAAGTTCTTCTGCTGCGCCCCCGGGGCTTCTGCGCCGGCGTCGTGCGCGCCATCGACATTGTGAAGATCGCCCTCGATCTGTACGGCGCGCCGATTTACGTGCGCAAGGAGATCGTGCACAACCGGCATGTCGTGGACGAGCTGCGCTCGATGGGCGCCATTTTCGTCAACGAGCTGAACGAGGTGCCAGAAGGCGCGAGGGTGATTTTCAGCGCGCATGGCGTCTCACCGGCGGTGCGGCAGATGGCTCGCGACCGCGGGCTCTCCGTCATCGACGCCACCTGCCCGCTGGTGACGAAGGTGCATCTGGAGGCCGTGCGCTTCGCACAGCGGGGATACACGATCCTGCTCATAGGCCACAAGGACCACGAGGAGATCGAGGGCACATTCGGCGAGGCTCCCTCGAGCACCATCATCATTGAATCGGAAGAAGACGCGGAGCGCGTGTCGCCGCCCGATCCGGAAAAGGTCTGTTACCTCACGCAGACCACCCTGAGCCTGGACGAAACCCGCAGCATCATTGAGATTCTGGAGCGGCGTTTTCCGAAGATCGCCGGGCCGAAATCGCAGGACATCTGCTACGCCACGCAGAACCGTCAGACCGCGGTGAAAGCCGTCGCGCCCCTGTGCGAACTGCTGCTCGTCGTGGGCAGCCAGAACAGCTCGAACTCGAAGCGGCTCGTTGAAGTCTGCCAGCGCGCCGGAGTGCCCAGCTATCTGATCGACGACCGGCGCTTCCTGCGCGACGAGTGGCTCGAGGGCGTCCGGACGGTCTCCGTGACAGCCGGCGCGTCCGCTCCGGAGCATCTGGTGCAGGAACTGATCGACGCTCTCCGCGAGAAGGGCTTCGCGTCCGTCGAGGAAGTCGACATCGTCGAAGAGGACGTCCGCTTCAGCCTTCCTCCTGAAGTGCAGGTGCCCATCGCCCGGCTCGCCGGCTCAGCGTCGCCGGCGCCCGCAAGCGCATGAGCGCCGCGCCATCCACAGGCGATTCTGAACAAGCGCTGCAGCAGGCGTCGGCGCGGGCGGGATCGTATCTGGCCTCGCTCCAGAGCGACGAAGGACTCTGGCCGAACCTGCTGACGGGCGGTCCTTACCTGGACGTGCTGTACGCTCTGGGCGCGTGGTTCCTCGGGCGGAAGGATCACCCGTTGCAGCCGCCGCACGGGGAGGCGTGGGCGCGCCGGATTCTGAGCTCCCAGAACGCCGACGGCGGTTTTCCGCTGTGGCGCGGAGGGCTCTCGGATCCCCGCTACGGCATCGAAACCTATCTGGCGTTGCGTCTGGCGGGACTTTCCGCCTCCGAGCCCGGCATGCGCGCTCTGGCCCGGAACATCGCGGAAGCGGGGGGGCTGGAAAGGGCGGGTGAAATCACGTGGACAAGGCTGTTCTGGGCGGGCGCCGCGAATGGCCGGCGCCACGAGGCAGGGGCGCCGGAGCATTACTTCTTCATCGAATACGGCAACTGGCCTGCCATCACGCGGCAGGAGCTGGTCTGCCTGGCTTCGTTGAGCATCGCGGCTTACCTGCGGGGCGCTCAGGAGCCTCCGTCCGCCGCCGCTGCGCCCCAGCTGGAAGAGGAATTGCCTCCCGCGCAGAAGCCCCAGGCGAGTTTCGAACTGCGGAGCGTGACGGCGCGGCTGATCGGCCAGTGGGCGCGCATGGCACCGCGTCTGCTGCGCGATCCGATCGTGTTTCGGACCTACGACGCAATGGTCGCGGAGGCTCTGCGCTGGCCGGTCCTGCCTGTCGCCCTGCATGCCGCGTTGGCCGTGCGCGCAGCCGGCGGCCGGGGCTCGGAAGCGCTCGAACAGTTCGAGCGGGTCGTTTCGATGCTCGGGCCGGAGAACCCCGCAGGGCCTGCGCGGCCCTGCGATTGCGGCATTCGCGCAGCGGCGCTGGCCGCGCTGGCGCTGGCGGGCCTGGACGCGGATGACAGCCTGAAGACGGCCGTCAAAGCTCTGGGAGAACGCTTCCGCACTGTCGCTCGCGCAAATGGCAACGGAGGTCTCCGCGCCGGCTGGGCGCCCGGAGACCTGCACTCCGAACCGGACGCAGAAACCACAGCGCTGGTCCTGCTCGCGTTATTCCGGACAGGTGCGGCCGCGGCGCACGAATCCGCCGTTCATGCGGCCCTGGAGTCCCTGGCCGCGGCGCAGGGCAAAGACGGCGGCTGGAGCGACGGCCTGAATGGCGCCTCGGCTCCTGACGTGACGGGAGCTGTTGTCGAGGCTCTCGTCGCCAGCGGACAATCGCCATCCTCGGAGCGCATCCGGCGTGCGGCACAGTTTCTGGAGCAGTCCCAGCACGCGGAGGCCTGGTGGCAAGGTTCGCGGGGCATCTGCCGCCTGTACGGAACCGCCATGGCCCTGCGTGGACTGCGCGCCGCCGGTGTGGACGAGCGCGAAGCCAGCGTGCTGCGCGCAGGCGAGTGGCTCCGCTCGATTCAGAATGCGGATGGCGGATGGGGCGAAGATCCGGCCTCGCACGGCTCGGGCGAGTTTCGGCCGGCCGCCAGCGCGCCTGCGCACACAGCCTGGGCGCTGCTCGGGTTGATCGCGGGCGGCGACGACTCGAGCGAGAGCGTGCGGCGCGGCTTCGCGTGGCTGGCGCAGCGGCAGAGCGCGGATGGCAGTTGGGATCCCGCCGCCCCATCGATGCCCGGGGTCGCCTATGCTCCCTATGTGACGGATCCGCTCGGCTCTGTCGTCTGGCCCCTGCTGGCGATTCGCGAGCGGCTCGGCAGTGCAGCATCCTCATGACCGGCATTCAGAAATTTCCGGAAGGAGCAGACACTTGAAGCCCGCTCTGGTCACAGGCGCATCCGGATTCCTCGGCTGGCATGTCGCGCAGGCCCTGCTGCGCCGCGGCATTCCCGTGCGCGCACTGGTGCGGCGGCCGGAATCCGTGAGGGACCTGGACGCCGAGCTTTTCGCCGGCGATCTGCGGGATGCCGGATCCGTGCGGCGCGCGGCGGAAGGCTGCAGTCTGATTTTCCACGTCGCCGCCGACTACCGCCTGTGGGTGCGCCGCCCGCGCGAGATGTATGAATCGAATGTCGGCGGAACGCGCAACATCCTCGAGGCCGCCCGGCGGGCGCGCGTGGAGCGCGTCGTCTACACGAGCACGGTCGGCTGCATCGGATTCGTCAAAGACGGCCTCGGCGACGAGTCGACGCCGGTCTCTTTCGCCGACATGACCGGCCACTACAAGAAATCCAAGTGGCTGGCCGAGCAGGAGGCTCTGGAGGCGGCGCGCTCGGGCCTGCCGGTGGTGATCGTCAATCCCACCGCGCCCGTGGGCGCGCACGACGTCAAGCCCACGCCCACGGGACAGACGATTCTCGATTTTCTGCGCGGCCGCATGCCGGCCTATGTGGATACGGGGCTGAACATCGTCGATGCCGCCGACGCCGCCGAAGGCCACTGGCTGGCCTGCCAACGCGGGCGGCCCGGCGAGCGGTATATTCTCGGAAGCGAGAACCTGACGCTGAAACAAATCTTTGATCTTTTGTCGTCTATCAGCGGCCGTCCCGCGCCGCAGGTCCGGCTGCCGTGGGTCCTCGCTTATGCCGCCGCCGCGGTGGACACGCTGCGCGCGGAGATCACCGGCTCGCCGCCCCGCGCCCCGCTCGACGCGGTCCGCATGGCCCGCAAGAAAATGTGGGTCACGCACGCGAAGGCGGAGCGCGAGCTGGGTTTCCACCCGGCGCCTGCGGAAACGGCCCTGCGTCATGCCGTGGAATGGTTTCAGGCCCATGGGTACTGCTGAAGCGCCGCCTGTCATTGCTGTCGCTGCCGAGCCCCTGGAATTCGCAGGGCTGCTGCGGCACGCCCGCTCCGTTCGTCCTCTGCGATGGCCTCTTCAGTACGCTCGGGAGGCCCGGATCGACAGCCGCCGATGGGTGCTGGCGGCGCACGGTCCCGGTCCCCGTCTTGCGCGCGCGGCCGCCGAGACGGCGCTGGACGGCTGTGGCGGCCGCGCCTTCGTGCTCAGCACCGGCTTCTGCGGGGCGCTGGATCCCGCGCTGCGAACGGGCGAAATCTTCGCCGCACGGGAAGTGATCGATGCGGCCGGCGGAGGCAGTTTCCCCGCCTTGCCGCCGCAGTCTTCGCAGTCCTTTCGCCTCGGCCGGCTGTGGTCGCAGGACCGGGTTGCCGTTTCTGCCGAGGAGAAAGCCTCGCTGCGAGAACGGGGCGCCGATGCAGTGGACATGGAAGCGGCAGCCGTGGCGGCCGAGGCCGCCCGCCGCAACGCCCCTTTTTACTGCCTGCGGGTCATCTCGGACGAGGCTGGCGAGCCGTTGCCGCTCGACTTCAATGCGTGCCGCGGTCCGGACGGCCGATTCTCAAAAACCCGGACCACTTTCGCCGCTCTGGTGCATCCTAGTAATTTGATACCGCTTGTGCGGTTCGGCCTCGCCTGCCGCCGCGCCGCCCTGCGTCTAGGAGACTTCCTTGCCTCTTGCAGCTTCTGAGATTGGCCAGGAAATGATGGCCGCCGTGTATACGGGCAACGGCCGCATTCAGGTGCAAAGCGTGCCCGTGCCGGAGATCGGCCCGGGCGAGATCCTCGTCCGCGTGGAGGCCTGCGGCATCTGCCACACGGACCTGAAAAAGGTCACGTACGACCTGCTGCCTCCGCCCCGCATTTACGGCCATGAAACCGCCGGCGTCGTCGTGCGGGTGGGCGAGGGAGTGACGAAGTTCCAGCCCGGCGACCGGGTGGTGGCCTTCCACCACATTCCCTGCCGGAATTGTTTTTACTGTGCCCGGAAGCTTTACGCCCAGTGCGAGACCTACAAGAAGGTGGGCATCACGGCGGGCTTCGAGCCCGCCGGCGGCGGCTTCGGCCAGTACGTGCGGGTGATGGACTGGATTGTCCGCGAAGGCGTCGAAAAGATTCCCGATGGCGTGCCCTTTGAAGTGGCGAGCCTCGTCGAACCGGTCAACACCGTGCTGAAGGCCGTCGTGGAGGCCGATCCGCGCCCCGATGATGTCGTGCTGGTGCAGGGCCAGGGGCCCATCGGCCTGATGTTCACGATGCTTCTGCGCCGCACGGGCTGCACGATTCTGGCCACAGATACGATTCCGCGCCGGCTGGAACTGGCCCGCCGTTTCGGGGCGGCGGAGGCCTGGAATCCGCTCGAAACCGACGTGCCCGCCCGTTGCCGGGCTTTGACGGGCGGCCGCGGTGTCGACCAGGTCTTCGTGGCCGCTTCAGCCCCAGGAATCGTCGAGCAGGCTGTCGCTGCCTCCCGCCCAGGTAGTAGAATATTGTTTTTCGCCCAGACGTCCGAAACCGAAAGGATCGAATTGTCCGGCGCCGACATCTGCAAGTACGAGAGGACCTTGTTCGGTGTCTACAGCGCCTCTATCGATCTTCAGGCCGAATCGGCGCGTCTGGTCATGAGCGGGGAACTGCCCGTGCAAGACCTGATCTCGCACCGCCTGCCCTTGACCGCCATTCGGGACGGCATCGACCGGGCGATGCGTCCCGACGGACAATCCCTGAAGATCATTGTTCAGCCACAGAGGTTGAGTTGATTCTATGAAACGCATGAAGGCTGCCGTGCTCTACGGGCGCGAGGAAGTGCGCGTGGAGGAGGTGGCCGTTCCGGCAATCGAGAAGGGCGACGTGCTCGTCCGCGTCCGCGCCGCGCTCACCTGCGGCACGGATGTCAAGGTGTTCCGCAGGGGCTACCACGCCAAGATGATCGTGCCCCCTGCGCTGTTCGGCCATGAACTCGCTGGCGACATCGTCAAGGTCGGCTCGCACGTGGAGAGCTTCCGCGTCGGCCAGCGCATCGTCGCCGCAAACTCGGCGCCCTGCCTGAACTGTTTCTACTGCCGCAAAGGGCTCGAAAACCTCTGCGAGGATCTCCTGTTCAACAACGGCGCTTACGCTGAGTACATCCGCATTCCCGCGCGCATCGTCCAGCGCAACATGTACGAGATCCCGCCGCATCTCAGCTATCAGGACGCGGCGCTGATCGAGCCATTGGCCTGCGTGCTGAAGGGGCTCGAAGAGACCAACGTCCGGCCCGGCGACAACGTCGTGGTGATCGGCCAGGGTCCCATCGGCCTCATGTTCGTGCGCCTGGCCAAAGTGTATGGCGCGCGCGTCATCGCCCTGGGGCGCCGGCAGTCCCAGC
>Ga0209381_1000857_pt1 | contig 60687 bp, 46 predicted proteins | sample DewCreD2012metaG_FD_184111 | JGI IMG/M metagenome (GOLD analysis project Ga0209381, IMG submission 184111) | Hot spring sediment bacterial and archeal communities from British Columbia, Canada, to study Microbial Dark Matter (Phase II) - Dewar... ... | reverse complement strand
GCAACCCAAACCTTTCCAAGGAACATATGACTATACCAGAATGCGCCTATTCCGGTGCCAATAACACCACAGATTAAAACAGCCCAATAATTAATTTGATTATGAAGTTCCACTTAAACCTCTGTTCGTTTTTAAAATTGCTGATAGTAAAAAAATTATTCCTTATACATTTTTACTACAGGTTTTTCGCCGCTTAAATAATATCCTCTATACATACCTTCTGTATTAAAAGGCATAGCTACATTACCATCTTTATCTAAACAGATAACTCCGCCATTACCGCCCAGTTCTCCAACTTTTTTAATCACTTCTTCGGATGCGCTTTTCAGATTCATTCCCTTGTATTCCATTAATGCGGAAATATCTTTAGCAACTCCAATTCTAATAAAATATTCTCCGCTTCCTGTTGCAGACACACCACAAGTATTATTATTAGCATAAGTTCCCGCTCCTATTATTGGAGCATCGCCAACTCTGCCAAATTTTTTCATCATCATTCCGCCGGTAGATGTTCCCGCTGCTATATTACCGTTTTTATCAAGTGCTACAGCTCCGACTGTTCCGTGTTTTTCAGTTTTCTTTCTTTCTTCTTCCCGTTGTAATATTCTTTGATAAGATTCCCACCTTTCTTTGGTAATGAAATATTCATTCTCTACCATTTCTAAACCATTCTGTTCTGCAAACTCTTCGGCGCCATCACTAATCATCATTACGTGTGGTGACTTTTCCATTACTAATCGTGCAAGTTTTATTGGACTTTTAACATGTTTAATACCGGCTACTGCGCCGGCAGATAATGTTTTTCCGTCCATAATAGAAGCATCCAGCTCCGCAACTCCTTTTTCTGTTAGAACGGCTCCTTTACCGGCATTGAACAACGGGGAATCTTCCATAATTTTAATTGCAGCTTCGACGGCATCAAGTGCGGTTCCGCCTTCAGACAAAATTTTATAACCTACTTTTAACACTTCCTCGAGCTTGTTGGAATATTCTTCTTCTTTTTCCGGGGTCATGTTTTCTTTAACAATTCTACCGGCTCCTCCATGTATAACTATTCCGAATTTCTTTTCCTGAGCGATTAAATTCTGAGAAAAAAACGCTGTTAATAAAACAATTATTGATAATTTCGATAGCATTCTCATTTTGCACATCAATTTGTTTGTATGACAAATGAAATTAATTCGCTGCTAAATTAAAATCAATTGTTAATAAAATATTATTTACTATGAATTAAAAATCGGTTCTTATAAATTTGAAAAGGAATTTTATAAACTATCCTTACGGGGGTAATATGATTCGATTAAAGAACACATCACGGATATTACTAATAACATTACTTGTTCCTCTTATCATCTTCGGTCAAGGTAAAAAGAAGAAGGAAGCTTACGAGTTTATAATGTTACATCAGGTAAAAACCACCCCCGTAAAAAATCAGGCAAAAACGGGAACGTGCTGGTCCTTTGCAACAACTTCCTTTATTGAGACTGAGCTTATAAGAATGGGAAAGGGAGAGCATATTCTTTCTCCAATGTGGTTTGTTCGGTTTGCATATCCGGAAAAAGCTGATAAATATATTCGTTATCACGGTTCATACAATTTCGGAGTTGGAGGACAAGCTCATGACGTTATGAATGTAATAAAACAATATGGATTTGTTCCTGAAGAAGTCTATAAAGGAATGAACATTGGAGAAGAAGAACATAATCATGGAGAAATGTCCACAGTACTTGAGGCAATTGTAGATGCAGTAAAAAAGAATCGTGGTGGAAAAATTACTCCTTTGTGGAAAAACGTTTTTGAATCCACACTAAACATTTATTTAGGAAAACCGATAGAAGAATTTAGATACACAGGAAATACATACACCCCGGCGAGCTTTGTGCAATCATTGGGATTTAATCCGGACGATTATATTGAAATAACGTCTTATTTGCATAAACCTTTTTATACTTCATTCGATCTTGAAATCCCTGATAATTGGAGTAAGGACAAATATTACAATTTACCCATAGATGAGTTAATGGCGGTTATAAATTATGCTCTCGCAAACGGATATTCAGTTTGCTGGGATGGAGATGTAAGTGAAAAAGAATTCGATAGAAAAAAGGGAATTGCAATTGTTCCCTTAGATCCAACCGAAATTCAAGAAGGGGAAGATGAGAAAAAAGATGAGCCCGTTAAAGAAAAAACTATTACTCAAGAGATGCGACAAACCACCTTCGACAATTATACAACAACGGATGACCACTTAATGCATTTGACCGGAATTGCAAAAGATCAAAACGGTACAACTTATTACTACACAAAAAATTCTTGGGGTACCAAGGATAAAAAATATGACGGTTACTGGTATATGAGCGAATCATATGTGCGCTTGAAAACCGTTGCAATAATGATTCACAAAAACGCCATTCCACAAGAAATAAAAACAAAATTAGGTTTATTAGAAAAATAAAAAGTGAGCTAAAAACAGACTTTCAATAATATCTTAATATCAAGTAAGATGATTTAATAATCCCTTTCAATCGGAAAAATCTTACAGCAGGGCTTGTCAACTCATTTAACTCTTTGTAGCTTTGCTCAGCATAAAAAGGAATATATGCTAAAAAAGACTTTAATTTTATTTTTATTACTTACATCTCTTCATTTCTCTCAGTCATCTATCGATTCTATATATAAGAGAATTTCTTCCTTCGAAGATTCTACCCGAGCAAGAATTTTATTGGAGGAAACATGGAAAAGAAGAAGTAACGAACCGCTTATTGCTCTTCAGCTCGCCAAAGAAGCATTAAAATTATATTCAACGATTGATGATAAATATGGCATAGCCCGTGCAAATAATTTTCTTGGAATTATATATGTAAATATTGGCGCCTCCGAGCTTGCATCTGAGCATCACAAAGAAGCTCTTAAATATGCTCAAGCCGCAAAACATCAGGATCAATTAGCTTATTCATACAACAATCTTGGTGAAATTTTCAGAATCAAAAATGATGTAGTGAGAGCTACCGAATACATTCAGAGAGCAATTCAAATATTTGAAACAAACAATAATCAAAGAGGAGTTGCCTACTGCTATGTAAACTTAGCACGACTTTATAATTCACAAGATGATTTAAATAAGGCGTTAGAATTTTTTGAAAAAGCGCGCGAAATTGCTCATCGATTGAATTACGAGGATATGCATGACAGAATACTTTTAGCTATTGCGCGTATTGCTCAAAGAAAAGGTGATTTTACCCGCGCAGAAAAATCTTTTAAGGAATTGGAAACTCACTACAGAAAAACAAATTACTTAAAAGGAATAGCTGGTGTATGGCGCGGACTCGGAGAAGTTTCTTACCAAAAAAAGAATTATAACAAAGCATTAGATTATACTCTTAAAGCCTTTGAACTTAATAAGAAAATATACAACGCAGAAGGTGAAATAAACTCTCTTAATAGTATTGCCGGAATTTATCTTGCTCTTAATAATCTTGGCGCCGGAGAAAAATATTTATCATTAGCTTTGCAGAAAGCACGCGAAATCAATTCCTCCTCTCTAATTGCAGCAACTTATAAAACATATTACGAGTTATATAAACAAGCCGGACAATTAGATAGCGCTCTTCTTTATCACGAAAAATATTACAATCTAAAAGATTCAATAGTAACAAAAGAAGAAATAATAAAATTGGGAGAGCTTGAAGCATTAATAAAAATCGAAAAAGCTGAAAAAGAGAAAGAAATTATTCAAAAAGAATTGGAAAACCAGACAAAGCAAAGAAATTATTTAATAATAATTACAATTCTGTCGGTACTTCTTGTAATAATTCTATTAATACGATATTATGATAAGAAAAAAATCTCCGAAGAACTAAAAAATATTAACGCTGTCAAAGATAAATTTTTCCGAATCATCGCCCACGATTTACGAGAACCTTTCAGCGCCACATTTACTGCGCTTGGTCTTTTAAAGGAACAGTACGAAGATTTAAGCGAATCCGAAAAGAAAGAAGCTATCGTAATGATAGAAAGACTAATTAAACGTAATTTCGATTTACTTGAAAATCTGCTTCTCTGGGCAAAAAATCAAAGAAATGAAATTAACTTTAACCCGACTAACCTCACATTAAAACCGATTATTAACAAGATAATTCAATTGATTGAAACAAGTTTAACTAACAAAAATATTTCTGTTGATATCAATATTGATGATTCAATTAAAGTTTACGCTGACGACCAAATGTTAAACACTATTCTTCGTAATATTATTTTCAATGCTGTAAAATTCACAAATAAGAATGGTCATATTAAAATATCCGGAGAATGTCCAAACGGGAGTTGTGTTATTAAAGTTGTAGACGATGGTGTTGGTATGGATAAAGAAACCATTAACGACTTGTTTGCTCTGGATAGAAAGACAACTTCGAAAGGAACGGCCGGAGAATCTGGTTCCGGACTTGGATTGATTTTGGTTAAAGAATTCATCGATAGACATAAAGGTTCCATAATAATAGAAAGCGAACCCGGGGCTGGAACAACAGTCATTATCTCTCTTCCACAAGAATCATAATAATCTATTTATAAGCGGAGGTGTTATGAATAAATCAAATATATCGATTGCTCTTTTTTCATTATTCATTTTATCATGTACAATTATTACAGCACAGGTTCAACCGGCTATGTTAGAGAGACCGATGAATAACTTTACAATGCCAACATACGATGGCAAAACCGTTTCTCTTTCGGACTTCAAAGGAAAAAATGTTTTGTTGGTTTTTCCGCGAGGGTATGCTGCAGAAAACCGTTGGTGTTCCATCTGTAATTACCAGTATGCACAGATGCTCGATTTAGATAGAAAGATTAAAGGTAAGTATGACTTACAAATTTTATACGTTTTCCCTTATAGTGAAGAAAAAACTCACGAATGGTTTGATGCATTCCCTGATCAGATGGCGGCAATTGAAGCAATGAAAAACCCAAAAGATGATAGCGAACAGAGCAAACGAAGAGCTGCTTTCGCACAAAATTATTTTACAGAAAAATATGAATTTAAAAAGGGCGAAGTACCAACTCCTTTCCCAATCTTAATTGATTCTGCAAGAACTGTTTCTAAATCACTCGGACTTTTTCAAACCGAATGGGGCGGGTCGAAGGTTGAGCAAAATATTCCGGCTGTATTTCTTCTTGATAAAAACGGTGTGCTTAAGTTTAAGTACATTGGTCAGTCTACCGCCGATAGACCAAGTGTAAATTATTTACTGAATGTTATTGAAAAGATGCTTTAATAAAGACGGGAAAAAAATCACGCTAGAACGCAAGGTTTAAAAATTGAGTCCGCAGAGAATTATATGCGGACTCAAGTATAAAAATTATTTAATCAGCTTTTTCATTTTTTCAATTTCATCGCGTAGAAAAGCGGCGCGTTCAAATTCAAGATCTTTTGCAGCTGTTAACATTTCTTCCGTCATCTGCTCAATCAATTCAAGTTTCTGTTCTTGCGTCATATAACGTACAACAGGTTCTGCAACTTTAAGAAACTGCGCCTCTTCTTTTTCATATTCTTTCTTGCGGACATCTGCAATTGAAGTAGAAGAAAGAATTTCTTCAACACTTTTATAAATTGTTTTTGGTGTAATACCGTGCTCTTTGTTGTATTCTTCCTGTAACTTTCTGCGTCTGTTAGTTTCCTCAATCGTCTTACGCATCGATTCGGTTATAACATCTGCATACATCAGAACTTTTCCGTTAACGTTTCGCGCGGTTCTGCCGGCAGTTTGCATCAACGATCTTTCGCTTCTTAGAAAACCCTCTTTATCTGCATCAAGAATTGCAACAAGAGAAACTTCAGGTAAATCGAGTCCCTCGCGTAAAAGGTTAACACCAACAAGGACGTCAAAATCGCCAATTCGTAAATCACGTATAATTTCAACTCGTTCAAGCGCATCAATGTCGCTGTGAATGTAACGGACTTTTATTTTCAGTTTATCAAGATAGTCCGATAAATCCTCTGCCATTTTTTTTGTAAGCGTTGTAACCAGAACTCGTTCTTTTCGATCAACTCTTTTTCTTATTTCGCCAATCAAATCGTCTATTTGACCTTTTATCTGTCTTACTTCAATTTCAGGATCGAGCAACCCGGTTGGGCGGATAACCTGTTCAACAAAAACGCCACCGCTCTTTTGTAATTCATAATCTGCCGGAGTTGCGCTTACATAAATTACCTGATTTGTAAGAGCTTCAAATTCATCGAACTTAAGTGGGCGATTATCAAGAGCGCTGGGTAATCGGAATCCATATTCTACAAGAACTTCTTTTCTGGATCGATCGCCATTATACATTCCCCTGATTTGCGGAATAGTAACGTGCGATTCATCTATAATCAACAAATAATCTTTGGGGAAATAATCGAACAAACAGTATGGACGCGAACCCGGTGGTCTTCCATCCATATGTCTGGAATAATTCTCAATTCCACTGCAATAACCAATTTCTCTCATCATTTCAATATCGAACTTAGTACGTTGTTCAAGACGCTGCGCTTCAACATATTTTTCTTGCGACCAAAAATATTTCAATCGTTCTTTCAGTTCTTCTTCAATAGATTGAATAGCTCTATTTATCTGGTCTTTGGTAGTAACAAAATATTTTGCCGGATAAATAGGCACAGATTCAACTTGTCGTATAACATTACCTGTAATAGAATCGATAATTGAAAGTTTTTCAATCTCATCGCCCCAGAATTCAACACGAACAGCCTCTTCATACTGATAAGCGGGAATAATTTCTACTACATCGCCACGCGCACGGAATGTTCCTCTTGAAAAATCTGCATCATTCCTTACATAATAAATATCTATAAGATCTCTTAACAACTTTTTTCGTTCTATGTGCAGACCTTTTTTCAAAAACATTATTTGTCGCGCGTATTCATCCGGTGCACCAATACCATAAATACACGATACACTCGCAACAATAATAACATCGCGTCTTCCTTCGATTAATGATGTTGTGGCTTTTAACCGCAACCGATCTATTTCTTCGTTTATGGAAAAATCTTTTTCTATATAAAGATCCCGCTTAACGACATAAGCTTCGGGTTGATAGTAATCGTAATAACTAATAAAAAATTCCACTGCATTATTCGGAAAGAATGCTTTGAACTCCGAATAAAGTTGAGCAGCAAGAGTTTTGTTGTGAGAAATAACCAGGGTCGGTTTATTATACTGCTGAATTACATTCGACATTGTATAAGTTTTACCACTACCCGTAACACCAAGCAGAGTCTGATGTTTTATTCCCCTTTTAAGACCATCAACCAACTCTTTTATTGCTTTCGGTTGATCACCCGCTGGTTTATAATTTGATACTAACTCAAAGTCAGGCATTTTTCTCTTTTTGTAATTTTTTAACTAATTTCTTGGTGTAACGGACGCTGCATGGAAATAATCAGTATGTAAATGCCCACGTAGTGTAACTCTATTAGTGACATCCATTCCCGGCGGAAGTGTAAGTGGTCCAACTACTCTCATCACTTTACCGGCACCATCTTCAACAAAAAATACAGTGCCCCCGGCATTTTTATCCTGAACAAAACCTTTGTCAGGTAATAGTTTTACAATAATGTCCCGGTTAGCATTATTGTTTGGATCAAAATCTGAAAAGAAGCCCAGATCGTCCTTGGGGCTGAAGTATAAAAAGTACAAAACAGCCGCAACGGCTATTATCAAAAGCGGTAAAATTAGTTTTTGTGCTTTCATTTTCTCCCTTTTCTACTTTTATGGAAAGTGTGAAATGAAATATATAAAAATCCTTCTTTTGTGGTGGAAGAATCGTCATGGAAAAAATCACCATAAATAAAAATGTTCAATTAAATTATCCTTATTTTTGCCTAAGAAATCCAGGAGATCATATGAAAAAAACATTTGTGTTAACACTATTATTTTCATCAATACTAATGGCACAAACACCGGATTCATTAAAAGGGAAATGGATTCCTTCGCTTACAACCGGTTTAGCAATAAGCCAAGTGGCATTTAGTAATTGGGTTAAGGGTGGTGAAAATTCTATTGCATGGGCTTTGATCGGTGATTTCTCCTTAAATCGCGAAGACAAACCATGGATATTCAGAAATCAAGTTAAAGCTCAGTATGGTCGTGCAAAAATAGGTGAAGAAACGTATCGTACAACAGTAAACGATCTCTACATAGAAAATTTAGCAAGCTACGATCTCGGTTGGGCAGTAAGTCCATTTGCATCGAATGCTATCAGAACACAAGTTTCCAAAGGTTACGATTATAAAACTGCGGGTTCGCCAAACATTTCGGATTTCTTTGACCCCGGCTATATAACTCAAACACTCGGGTTTACTTACGACAAATACGCCAATATTATTACCCGTTTTGGAATTGCGTTTCAGGAAGTTATTACAAACAAATTCACACAATACTCTGATAAAAAAGATACCCCGGAAATTGAAAAATTCAGATTCGAAACCGGTATAGAGTCAGTTACAGATTTTTCTTATCCATTAGACACAAATTTAACATGGAAGTGTAAGCTGCGCCTTTTTTCCCGTTTCGAAAGCTTGGATGTATGGGATGTGTTGTGGGATAATATAATAACAGGAAAAGTTAATAATTGGCTTAGTGTTAACTTTTCTCTTATCTTATTATATGAAAAAGCGCAATCGCTAAAAACTCAGATGAAAGAAGGATTACAAATTGGTATAACTTATACATTGCTCTAATTAACACACTAAAAATTACTTTATAATATGACAATAAGAGAAAAACAAGAAGAAATCATAAAAGAGTTTGAACAATATACAGATTGGGAGGATCGTTACAAAAGAATAATAGAATACGGAAAAGGACTTCCTTCTTTAAACGAAAATTTAAAGACAGAAAAAAACAAACTATCGGGATGTCAATCTCAGGTATGGATAACCGCCCGTTTAGAAAATGGTAAAATAATTTTTGAAGCAGATAGCGATGCATCAATAGTAAAGGGATTGATAGCTTTACTTATAAAAGTTTACTCTAATCACACACCGGATGAGATTCTTAGTAATCCGCCGGATTACTTTAGAAAAATAGGAATTGATAGTCATCTATCTCCAACTAGGAAAAACGGACTTGCTGCAATGATGAAACAAATTCAGATGTATGCCGTTGCTTATAAGGCATTGATGGCAAAACAGAATTCTTAATATAATTATTTTAACTTATTGGGTGATTTATGGAAAACAATAAAAAAAATCATATTGATAAACCTGTAACAACTAAGAAAAGTGTAAACGCAAAACAGATTATCAACGCATTTGTACTTGTTATAGTTGTTATCTTTGCTTTACAAAACCTTGAAAATATACAAGTAAAACTACTTTTCCTTTCATTTGAAATGCCCCTTTTCGCGCTAATAATTATTGCTTTAGTGTTGGGATTTGTTACCGCAATAATTTTTCGTAGAGAGAAATAGGGCCATTCAAACATTTATTCTTATTATCGCTAACAAAATTAATTAATTACTCGCCTCATTTTCTTTCGCACCCATAATACACTGCCGGTTATTACCAAAATAATTATACTCGAAGCAACTATGGTAATCCAGATCCACTCACGCTGTTTTCCAAAGAATGCTTTTCCTGTATGTAAGTCAAGTACAAAATCTTTTAATGTAACTTCTGCTTTTTCTAACTTTAATTCTTTAATATACTCACCTTTATTCATTTTGTCTTCCAAGTAATTAGTCCAGTTATAGGATATGGTTTTAAAGTTATCAAGACTTGTTATAATTCCATTTTTACCAAGTGCCGCAAATAATTGACCTTCTTTTCCACCAACATCATGAACATCACCTGAAAACAATTTTTTCCATAAGTTATTTTCCTTTATCCATATACCTTTATTACTAGCAACATAAATTCTGTCTTCAATTCCAACAACTTTTCTAACATCCACTCCTACTAGCTCTCTTTCGAACAAAATGTTTCCCCCGATAGAAAACATCAACCCATATTTAGTTCCAATGTACATAGTATCGTCCCTAACTAAAATACTTTTTATGTTTTTGGCTTCTTTTGTAATTGAATTATCATTTGCATCAAAATAATACCCCGGTATATATGCAGTAGACATTGAAAATTTATCTAGATTAAGAGCCTCTTTAAATGCTAACAATAAGGCGGTTATGCTTACAATTAATATAGGAGCTGATAAAATTATACCAATCCAGTTATGCCACCTGTAAAACAAAACTTTTATTCTCTTCATGCTTTTCCTTTCTATTAAAAATTCCAGAGTGTTGTCAATGTTACAATTCGACCCGTAGTATTTTCAACTTCGCGGCTTGTTGATAAACTCGAACGAGTATGCTTTACTTTTTTAAGACTATCAAATAAATCCGTAACACGAAGATTAATTTCTCCATATCCTGGAATAACTTTTGTAATCCCCGCATCAACACTATAAATCTTTTCCTCATAATTAAACAAAGATGGTTTGGGGCCTATAAAATTACATGCAACCTGCAAATAAAACTCTGACGGCAGTTTAATATCTGATATTATCTTTGCTGTCCATTTTACCTGATCTTTCAAAGCATCACCATCATACTTTGAGTCCGTCACTTTTGAATCAAAAGTTGAATATGCCCCATTCAACTGCCACCATTCTGAAATCCTAATGGCAGTAATAAATTCAAGTCCTACAAGATATCCCGAGCTAAAATTTTCTGGACTTTCAACAAATACACCCTCATCATTTACATTAATTACTTTCTGAATAACATCTTTGATGTCTCTATAGAATACATTTATCCCCACATTGAAGAAAGAAAAGTTTTTCATATAACCGATTTCATAAAGCCATGCTTTTTCTGGTCTTAAAGAGGGATTACCAAATTTAATCTTTAGAGGATCGCTCGTATCAATGAATGGATTTAAATCATTAAACCCAGGTCGACGAATTCTTCGACCGAAAGAGAAAGTAATATATTGGGTTGTATCAATATTAAATATAATATTCGCTAACGGAAGCGCTAAAGTGTAATTTCCATTATTGTTTTTTTCATCTATAACCGAGAAAGAACTTAATTTTGTGTTTTCAATTCTAAGCCCAGGATTAAAATGAAAATTTCCGGAACTAATCTTAGCATCAATAAAAAGTGCATGCGTTTTCTCAATGATATTAAAATTATCAACACCAGAAGACTTATTAACCCAAGCATTTCTACTATAATTAAATTCAAGTTTCTGTTTTTCGGCAACTCTCGAAATCGATAAATATGAATAACCAACTTTTATCATTCCTATTTTATCTGATCTAAATTTATAATTTATGTTGCCAGAAAGATCTTTTGTTTTTATTTCTTCGTTTTCACTTTTAAGTGCGGGGTTGGGAGTCAATATTTGTCCGTTGATATTATACTTATTTTCTGATGATGATTTATCTGTAGTTTGTATTGCAGAGTTGTACCCTAATGAAATTCTAAGCTCCGAAAAATTCATAAAGGTATGAATAATTTCACTATAATACTCATTATACTTGTTATTTTTTTTCTCGTCCGTTTTTTCTTTCTTATTCTCTTTAAACACATTGTCAGGTTTAAATGCAGTTGAAACAATATCCTTTTGCTTAATTTCTTTTTGATTTCCAAATGAGGTTTCAAATAAAAGGTTTGTTTGACTATTCCATCGGTATTTTATATTTCCTTTAACAAAGTCATTTAAGAAATGTTTATTTTCTAACTCGTTTTGATATTGTGTACCATCAAAAGCCTCTGCCTTATAATTTATCTTTTCAACATCCTTTGGTTTATCGATCAACCTCTTTAATCGCGAAGCCTGAATTCCAAAATCTACACTTTCTAAAGAATTAAAAACAGAAATGTCGCCACTGTAGCCTTCATTATTATCTAATCCGCCAGAAAGACTTCCATGAAACTTTGGTTTAATACTTTTTTTTGTTACAATATTTATTAGTCCATTTATTCCATCAGCTTGAAAGTCAGAAGTGGGGTTAGAAATTATTTCTATATAATCTATTCTTTCGGCTGGAAACATATCAATAACAGATTCTCTGTTGTTTCCGGATATTCCCACCTTTCTTCCGTTAATCAGAACTTGAGTATATGCATTTCCTAAACCACGATATCTGACATCTCTATTATGATTAGGGCTGCCTCCCATAAATACTGAAGGCATGTTTTTTAATATATCACCACCAGTACCGCCTTTTTGGGAAACCAGGTTATTTGTATTATAAGTAACTTTACCAGGACATAAGTTGGTTACACCAAAAGAGCTCCTTACAACAATGTCAGAAAGCTGAAATTCCTCTGGATATAATAAAATTATTCCAAGGTCAATTTCCTTCTCATTATTTGAGACGTGTATTTTATTTATAATTTTTTTTTCATACCCCACATAGGTAATGCGAAGAAAATAATCACCCGCGTTAATATTTTTAAAAATAAATAGACCTTCTTCGTTTGTGGATGTTCCGCTATAAATTTTAGACTCTTTAGCATCAAAAAGAATTACATTAGAAAATGGCAAAGGTTCATATTCAGAATTAAGTATCTTTCCAATCAGATTTGTTTGTGCGCTTATTGAAAAACTTAATAAACCGCAAAAAAGAAAAAGAAACTTATTAAAGGACATCTTCATATCTTTTAACTCCGCTATTTTTATTTAGACTAAATCTTAATTACTGATCGAAAGTTATAATAAGACCTCTTAATCCGCAAGAGAATTTCATAGAAATATTAAGATTCTTTTCCAAGTTTTTTATCAACACTAAAACCATTTTTATAGAACAGTATTTTGAAAATTGATATATTAAATCACTTATTAAGGTTGAGATTATGGAGCGAGTAATTTACTTCTTATTACTTATCATTCTTTTATTTACAAATTGTGAGCTTAAAGAGAAGCTGGAAGAAAAACCGCAAAATCCAAAGATTGATACCCAGACTGAATCCGAACCGGATAATTCATCGACATCATTAGATTGGGCTGGTACTTATAGGGGGATTTTACCATGCGCCGATTGCGAGGGCATCGAAACCGTAATTATCATAAGCGAAAACATGACCTATGTTATTAAAACTAAATATCTCGGTAAAGACGACATGGTTTATGAACAAAAGGGTAGCTTTCTTTGGAACGAAGAGGGTAATACAATCATACTTAACGAAAAAAACAGAACTCCGCGACAATATCTTGTCGGAGAAAACTATCTTCTTCAACTGGACTTAAAAGGAAATAAAATAACCGGCGACCTTGCAGATAAATATTATCTGTACAAAGTCACAAAGTGATTCATTAAAATAATCCGGACAAAAACAGAGCAGATCAGTGATTATTTAATGATTTTAACCAATCAATTCCATCATTAATATCAAAAAAAGCTCTTAATATAAATCCACGGTTGTTAAATACGGATTCTTCGGCAACTGCCACTTCTCTGTTTTCTGTAGCTTCTATAAGAGCTATTTTATATTTATGAAACCGTAGCGGAAAAGATTCTGCTCGTCGAACTGAGTCTATAATTGATCTTTTCCCTCTCACTTCGCTAAAATCAATTATCACCTTACCATACTCTGATTTTTCAAGAGATGAAATGAGAAGAGTATTTATCTCGTCGGTATCATATAAAGTTCTTGAACCCTTAAGTTTTAGTATCAGTATGTCGTTCAAATATTCTTCAAAAGATTTAATTCCCATTCCTTTTTTTCCTATTTATTTTTTAGAAGAAAACAAAATGTTCAGTTTGTTCCTAGAAAGAAGTTCTTTGAGTATTATAAACATTAATCGCTTTTCGTGAGTGCGATCTATTCTTAACTCAAAGAACATTTTGGCGAGCATGTCATCGCTCAGTTTTATGATTTCGATGTATTGCTCGTTTTCGCTTTTTTCGGCTTTATTGGTTTCCATAAAATTTGCCCCTTAATATACTTTTACAAGAGTCATTCTTTTTGTAACTGATTTATAAACTATTCCCCCTGTGTTACGCTTATTTTTGTAGGAAGAGTACTCAAAATCATCTTTAATGGCTTGCGTATGTTCATAAGGAGCTCCGTCTGAATCAACTTTATTTTCTAAACTTGTGTTATGATTTTTTTCGAGTAACATTTTGCTTTGTAGTTGAGTTGGCGATGAGTTAGATTGACTAAGAACTGACGGAATTAAAATCCAGCTTCTAATTTCTTCGAAGTTTCTTTCTGATTCTTTTTTATTTTTCCTTAATAAGAACGTTATCAATCCACTCATGATTAATAACGAAGTAACAACAACTGCTAAAGCCATTTGAATTTACCCTCTGAATTTTACAACTGAAAAATCGTGTTTGAGTGAAACGAATAGTATAACAGGATTGATGAAAAAATTGTAACAGAAAAAAGTGGGCTTGTCACAGTTTATGTGACACGCATATTTGGAATTTATTTTATTTTAACAACCTTTACGTTGAAGGATGTACTTACCTTACTACATTTAGTCTTCTTATTATCATCAACGGTTAATGTAACTGTATAGTCTCCCTCTTTCTTGTAGCGATGAATAACAGTTGGAGTTTTATAAATTGTACCATCGCCCATATTCCATTCATAAGAAATAAAATCGTCATCTTCATCTTTAACATTAGCTTCAAATTTTGCTTCATCGTTTGCGGTTCCGATATAAATAGTTTTATTATTAATTTTTTCTACTCGCGGCGGTGTATTGACTATCAATGTGATTGAGTCTTTACAAAGAATATTGTTAGTACTATTTAACACCATAAAAGTATAAATAAACTTTCCGGCTTTGTTGATGGTGCCGGTAAAATCGTTTGAAGTGCCTATAATCTTTTTGGTTTCAGAGAGCCATTGGAATTTAATAGAGTTATCCTCAGTCTGGTATTTTATCTTTGGTTTTATAGTAAAAGGTTCGTCTTTGCATACAGCCATTGAGGGTGCTAAATCGACGGAAGGATAATCTGCAACAATAAGGTATTTAATAAGTTCGTTGGATGATGAATTTGGTTTTGCATCATCTGTAACCACAAGACGAATTTTGTAGAGTCCCGGTTTGTCTATTCTGTAATTAGTCTTTTTCTGATCCGATATTTTATTATCATCCAGATACCATAGAAAAGAAGTTATTTGTCCATCTGGATCAAAACTTTGAGAAGCATCAAGCACAAAATCAAATCCTTTATAAACAAACTGCGGCAAATTAAACTTTGCATTCGGTTCAGCATTAACTGAAACAAAAAGGGTATCATAATCAAATTTATTTTCTGCCTTAGAATTATCCTCTACTTTAAGAATTACTCTGAACTTACCGCTTTTGCTGAAGGCATAATTAATTTTTACACCTTCTTTAATTGTTCCATCACCTAAATCCCAATAATAGTTTGCAATTTTTCCATCGGGATCTAAAGAACGCTCTCCTGAAAATTCTATTATCTCATTAACGTTGGTTTGTTTCGGTGCTATTGCAACAGCTTTTGGTTTTGCATTTATAAAAATTTGTTTTGATAATGATGCTGTAGAACAATCTTCCTTTGAATCTGTGAATATTTTTAATGTTACTTTATATAATCCATGTTTACTAAATGAATGAGTTACAACTTTTCCTTCGGCAGAAGTACCATCACCAAAATCCCACAAGTATTTAATAATCTTGCCGGATACAAATTTGCTTTCAGAAGCATCAAAAGTCACCGGTTTCTTTTCGGGAGCCAGCGTTTCGGATTTAAAGGCAGCCACCGGAGCTTCAACAACCGTAACAATCATTTCATCTTTGTCCGTATTATCACATTCACCAAGCAGATCACCGGTTATAGTAAGAGTTACTTTATAAATTCCGGGTGTTGTATAGATATGAACGGGAGTAGCGCCCCCTCCAAATTCTCCGTCCCCAAAATCCCATTCGTAGCTGTTTACAATCCCGTCAACATCTTTGGACCTTGTTCCATCAAACTGAACCGGAGTGTTTGCACAAACGGTTTGATCAGGTCCCGCATCTGCAATGGGTGCTTCTACAACTGTAACCAACTTTTCGTCTTCATTATAATTGCATGGCAAACCGGAATCATCAATGACTTTTAGCTTAACTTTATAAACGCCCCCGTTCTTAAATTTATAAACAACATTACTTCCGTCGAGTCTGATTGAGTCGTTAATAGACCATTCATATTTCAACAAACCATTTTCCGGATCGGTTGATTTTAAACCGCTAAAAATAACAATGTCGCCCGTACACACCGTTGTATCAACTCCGGCATTTGCCACTGGTGGTCTATTTATTTTTACTGTTATTGTTTTTTGTACAACCGAGTTCGGCAAACCAAGTCCATCATCAACATAAAGAATTACAGGAAGATTACCTTTCTCAGAAAAGTTGATTAATTTGATCGCACTTCCTTTTTCTTTGCTCGCATTAGGGATTTGCCAATAAAATGTCAGTTGATCTTCGTCCGGATCATATGATTTGGAAGCATCTATTGTAACAACATTACTACAGGTTGATATGAAATCTTCAACAAGTACAACAGGAGAGGAGTTTATTTTAATATCCAATGTATCGCTTCCTATTGAATTCGCCACATTAGAATTATCAACCACATAAAGAATTACACGATATATTCCCGGTGAAGAAAAAGTGTGTTCAATAATTCTACCTTTCTTTTCTTGCGAGTTACTAATTAGCCATCTGTATTCTATAATACTCCCATCTTCGTCAAAAGATTTTTCTGCAGAGAATTTTAGTTTTTGATTGGGTACACCGATTAATGGAGCATCAATAACGGCTATCGGCGGTTTATTTACTCTTATTACTGCAAAGTCAATATCACTTAGAGGTTCTTTGAAGTCATCTGAAACTTCTAAGCCAATAATATATGTTCGTGGTGAATCAAAAGTGTATTCAAATTCTTTTTCTTCAGAAATTAATTTGTTGTCAACATACCATTTCTGCTTTATAATTTTGCCGTCTACATCTGTGGAATTTAAAGATGAAAATTTTACTTTCTGGTTGGTCGAGACAATTAAATCCGGACCGGCATCGGCGATAGGTCTTCTGTTAATAAAAACGTTGACAGTATCAAGATCAAAGTTATTTCGCACGCTGGTATTATCTGTCACTTTTAATATAACACGATATGTGCCGGGTACTTTGTAAGAATGTTCAACTAAAGGTCCTTCAGCTTTTGAGCCATCGCCAAAATCCCACTCATATTTGGTAATAGTTCCATCTTCATCAAAAGAACCGGAAGCATTGAAAGAAGCTAAACCATTATTCAGATACAAGTCCTCTCCGGCAATTGCTTTTGGTGCCTTATTGACTATTATAAGAACTGAGTCGGTATTCGTATCGGTCGTTGTTTTTGAATCATCTTTTACTGTTAAATAAACCAAATATTTTCCGGGAGTTGAATAGGAGTGTGTTGCTTTAGCAGCATTAATTATTTTTCCGTTGCCAAAATTCCATTTATATTCAATCAAAGAACCATCTTTATCATAAGATTTTGTTCCATCAAAATTAATTTCTTCATAGGGGGCAACAATTCGATCAACTCCGGCATCAGCTACCGGGGGATTATTAATAAAGAGATCTATTTCTAATGAAGCTTTATTATTTGATGCTGTAGAATTATCCTGAACTGTAAGAGTAACTTTATATTTTCCGGGTGAAGAAAATTTCTTTTTTACTTTTGGTCCGACAGCACTAAAAATTTGAGAGTCCCATGAATAACTTGAAATATTTCCGTCCTCATCTCTGCTTAATGATGCATCAAATACAATTTCTTCATTAACAGATCCAAATATTTTATTATTAGTTACGGGGATCGGTTGGGAATTAATAATTACAAGTGTTGAATCAATCGAATAATTACATCTCGATTCGTAATAATCATCTGTCACTTTAAGTTTTGCAAGATACTTACCCGGTTTATTATATGCGTGAATTACACTTTGCCCGGTAGCAATTGTGCCATCTCCAAAATCCCATTCATAACTTAAAATTTTTCCGTCCGGATCATACGAGCCCGATGCATTAAAACTAATTTTTTCGTTCGGCGCACCAATGATATCTTTTCCGAACACGATTACAGGTTTTTCATTAATAACTGTTTCGAGCTTCTGCAGCTTTGCATGTGTTATAGCATCCGAATTTGTGTTTACTATAAACAACTCGCCGTTGTATTTACCCGACTTAGAAAAAACTTTTTCTATGGTACTCTCTTCTGATTTTGTTCCATCATCGAATGACCAGAGATGAATATATTTATCGTTTGTGGTTTCCCTAATCAGCTCATATCTAATAGTCTTACAATCAACAAAAGAGATTTTACCTTCAGCAAGAGGTATTTCGGCTTCCTTTTTTTCAATGAAAGGTAAGCGTATTAAACGTTTTGTATTATCTGCTCCGGTAAAATAAAATGTTATGTCGTTGGTAATATTATTTTGCGGACCGATATCAATAGAGCAATAATTGTCTCTTTCATATAAAGTCAGGTCATACTTGTTCTGATTCCATCCCGGTGGGTTTATTTCTGTATTCGGAATTTTATCTTTCAAAAGACTTGAGAAATAAGACCTTGTTCCATCAAAATCAAATGTGTGAAGCGTTAATGTTTCATCATCGCTTTTGGCTAAAGTAATAAAAGAAATTAATCCGGAATATCTTCTAAGTGATATTGTGGGTTCATATGAATAATATTCTACGCCATCAACAGGAATATTTGAAAGCGAGTCTGAACTAATAAAAATTTCAAAAGCATTTCCATCATTTCCTTCTACTCCTTCAACCAAGAGCGAATAGACTGAGTTATTACTAACATAGTTCCTAAGATTTGCAAATGTATACCATTTATCAAAATTTCTTAGATCGTAACCTGTTTCGAAATGTCTTATAATATTGGAATAATTAGTAGCTTTGAAAGTGGGTTCTCTCAAAACGTTTTCTTCTGTAAATTCATTTTTATATATGCTAAACCTGAATCTGGAATCCCACGAACCGAGAGGAATATCTGAAGAGGATCCACAGCTTATATCATACAATCTCAGAAAAGCATTGCCGGTATAATCGTCTGGTAGTTTAATGTTTATTACCTGAAGATAATTATTATCTCCTTCATCGGGGTTTGCTTTAGGTCCGTAGTTAATAAACCTCATTCCTGATTGACTAAACAAACACGACTCGATAAAAAAGAAAAACAAAATCAACTTTTTCATTTGTTGACCTGTTAAATATTCTAATAAATTAATTTATTGTGTAAACTTTTCTGTTCGATAAATAATCACTCAACTCTACTGATCTTATTTTAATATCCGGTGAATCCGGAATATCTAATTCGTAAACCTGTTTTATCTTGTTGAACTTTAGAATGTCATTTATGATTGTATTGCCTACCATATATTCGATATTGGCGTGGTTTGTTAATTCGGATTCATCTTTTGCTTTTACAACAATTGATGCTGTCCCTTTTTTATCCCGTATAATATTTGCAAACTCAAGTTTTGGTGGTTGAGTATCAAGAGTAACTGATTCAATTTGCTTGCTGATGTTACCGGCTTCATCTGTCGCAATAAATTCAACTATATTTATTCCTTCCTTTAAAACGACTTCGTTTTGAAACGAATTATCCGAATTAATTTGTTCGTTTCTTCCATTAATCAGAAAAGATTTTGCTCCTTCAATCTTCCCGGTAAGTTTTAGTTTTGGTGATTTTGTTTTAGGTGCAATTGAATTAAGAAATATTTTTGGTGCTTCTAAGTCCCTTATTAAAACGAAGTCCGTTGACCTCCTAAATCCAGCTTTAGATACAATGCTGATATTAAAAGGTGTTTTATTAGATTGTGCTGTTAGCTGCATGACAAATTTTCCAAGCGAGTCAGCATAATAAAATCTCTTGGTCTGGTTGTTCTTGTTCTCAACTGTTATTTGAGCAAATGGTCGTGTTATTAAATTTATAGCAAGATTGTCTTTGTTGGTAATAATGTTCGGCGCGTTAAAATCTTTTCTGTTTTCTTCAAACAGAAGTTCAACATTCGGATTGCTCTCAAAGTATATGTTTTGATTAACAAGGGACTCGTTTCCCGAAGGGTCAACTGATTTAACAATAATAACGTTTTTGCCCTCACTCAATTTGATATCGGCTTCAAATTTTCCTTCGTTATCGGGTATTACATTCACATCATTAATAAAAACCTTGCATATAGAAAGAGTGCTTCCTTTTATTTTTATTGTTTTGTCAGTGGTAAATACTTCCTTACCCTTATTGTCAAGAGAGAGATACGGTTTGTTATTGTTATTAAAAAGAACAAAGCCAAAAGGAGCAGAGTAATTACCCGGTAAGCCATTTTTATCAACAGAGCAGACTCGCCAATAATAAGTTCCGGCATTAGTAATACTAACAACCATCTGTTTGGCTTTTATCTCTTTCTTTAATAGATATAAATTATTAAAGCCGGAGTCAAACGAAATTTGTAGCCAATAACTTTCTGCATTGGGAACGATTTCCCAAGTAAATATTATGTTCGAGTTTTGATAGTAACTCTGATCCGTAGGTAATTTAAGATTTGGTGGAGGTAAAAGCTCAGAGGGTGTTGAAGGCATTCCGCCACGTGGTATTACAGACCCTTGATTCTTCTTAACAACAACGGCAGAATCTTTTACTCCAAGTTTTATTTCACCGTTGTAATTAGCAAGTTTTGTATCATCGGGATTTTTCTCGACCCAAAAATATTTTGAGTTTATTTCCGTTTTTACACCCGGTATATCCAGATCAAATTTTTTCTTTGGACTATTCAACAGCGATGCGTATGCATCTCCCTTTTCTAGTTTTACCTGAGAAGTTGTTTTATTTGTAAGTGGATCGATTCGCGAACGTTGAATTACCGCTAAAGAATTTTCATTCAACTTAATCTGGCTAAGATCATTAAAAGTAATTCTTGCAAATGATAATGCCAGTGTTCTTGCCATATCGTTTTCGCGAAGATTTTCGTATAACTCCGCCGATTGCCACGAAAGAGCATTAACAAATCTTTTTTGCAGTATTCCTTTTTTATAAGAAACGATTGCATCTATTGTTTTATCACGTATTTCCTTTGTCTGTCTATAAGCTTCTTCGGCTAATCGTATAGCTTCTAATGCGCTTTGTATCGATAAATCATATTCAAAAGATTCTTTATGCCTTAATGCTTTAGAATAACTTTCCTCTGCTTCGGAAAATTTTTCGATTGCAAGAACTTTGGCTCCAATAACTATAGCTCTTTGTAACGCATCTTTAGCTTTGTTGTGGGATGTTAAAAGTGTTGTAACTTGCTTTTGTGGAATAAGTAAAGTGGAACCCGGTTTTATTTCGTCCAGACTTTTAATTTTATTATATCTTAAAATGTATGGCCAAAGATCAGGATTGCCAAAATATTTAGCAGACGTCTTGCGGATATCAAAATCAGAATCCGTTTTCAGTGATATAATATCTTTGCTTTGAGCATAATTAATATTTGCCGAGAATATTGCTAACGTTATTAATAAAAAAAGATTTCTAATTTTCATTAAACACTATCCCCGGGGAAATGTTAAAACAAATTTAGCCCCCCTTTCGCTTTCTTCCAGTCTAATTGTTCCGCCCATCATCTCAATTAACTTTTTAACAATCGATAAACCTAAACCAGTTGAATGTTCGCCGCCGGTTGGACGGGCGGAAAGTTTAGCAAATTTTTGGAATAATTTCTTTTTATCATTTTCATTAAAACCCGGCCCCTCATCCTGAACAGTTATATCAATAAATCCCTCTTCTTTCGATTCATTACAAAAGATATAAATATTCCTGTTAGACGGTGAAAACTTTATAGCATTGGAAAAAATATTTTGTAATATCTGTAATGAAAGATTATAATCTGCCAATAAGAACAAATTATCTTCACACTCTGCAACAACGTTTAGTTCTTTTTTGATAAGTGCGTCTTTAAACTGGGATATTGTTTCGTCTATTAACTGTTTAGCGGAAATTCTTTCCGGATTTGTATTGAGTTTTCCTTGTTCAATGGCATTTACATCAAGAAGATTTTTAATTATTGCGAACATTCTGTTAGATGCTTTCATTATCTCATTAAGAAAATCTTCCTTTTGTTCGGGCGGTAAATCTTTATCGGTTTTTATTATTTCTGCAAAAGCGCTAATTGCAACCAAGGGATTTTTCAAATCGTGCGCGGCAATTCCAAGAAACTCGTTTTTTTCTTCGTTCAGCTCAAGCACTCTGTGATATGCTTTCTTCAATTCTTTATTCGATTCATTTAATTCATTAGTTCGTTCTTCAACTTTTAATTCCAGATTTTTACTGTAGTCTTCCAATTGTTTTTTCTGCAATTCGATTTCTGCAAAGTTCTTTTTTAACTGTCCTCCCATTTTACTTAACGAGTAACTTAATTCGCCTATCGAATCTTTTGCTGTATAAGTAATTTGAGCATCGAAGTTTCCATCGGCAATCTTTTGAGAGAGCTCCGCCATTTTTATTATTGGCTTACTCAAATGTTTAGAAAATGTAAGAGCGATGATTATTACCAAAACAACACTTATCGCCACAAACAGACTATAATAAAGATAAGCTTCGTTAACTGTTGCATAAGCAGCTTCTTCTTTTACACTTGCAATAACAACCCAATCGGTTGTTTGTGTTCGCGCAAAACAAGAAACATATACTCCACCATGAGAATGCGAGTAGTTATTAACAAAAGAAACCGTGCTTTTGCTTTTTGCCAATGATTTGCCGTCATCAATTATTGCCGGCGGAACATCATTCAAAAAATTATTAGTAAGAAACTTAACGCCGGATGTATCGCTAACGAAAACAAAACCAATATTATTTAGTAGATTTTTCTCTATCTCATAAACTGCATCAGATAAATCGAAAAGCGCTATAAGATATCCATTCGGAAAAATTTTGTCATTTAATTTAACGGCAATAACAACTAACCACTTTCTTAATTCCTTTTCGTAGAAAGGTTGAAAAATATAAGTGTCCGAAATATGCTCTAATCTTATTCTGCCAAATACTTTTTCTTTAATATCGGGTGGTATAAGTTTTTTTTCTTTATTGATAAATATTACATAATCCTTCTGTGTGTTTAATACTTCTACTATTTTATCCTTTTCCTTAACCGAAATGTTAAGCAGAATAAGATTGTCTATTTTCTGAACACTTGAAACAAGAAGTGCAATCTTCTCATTCGAACCGAGATCTGGGTTTTCTACAATTTCTTTTGACAAAAGTAATATTTCTAAGTCCTTCTTTAATTTTGAGTCGATACTGCTTGCAATAGAATTTGCAGAATAAATTAACTGACCATTAATATTGCTCTTCAGTTCATCGCGTATAAGACCAATAACCCCATAACTAATTAACAAGGCGGGAACAACGGCGGTTATTAACATCAGCAGAACCAGTTTAATATGCCATGGAAGTTTATTTAAAAGGTTCTTCATTATAATGTGGTTTGGTTTATTTTTTATTAATTTTACACCGAAGTTGCACTTATAAAATACGATTTTTTATGACTAAAATAATCATAGCCGATGACCACGTTGTCCTTCGTACCGGATTAGTGCAGTTAATTACCAAAGAAGCAGATATGAAAGTTGTGGCTGAGTTCGAAAGCGGTGAAGAATTATTAGCCAAAATAAACGATTTAGAATTCGACATGGTTATTCTTGATATCGGTTTGCCTGGTAGAAGCGGAATAGAAATAATAAAAGAAATCCGAAAATTTTACCCCAAAACTCCCATTCTTGTTTATAGTGGATACGAAGAATCCCGATATGGGGTTAGAGCAATTCAAGCCGGGGCTAACGGATACATTTCAAAAGAAGATACAAAATCTAACCTGATAGAAGCCCTTAGAAGAATTAAGGGTGGAAAAAGATATATCACCCCAAAACTTGCAGAGTTGCTTGCTTTAGAACTTGATAAGAATATTGAAAAAGCACCTCACGAAAGACTCTCCGACCGCGAATTTGAAATTATGCTTCACATAGCAAAAGGAAAATCTGTAAGTGAAATTGCCGATTTGCTTTCAATAAGCGTTAACACCGTTAACACCTATCGTGCAAGAATTTTAGAAAAGATGGGACTTAGCAACAACACGCAGATTGCCCTCTACGCATTAGAAAATAAATTGCTGGATTGAAATTAATGGACGAGATATGCTGCGTTCCCACATTTAATTAATTTATACAAAATTATACGTAGGGTTGAGGCATGCCTCAACCAAATTAATTATTATATCTTGGTCGGGGCAATGCCCCGTCCCTACACAATTAATTTTATTTATCTCGTATTATTAAATTAAGCTCGGGGTTGGGTGTGTCTCAACCCTACCAATTAACATTTCTTTGTTTTATTTTATATTCAAATAAAATTCTTTCTATGGCATTAAGCTGGAATGAAATTAAAAAGCGTTCTATCGAATTCGTCAAAGAATTTGAAAATGAAGAACGTGAACATGCCGAAGCAAAAACATTTTGGGATGCTTTCTTTAATATTTTTGGAATAACAAGAAGACGTATAGCTTCCTTTGAAGAACCAGTTAAAAAACTTGATAAAGAATATGGATACATTGATCTATTCTGGAAAAGCAATTTAATAGTCGAACACAAATCGAAAGGAAAAGATTTAGATAAAGCTTACAATCAGGCAATTGCATATTTCCCGGGAATTAAAGAAGAAGAACTCCCCCGATACGTTCTCGTATCTGATTTTTCCAGATTCCGGCTATACGATCTTGAGGAAAACTCCCACATTGAATTTACACTTACAGACTTACCAAAAAACATTCATCATTTCGGATTTATACTTGGATATCAAAAAAGAACCTATAAAGAAGAAGACCCGGTAAATATTAAAGCCGCCGAAATGATGGGTAAATTACACGATGCTTTACTCGAAAGCGGATATGCCGGACATAAACTGGAAGTTTTTCTTGTAAGAATTCTCTTCTGTCTTTTTGCCGATGATACAGGTATTTTCAGTAAAGACCACTTCAATTTCTATCTTGAAAATAAAACCAAAGAAGATGGCTCTGACCTTGGAATGCATCTTTCTATGATTTTTCAGATTCTCAATACTGATGAACAATTACGTCAGAAAAATCTTGATGAAGACCTTGCTGCATTTCCTTATGTAAACGGAAAATTATTCGAAGAACAATTTCCAACTCCTTCCTTCGATAGTGAAATGCGAAAAATACTTTGTGAATGCGCGGGGTTCGACTGGAGTAAAGTTTCGCCGGCAATATTCGGGTCTATGTTTCAATCAGCAACTGATAAAGAAAAAAGACGTAATCTTGGCGCTCATTACACTTCAGAAAAAAATATCTTAAAAGTCGTTAAAGGTTTATTTCTTGATGATCTTCTTGCTGAATTTGAGGAGAGCAAAAGCAATATTAAAAAACTCGAAGCTCTACACGAAAAAATTTCTAAACTAAAATTTTTAGATCCGGCTTGCGGTTGCGGTAATTTTCTGATTATTACTTACAGAGAGCTTCGATACCTCGAAATAGAAATATTAAAACAGATTTATAAACTAAAGAAAAACGAACAACTTGAACTGAACGTTGAATTGCTTTCCAAGATTGATGTTGATTGTATGTATGGAATTGAATACGAAGAATTTCCCGCACGAATTGCAGAGGTTGCTCTTTATTTGACTGATCATCTATGCAACACAAAGTTATCCGAAGAGTTTGGTCAGTATTACCGCCGGCTTCCGTTAAAGAAATCACCCAACATAATTCATGGTAATGCGCTTAGAATTGATTGGAATAATATAACTGTAGAGGTCGAGCATGCTCGACCCGCATTTAATTATATTCTCGGCAACCCACCATTTGTTTCAAAAAACAATAGAACAAAAGAACAAAATGAAGATATGAATCTGGTTTGTGCCTCGATTAAAAATTATGGATTACTCGATTATGTCTGTGCGTGGTATATAAAAGCAGAACAATATTTAAACAACAATCGTAAGGACGAGGTACGCCTCGTCCCCGGCGACGAACACACAAGAGTTGCTTTCGTTTCTACAAATTCGATTACACAAGGCGAACAAGTTGGTGTTCTGTGGAATTATTTATTAAAGAAAAATATAAAGATCCATTTTGCACACAGAACATTTAAGTGGACAAACGAAGCGCGCGGACAAGCTGCTGTTTATTGTGTTATTATCGGGTTCTCTAATTACGATACATCGGAAAAATATATTTACGACTATGAAACTCCTAAATCCGAACCACAAAGAATTAAAGCAAAGAATATTAATCCCTATCTTGTTGATTTTGAAGACTTAATAATAGAAAGTCGCCATAATCCACTATCAAATGTACCCCAAATGTTCTGGGGAAATAAACCCGTGGATGGTGGTAACCTAATTTTATCAAATGAAGAGATGCTTGAACTGATTAAAAAAGAACCCAAATCAAAGAAGTATATTAAAGAGTTAATTAGTGCAAAAGAATATATAAATGGCCTTAAAAGATGGTGTATATGGTTGGTTGACGCCGATCCTAATTCGATTAGAGAAATGCCTTTAATCCTTGAACGAGTAAAAAAGGTTAAAGAGATGAGAGAAAAAAGTATCGATGCTGGAGCTCGAGAATTAGCCAATTATCCTTATATGTTTCGTGATAAGCGAAACCCAAATACTTATATTTTGATTCCGAGTACTACTTCTGAAAATCGTCATTACATCCCTATTGGTTTCTTTAATAAAAATCATATTGCTCACAATAGCTGCCATATGATTCCAAACGCAAATGAATATCATTTCGGTGTTTTAACTTCAGAGATGCATATGGCCTGGGTTAAATATGTTTGTGGGCGATTAGAAGCTCGTTTTAGATATTCTAAAGATCTTGTTTATAATAATTTTCCTTTCCCTAAAAATCCTACCGAAAAACAAAAAGAGCGTGTTGAAGATGCTGTCAAAGCAATGCTTGCTGTTCGGGAAGAGTATTTTGCAAAAGGCGCAACGCTTGCAGATTTGTATGATCCTGTTGCAATGCCAAAGGATTTAACAGACGCACACAAAGAAATTGATGACGCTGTTGATCAGTGTTATCGTAAAGAGAAGTTCAAAACAGAACTAGAACGTTTAGAATTTTTATTTGGTCTTTATAAAGAATACACCTCTCCGCTAAATTTTACCGAGATAAAAAAGAAGAAAAGAAAAACAAAATAAATTACACGTAGGGACAAGGCATGCCTTGTCCCTACATTATTATTTTATACAAAATATATTATACGTAGGGTTGAGGCTTGCCTCAAGCAAATTAATTATTATATACTGGACGAGGCAATGCCCCGTTCCTACAAAAAGGTCATGGCTTGCCATGACCCTACAAACAATTATTTAAATGAAGAATAAAGTTATTCTAAATCGTAAATCGCCGCGTTTAAAATCATGGGATTATTCAAAACCACATTGGTATTTTGTTACAATTTGCACGTTTGATCATATCAATTATTTCGGTGAAATTAAAAATGGTAAGGTTGTGCTAAACAATTTAGGTCTTTATGCAGAGGAATGTTTAAAAAGTATTTCTGATCATTACAAAAATGTTGAGGTTGATTATTATATAATAATGCCAAACCATATCCATGCAATAACAATAATTAATCCAGTAGGGACATGCCATGGCATGTCTCTACAAAACGATTGTGAACGAGATGATGGGTTGAGGCATGCCTCAACCCTACGAAAAATTTCGTTGGGAAATGTAATTGGTTCTTTCAAATCTGCCATATCAAAATGGGCGCATACTAATGGTTTTACAAATTTTAAATGGCAGCGAAGTTTTTACGATAGGATAATCAGAAATGAAAAAGAATTACATCAAATAAGAAAATATATTGTGCAAAATCCTTTTGCGTGGGAATTGGAAAAAACATTTCCGGAGAATTTGGAACTGTAAAAGATTTTTGGACATGGCGCGCCATGTCCCTACGGTTAGATTGCTTGCCTAAAATAATTTTTTTCTTTTTGGTTCTTTACCGCTTCTGTTAACCACAATAATTCGTTTATAAAATCATCCATCTGTTTGGCATATCTTTCATCTGTAATAACACCATTACTAAATAAATTTTGAACTTCGGGGGTGGTTAAATATTTGGGCAATGGAAATGCGCCGAGTGCAAGAATTAATTTTTGCAAATCCATTACGGCACGAATTCCGCCCATCTTACCTGTTGAAACAGATACAACACCAATCACTTTCTTAGAAAATTCTCCATAAAAATAATCTATAGCATTTTTAAGAGCACCGCTAAAACTGCCATTGTACTCCGGTGATACTATTATAATCCCGTCACTTGCGGCAATTGCTTCGCTAAAATTTTTCATTGTTTCGCTTGCGGAAGGATTTTTCTTATAAATGTAATCCAGATTCGGAAAGTCAGCTTCTCTTATATCAAACAACTTAGCAGATATATTTTCCATTGTTTTTAATCTATCAAATATTGCTAGAGCAACCTGGTGGGAAGTTCTTTGTGGTCTTGGACTTCCCGATATAACAACAATATTCATATTACTCCTTTTAATAAACTCGTTATAAAATTTATTTCATCCTGATTTACTGTATGTCCCATACCCTTATAGATTCTTTTAGTTACGTTAGCATTCATTTCAAGAAAAACTTTTTCCGTTTCATCAACTCTTTCAATTGGAATATGCGGATCAACGTTGCTGCAACCAAGAAAGATTTCTGTTTTATCAAAATTACCTCTGTAGTTTCGCGGAGTACCCGGCGGACCAATCAATCCGCCGCTAAGTCCTATCACTCCTCCAAACTTAGCCGGATTTCTTGCAACGTATTCAAGAGTTAAACACGCTCCTTGAGAAAATCCGAGAAGAAAAATTTTATCCGTTGAAAAACCTTTGCTTATCAAATCATTTATTAATGAATCAATCTTAGCAAGACCAGATGTAATTCCAGGTTCATTCATTTCGATTGGTGATAAAAAGCTGTATGGGTACCACGTATTAGAATCGGCTTGAGGTGCAAGATATGCAACGTTTTGTGTGCCGAATTCACCGGATAAAGCGAGAATACTTTGGGCAGTTGCGCCACGTCCGTGAATCATAATCATTGCGGCATCAGCAACTTCAAGTTTTTTCCCTTTATAAAAAACCGGTTGATCCTGATGCGGTCCCTGTATGTTTATTTGTTTATTCATCTATTGTAATAAAAATCGATCTTCTAAGTTTACCATCGATGCTTTTTGTTTTATGCCCACGTCCCTTAACATCTTCAACTAATAAAATATCGCCGGCTTTAAATTTTCTTTTTTCTCCCAATCCATTCTCAATTTCAATTTCTCCATCGAGAAGAACAATAAATTGTTTTTGCGGTGCAGGGTGAAAATCGTAATTATAATCTCCATCTGTTTCTCTGAACAAAAGTTCTTTCACTTTTATTTTATTTGAAAGCCGTCCAATCTTTCCGTTATCAAACAATTCATAATCAACTATTTCGAAATGAGTTTCGTTATCCTCACCTGTATATAGCCGTGTTACTTTCATAGTTAATTTTGTTTAACAAACGATTTTGTTTTTAATGGAATAAGTATTTTTTCTATTAATGGACGTTTTGGTTCGTGCCATGGCGGAAGTTTTAATTCTGTTCCGAGCAATTCAAAAGTTTCATCAACCATAAACCCGGGTCCGTCTGTTGCAATTTCATATAAAATTCCTCCGGGCTCGCGGAAATAGATTGAATGAAAATAATTTCTGTCAACCATTTCTGTCGGATACAATCCAAATTCAATTACTTTGTTTCTCCAATTATTTTGTTCCTCATCGTTTGCCGTTCTCCAGGCAATATGATGAACTGTTCCGGCTCCACCTATACCGCGAGGTGCTTCAGGATCTTCCTGTATATCTACAAATGATTCGCTCGCTTCCGTTCCAAACTTGTAGCGCTTAATATTTCCTTCTGTTCCGGTTAATTGAGCACCCATTACTTTTAATAAAAGTTCTTCGGATTTAGAAGCATCTTTCAGATAATAGTTCACACCAAAAAATTTTCTTATTGAATGCTCGGGCGGGACATCACCATTGTTCCATCCAATAATATTATCAGCTACCGGATCGGCAACAATTTCTATTTTCATTCCATCGGGATCGAGCAAAGAAATGTAATCGTAGCCAAACTTATTGGATGGTCCATCAAAGTTAATCGCTCGTGCGGCAAATCGATTCACCCAAAAATTAAGAGAGTTTGAAGGAACACTAAAAGCAACTATAGTTATTTCACCCGTTCCTCTTTTACCTCTTCTTGCATCCGGAAAAGGAAAGAATGTAAGCACTGTTCCTGGTGTTCCGGTTTCACCAGCGTAATAAAGATGATAAACATCGGGTGCATCAAAGTTTACGGTTTTCTTGATAAATCTCATACCGAGAACATCTGTATAAAAATCGTAATTAGCTCGCGGATCGCTCGCCATTACTGTTATATGATGAATTCCATTTATTGATTTTTCCACTTTATTATTCCTTTCTAACCACGAAGTTTATCAAGATACTCATTCAATAGTTGTGCTTCGTTTGTTTTCAGGTTTTTAAATATTATTTCAAAATGATCTTCCATATTATCCATCGATTTCAAAAGCTCCATTCCCTTTTCAGTAATTACCACTTCGACTTTTCTTCTATCATTAGGACAAACTTCCCTTTCAACCAAACCTTTTTGTCTAAGTCTTTCAACCAACCTTGATGTGTCCGACATTTTATCGAGCATTCTTTCCTTAAGCAAGTTAATAGATGCCGGATTTGGATGTTGCCCTCTTAAAATTCTCAAGATATTATATTGAGCGCCCGTTATTTGAAACTTTTTGAAAAACTGAGATTGATGATTCAACAACCAGCCGTGAGTATAAATTAAATTCACGGCTAGTTTGTGATATTCGTTCTTAAATTTTTTTTGTTTGATTTCGTCTTCGAGTTTCATTTTATGATTTTTTTACCAATTGAAGATCAATAATTAATTCTACTTCGCGACCAACAACAAGGGCTCCTGTTTCGATTGTGTTATTCCATCTCAAATTATAATCGAAGCGGTTGATTTCACCCGTTACCTTGAACCCGGCTTTTGTATTTCCCCATGGATCTTTTACCATTCCATTATACTTTACATCAAGTTCTACCTGTTTGGTAACATCGCGGATTGTAAGATCGCCAACAAGTTTATATTTGTTGTCGCTCACCTTTCGCATTGATTTACCTTTGAAAGTCATTTTAGGAAATTTCTCTGAATTGAAGAAATCATCTGAGCGGAGGTGTTTATCTCTGTTTTCATTATCTGTAAAAATGCTTGCGGTATTAACTGTAAATTCAATATTTGCTGTTGAGAAGTCATCGCCGTTGGTTGTTATCTTTGCATCATAGTCTTTGAAGAAACCATCTACATCGGTAATGACTAAGTGCGAAACAGAGAACCCAACTTTAGAGTGGGATTTATCAACAGACCAGTTTGTCTGGGCGATTAAAGATGAAGCTGCAAAAACTAGAAGAAAAAATATATTACGCATTGTACTACTCCTTTGTTATTGATGAACATTTATTTTAATTAACAGTATTGTTGTGCCGTTAAATGTTACAACGCATAATTTTGTTTATAAGTTCATTTAGGTAAAAATTTGTTTTAAAGAGAGCTTAAGGCGTGGGGTTTTATTCGTTTTTGGTTAAAAAAGCGGATAATTTAAGGGCGCCGATAAAGCGCCCCGTTATTAGTCAATCTATTTTCCTGTTCTAATATTTTTTTCTCCGTTTGCAAACTCCCATACAGCTAAATATCCCATCTTAATTATTTGTGTCATCTTATTAAAATCAATTTTATCAACATGATCAGTGGGCTGATGATAATCCGGATGCATTGCTGCCATAACACCATAAACAGGAATATCTTTTGCAGAGAATGATGCAAAATCGGATCCGCCCGTTGGTCGCTTTGAAGGATTAAATCTTATTTCGAGACCAAGATTATAATCTGTATTTACTTTTTCTATTACATCTTTAAGTGCCGGAAAATCTTCAGAATATTGTATTCCAAGTTTAACGCCTTTAGTATCGTCATCAGTGTTTCTGCCAATCATATCATAATTAAGATTAAGAATTAGATTCTCTTTTGGTAAATATTTATCAACAAAATATTTAGAGCCCAACAAACCTTTCTCTTCACCCGTCCAGCAAGCAAATATGATTGTCCGTTTCGGTTTAACTCCTGATTCTGCAAATGCTTTTGCAATTGTCATCACACCAATTGTGCCGGAGCCATTATCATCTGCACCGTTCCAGATATATCCTTCGTTTGCTCCAACGTGATCGTAATGACCTCCCACAACAATTACCTCGTTTGGATTTTCACCTTCAATCATACCCAAAACATTTCTTCCTCTTACAACTTTCGTTTTAACATTTGTTTTTATGAAAGCGCTCTTTCCTTTTATTTCCCGTGAATTTGATTTTAATTTTTCAGCAGCATCTTTTTCAAACTTTGCAATATCAATTCCGCTTCCTTTAAGAATTTCGTTTGCAACGCGCTGGCTTACTGTAATTACATTCACTCCAGCTCTTAGAGAATCCTCCGGAATACTAACGCGTATTGAAGTGCCCGGGGTTAAACGTTTATCCCCTTCGTAAAAAGCTGTATTATATCTAAACGGATAATTTACTACAGCTCCCTGAAGCATATCCTGACCAACGTTATAATCAATTACTCCAACGGCGCCAAGTTTTTCAATTATTTCATTTCTTGTCCGCATAACATTCATTAATGCAAACCGATCATTCAATTTTAGTTTTTTATAAGCAACAGAATTAGTGTCTCTCATTCCGGGAAGACCGGAAATTCTAAAAACTATTTTTCCCTTTACGTCAATTCCCTTAAAGTCATCATATCCTGCTTCATCATTTTTATATCCGTATCCAACAAAAACAATTGGAGCTTCCAGTTCAACCCCGACTCCGGATGGCGTTAATGAAAAATCTGTGCGATACGAAAAAGTAAATTTCTTTTTTGAAGCGCCGTCCTGAATAGTAATTCCGAATGTTTGATCATCGGTTGGTTCAGAAGCAATAAAGTTAATATTTTGAAAATAGGTTCTTGTTCCTTGAGGTCTATTAAATTGACCGGGAAATGCAGTTGGTCTTCTTTGTCTTCCGGTAGATACAAATTCAAAATCGCCGGCTGGCTTAATACCATATAGCTTAAATAGGCTTGCAAGATAATCCCCCGCCATAAATTCGCCTTTGGTTGTCGCTTCTCTTCCTTCCATCCAGTCCGATGCAAGAAATTCCAGTTGTGCCTGAACAGCTTCTTTATTGATTGCAGACAAACCTTTTTCGATTGGTGTTGTTTGAGCAAATAATGATGAGGCAATTAGAATAAATAAAAAGAGTGGATAAAGAGTTTTTTTGGTAATCATACGATCCCCTTAAATAAATTGAATTGTTATTTATTAGAGCAAAGAATCTCTGTGCGGGTTTAATTTTAGTGTTGTTTAATTATTCCAACGTCGAGACATTGGTTACATTCAAATTGAAGTGTAACGTGCTCAATTCCAAATTCATTGTGAAGGAGTGATTCAATTTTCTTCCTCAACAGATCGCTCTCGCTGATTTTCATATCATTAATATTAACATGCGCTTCAAGATGAACGTCGCCATCACCAACCATCCACAAATGAATGTGGTGAATATCTTCTACCTCAACAAATGTTTCTACTTTTTCTTTAATCTCTTCGATAGAAATATGAAGTGGCGCACCTTCCATTAAAACGTGTATAGATTCCATCAATATTGAATAACTTTCCTTAATAATATAAACACCAATTATAACTGTCAGTAACGGATCGATCCAGTTTACATTCCATAAAGCAATAGCTACGCCGCCAACAATAACAGCAACAGAAGAAATTGTGTCTCCCATTAAGTGTAAATACGCGGACCGTATATTCATACTTGATTTCGAAAAGCGTTTTAACAAAAGCATTCCAACTAAATTTGCCAAAAGTCCGATTGATGCTACAACACTCATGATACCGGCATCTATAGAACGTGGATTAAATAATCTATGTCCGGCTTCATAAAAAAGATAAAAGCAAATAACTATCATTGTTGAAGAATTCAGAAGCGCCGCTAATATTTCTGCCCTCTTCAATCCAAAGGTGTGTTTATATGAATTTTGTTTAGACCTTAGTTTAAGAGCAATATAACTTACAATTATTGAAATCGCGTCGCTGAAATTATGGAGAGCATCTGATATAAGCGCAAGACTTCCGGAAATTATTCCGCCGATTATCTGTGCAATAGTAATTATAAAGTTAAGCACTATTGTAAAAAAGAGGCGACCTCTGGCAGACTCAAAATTATAAGTATGATTATGTGAATGATTGTGCGACAAATAATTTTTCGATTGATTATTTATTAAATTAATGTTGTCTTTTACAAAAATGTGAATGATAAAAATGAAAAACAAATTTTATACTGAGTGGGATTTAGAGCGGATTAAAGAGAGCAAGCGGGATAATGATTACCGCTCGCCATTTCAGATTGACCGCGATAGAATTATTCATTCATCGGAATTCAGAAGATTACAGGGAAAAACTCAGGTCTTTTTGCCGGGCGAATACGACTTTTACAGAACACGACTTACTCATTCTATTGAAGTCGCTCAGATTGGTCGCTCTATTTGCAATTTGCTTTTATCTAAAGGTGAATTCCTTAACGATGAATATTTTATAGATCCCGATTTAGTAGAATCAATTTGCCTTGCCCATGATTTAGGTCATCCTCCTTTTGGTCATGCCGGCGAAAGAACATTAAACCGATTAATGAAAAAATACGGCGGTTTTGAGGGGAATGGTCAAACATTGCGGTTGGTTGCCAATATTTTTTACCGAGATGAAGATCATTATCGGGGTATGAATCCGACGCGAGCTTTCCTTGACGGAATTCTAAAGTATAAGGCAACTTTCAGCGACTTCAAAGAACCGGACAACCATTTTATTTATGATGAAAACAAGAAGTGTGTTGACTTTGTTTTCGACAAGATAAATTATAAAAAACATCTGAACACTGCCGACAAGTTAAATTCTTTTCAAAGTATAGAATGCCAAATTATGGATTGGGCAGATGACACCGCTTACGCAATTAACGATTTAGTTGACAGTATTTCCGGTGGTTTTATAAACATTGCTAAACTTTCACAATGGCAGAAAGAAAAAAAACTGAGTGATAATCAAAACAAAATAGTTGACGATATTATTGAATGGATTAAGTCCGGTAAATACAAATCAACCTTTGGAAGCAAGATAGGCGAGTTTATTTCGGCTTGTTCGTTGAAAAAAAGAAAAACTTTTATGGACGATTTTACAAACCGTTATAAATATGATCTATATTTACCAAAAGAAATTATTGAACAAGTTAAAATTTATAAACAGATTTCCGTTGCCTTAGTTTTTAGATCATCGGCGCTTCATCAAATTGAGTTTAAGGGCGATAGCATGATTGAAAATATTTTCAAAATGTTTGAAAATAATTATGTAAAAAAGTTGGGCGATTTTAAATTACTTCCTGATTTTAATGATAAGCTGGTAAGAAAAGAAAAATCAAAAAAAGCAAGGGCGAGAATGATTTGCGATTATATAAGCGGCTCAACAGATTCTTATGCAATGAGAATGTATAGAAGACTTTTTGATACCGAATATAGTTCGTTAACAGATTTAGCATAAAATGAAAAAAATAATTCTTCTTTTATTTTTAATAGGTTCGGTAACTTTTTCTCAGGTTACCAGAATAGATAATATTACCGCAGAAGATATTGAAGGCAATATTCTAAAGCTTGTCGATCTTAATAAAAACGGATTATACATAAACTTTTGGGCGCTGTGGTGTTTGCCATGTCGTTCCGAACTAAAAATATTACAAGATCTTTTCAATGAATATGAACAAAAAGGTATCGGTTTTGTCGGAATCAACATTGATTCTCCTAAAAGTTTATCAAAAGTAAAATCATTTATTTCATCACAGAAAATAACTTTTCCGATTTTATTAGACCCAAACAGTCAAATTCTTTATTCTTTGAATGGTCAAAACATTCCATTCTCGTTATTAATAAATAAAGATGGAAAGGTTGTTAAAATCAGAACCGGCTATAATGCCGGCGACGAAAAATATATTAGAAATGATCTGGACGACTTACTAAATAATTTAAAATAGATTTCATGAAAAAATTTATTTCCATCTTTTTACTTCTTTTATCAAACAACACATTCTCTCAGGAAATAACTTATTCATTATCAAATTATTTAAGAACAGGAACCGGTAAAGAAAACTGGGGAGAAGGGGGTTTCGTTGGCTCTGTTGATAAAAAATATTTCGACTACTATTCTGACTTACGGTTAATCTATGATAATTTTAGAGCCGGGTTCCGCTATGAATATGTAAACCCGCCGGAGTTCAGCTTAAAAAAAAATAAAATATCAAGAAGGTTTCTGGAGTATAACAATGGGGGCATAAACATTCGCATCGGCAACTCTTTTACTCTTTGGGAAAGAGGATTAGCATTAAATCTTTTTGAAAATCGTTCTCTTGGCTACGATACGAATATTGATGGAATTAACGTTGATTATTTATCAAAACAACTAAAGGTGAAACTTATATATGGAAATATTAACTTCGTTGAACCGTCAACTCTCTCCGATAAACCAAGAATGGAAAAATATTTGTTAAAAGGCGCGCACTTAGGTTTGAATGTAAATAAAAATTTTTCGTTTTCTGGCGGATTGGTAATTTCACAAAACAGATTTCCTGATTTGATTGATGGTCAAACCAGCGAATCAAAAAGTTATTTGCCTGAAATATCTTTTCAGTACAAATCTGAAAATATCAATTATATTCTAAACTATGTTAGAAAAACATTAAAATATGAAAACGAAAGTTCAACAGGTTCGGGTATTTACTCAGCTTTATCTTATTCAGGTGATAATTTGGGTTTAACTTTGGAATACAAAGATTATCGTTTTGATATAGTTGATCCGCTTGCTGAAATAAATCCGTTTAGAACAACGAGAATGCTTCCGTTTCAAAATCCACCAACAGTTCATAAAGAGCATTCGTTCACGCTATTAACGCGTTATCCGCACCTTGTAAATTTTAATGACGAAGTAGGTTTTCAAGTTGAGCTTTTCTACTCGCCATCAGAAAAAATAAACTACAATTTCAATCTATCTGCTGCCAGCAAACATTTTGCGTATTTATTTGATAGAAATAAATTCAAATTCGTTAAACAAGGAAGAACAATTTCTTGGCTGCCAAATTTTTCGGCTGAATATAATCCTTTCTTTGAATTCTATTTTGAAACCGAATATTTTTTAGAGCAGAGAGAATCTTTAATCCGAACCGGTTTTAATTATAGATCTAATATTTATTTCGACGCCATTTCTGAACAAAACTCTATTCAGCCATTAAAGCAATTTACTTTTCCATTTTACTTCCAATATTTATTTAGCGATGAATACAGCATAAAAATATCGAGCGAAAGTCAGTGGGTTTTAAAGTATCCCGAATCGAAATATTTTTACAATCAACTTATATCGCTACAAAATGTATTATATAGTAATCTTTCAATAAATGGACGTTTTGAATTCACAACAAGCATTGATGAGCCAAATGGTGATAAGGTTTGGTTTGTTGCCGAAGCCGGATACAGATTAGGCACAAACCATATCTTTTTAATTTCGTATGGAAGCGAACGAGGTGGGCAAATATGTTCAAATGGTTTGTGCAGACAAGTTCTTCCATTTACCGGTTTAAGATTTTCAGTAATAAGTAACATATAGGAGGTGAGCAATGAAAAAGTTGATTTTCGTTTTAATATTATCTCTTAGTCTTACGGTGAATTATGGTCAGAAAAAAGTAGTTTTGTTAGAAACTTTTACCAGCACAACATGTCCTCCTTGTGTTCCGGCAAATCAATATTTTGATAGTTGGTATTCTTCGTATCCAGAAAAAAATTCTGTGGCTGTAATTAAATACCATGTTTGGTGGCCCTCACCCGGTAACGATCCATTTTATCTGGCAAATCCCGATGAGGTTGTTACAAGAAGAGTTTATTATAATATATCCGCAGTTCCGAATGGACTGGTTGACGGGACAAATTACGGAAGCAATTATCCAAACTGGATTACTGTTATTCAAAATAGAATAAACACCACCCCAATGATAAACTTAAGTTTAGCAAAAGGATTGTCGGCTGAGGAAATAAAAGTTAATGTAGAAAGCTTGAATAACTATTCGGAAAATAATCTTACTTTACACGTTGTAGTGGTTGAATCAAAAATTAATTACACCGGAACAAATGGCGATCCGGTACATAATTTTGTTATGAGAAAAATGTATCCTAATTCTTCAGGAACCACATTCAATCTTTCAGCCGGGGAGAGGAAATCCTTCTCTTTCCAAATAGCCCTTTCCAACAATTGGAATAAAAATAATTGTGCGGTTGTTGCTTTTGTTCAGCCAAGCAATGTTAAAGATGTTGTGCAAGCTGTAATGCAAGATTATAACCTTATTACTTCGGTCGAAGAGACACAAACACTTCCAACGGTGTTCTCTCTTGAACAAAATTTTCCCAATCCTTTTAATCCAACAACATCAATAAGTTATCGGTTGCCGGTAAACAATTTTGTAACTCTAAAGATTTATGATCTTCTGGGAAGAGATATCGAGACGCTTGTTGATGAATACCAGCAAGCCGGAACATATGTAAAAACCTTTCAAGGTACTTCTCTGCCAAGCGGGGTTTACTTTTACAAACTAAGCGCCGGTAACTTTAGCGAAACAAGGAAAATGGTCTTGATAAAATAAATTTGGGTTAATCTTTTCTACGAAGTAAGATCAATTATTTTTAAGATTACCTGATCAACTATTGAATCGGGGCAAGACGCTCCGCTGGTTAAAGCAATAGTTATCTTTTCTTTGCTCGGCAAAAAGTTTTGTGTCGTTAATTCAATTTGTTGGTGAATATCGAAGTGTTTGATTTCATTTCTTGATAATATTTTACTTGCTTCCGAAATAAAATATGTCGGAAATTTTTCCTCAAGAAGCTCAACAAGATGCGAAGTGTTGGAGCTATTATAACCGCCGACAACAATTGCTAAATCCGCACTCTCTTTCATCAATCCTATTGTGGCAGATTGATTATCATTAGTTGCATAACAAAGTGTATCGCGCGTATCAGCAAAATGTTCTTTAATATTTTCTGTGCTGTATTTCTTAATCATTGTATCGCGGATTAAATCTGCAATTGCTTGGGTTTCGCTTGCAAGCATTGTCGTTTGATTAACCACACCAACTTTCAACAAATCTTTTTCTACATCAAATCCGGACGAGTACTTTCCGGCAAAAAATTTATAAAACTCCTCTGCCGGTTTTTCGCCTAAGATAACTTTACACAGTAATTTTGTTTCTTCAATGTCTCTTACTATCAATGAAGGGGAGTTTTGAATTGAATGCGAAAACGTTGCGCGGGTTTCTTCGTGTTTATGCTTACCATGTATTATAATAGTGTAATTCTCTTTACCTATTGCCTCTGCGCGGTTCCATACCTTTTCTACAAACGGGCAGGTAGTGTTGTATTTTACTGTATCAATCCCTTTTTCTTTAAGAAGGTTTTCTATTTCGATTGTTGTCCCGAAAGCCGGTATTATTACAATATCATCAGATGTAATTTCGTCCCATTGAATAAACTGAGTTCCGTAATTATCCATAATAAATTCAATTCCGCGGCTCTTAAGGTCATCGTTAACATGAGGATTGTGAATCATTTCGCTTAACAGAAAAATTCTTTTACCAGGATTTTCATTGATTGTTTTGTAGGCAATTTCAATTGCATTTTCTACGCCGTAGCAAAATCCGAAGTGGCGCGCAATCAAAAAAACAACAGGACCAAAATCCAATCGCGTTGGAGTAAAATCCTTTTTGCGCGGATCATCTTTTTTTCGAAGTTCTTTTATGTGCGATATTATCGAGCTTTTATAATGTGGCGGAATATCAAACTTTTTCATCTTCTCTCAATTTTATTCTATCTCTATAACACAAAACCTGTTCAAAGAATTTCACATGCTGCTTTTAATCTGCTTTTCAAGAAAATCGACCTGAGAAAAGAATGAATCCCAGTTTTTGTCCGATCGCCCTACCTCGCGGCATTTTTCAATTGTGCGTAGTGCGTCAACATATTTCTTCTGTGCAAATAAAATCTTCGCTTTGAAGAAATAAGAAACATAACCGCCGCCATAAAGAATTGCTTTATCCGCCCAATCAAGTGCTTCGTCCAAAAAGACTTCTTTTTCAGCTGCAAATTTTACGCACGCATTGTAAACCGATGGATCTTGCGGAGATTTATTAATTGCTTCTTTCATTTTAAGATATGCCTGACTCGCAAGGTCCGATGTAACAACAAACGACACCTGAAGATTTTCCCAGTTCATCGAAACCCGGCATGATGCATCTGTAACTTCTGTAAAGCAATATTGAAGCTGCTCGCAATAATGCGATTGTGCCGGCTGAACTTCGAATCTTAGATAATCATTTTCGGGCTTGTGACTTAGTCCCCAGATTTTGGATTCTGTATTTAAAATTATTGTCCAGTTGTTTTCGGTAGGAATCATAAACAAGGAATAGATTCCGGCTGAGACTTTATTGCCGGCAATTGTAACATCGGTTGTAAATTGAATTGTCGTTGCCTCATTTGCACCGGCTCGCCATACTTTATTATACGGAACAAGTGCGCCCCAGATCTTTCTGTTATGAACCGAAGGACGGCTGTAATTAATTGTAATTGTTGTATATCCAAACGTCTGGGATACACTCGCCTGAGGACTAACACGCGGCGGTTCAAACTGAGCATTTAGCGTAATAACAAAAAGAAAAAAGGTAAAGATTACTAAATACTTTTTCATATTTATTCCTTTATAAACTTTGAATAATCCGGTTATAATTTCTGCTTAAAATTAATGAAAGGATTGGAACAATACTAATCATAAAATCGGTGGCAAGAATCAATAACTGAAAACACAAATTGATGATAAATAAAAAGCCCCGACTTAGAGCCGGGGCTTTCACACACACCCTTGTACTTTTTATAAACATTATGGGGTCGAGCATGCTTGACCCCTAAATAATTCTATTACTTCATCAATATCATCTTCTTGCTTAAGTTTACATTGTTGCCGATTAATTTGTATATATAAACGCCGCTTGATAATTTACTCCCATCAAAACCTACTGTGTATTCTCCGGCTTTCTTATGTTCGTTTACTAACTGTGCTACTTCTCTACCAAGCATATCATATACCTTTAAGCTGATATGTCCATCTTGAGGAATCTGATAACGGATGGTTGTTGTTGGGTTGAATGGATTAGGATAATTATCAAATAACTCAAATCCTTCAGGGGCTATTTTCTCTTCCTCAAATAAGGTAACGGCTTTATTGAACTCATTAGGTTTTCCCAATGCGTAATTTACTATTGCAGTCAATTCATCTTCCGGGTATTTTGTTATAAATTCACCGAATACTTTTTCAGCTTCGGGCTTATTCTTTTCTTCGGTCAGGTAGATAAATCCCTTTCTAAACAACGCCAGTTTGTTGGCTGTTTTATCGCTTACCTCTTTCTCCAACACATCATTAATACTCAGTGCTTCCTTCTGATTACCATTAATCAACAATTGATGCATTTCCAATTCGAGCAATAACGGGTAAAGTCTATCTTTTTCCTTTATAAGAGGTCTAAGTTCCTTCTTCGAAAAATCAACAAAATCCTTACGTGCATATTGTGTAAATAACCGCTCTATTTTCTGCAATGCCTCCATTCCTTCTTTGTTCGAAACGTTCTTCTTAAATAGGTCTAACTGTTCTTCTATCTCTTTCTTATCATCATTTTCTGATTGTAGAATATTCTGTGTCAATGAATGGGAATTATTATAACCGGCATCACTTGCCACAAATAAATTTAAGCTGTTATTGGGATCGTATGTAAGTGGATTTGCTCTATCAATTGTTGAGCCTCCGTCGTTATAAAATTTGTTTGGGTTTGGTGGATATACGCCCCACCAGGTGCTCTGAACGTATGCTATACTGTTATCTATTGCTTTCACGTCATAACCCGTATTTGAGTAAATACTGTTCTGTCCGTTATATTGGTTATTACCAAGGTAAGCGTTTGAATAGTTATTAAGATAAAGACCGTTCTGATTTGTTTTGATTATGTTATTTGCTGTGCTGTTAAGCCAATATACTCCCGAATGGTCTACACAGTAAACGCCTGATGTTCCATATCCCTTTATTAAATTATCTTTAACAAAAGGATAGCCATAGTAATTACAGAATATTCCGAATGCACCACCGCTTGGCGAGTTTATTATCTTATTTCTTTGTAGTGTGGGCTGTGAATTGTAAATACTTATTCCATAATAATCATTGTTATTTATCTGGCAATCTGTTACTTGTGAACGATTGCTATTATTGTTAATGGCTATACCGGTAGATGCGTAATTTATGTCGCAGTATTGGATATATGCATATGCCCCGGAGTTAACAAATATTCCTCCCCATGTTCCTGATGAACCGCTACGTGTGAAGGTTATTCTGCTATTTGAGTTGCCTACTGCGTTTAGTGTGCCGTTGACAATTATCTTTTTATCATAAGCAAACTTAAGTGTCGTTCCCCCTTGAATCGTTAAAGTAACACCGCTATTCACTATAATGTCGTGGTCAAAATACCAATTTCCTATTGGAAGTGTTGTGTTAACATCGACAGCACAATTATTGATTTGAATATCAGCTTTAGCAATGTTTGATATGTATTGAAAATTTTTGAATACAAGCCCGGATGAAATATTATGAAAATAACTTTCATATTGATTATACAAATTACTATTCGGATTTGAATAGAACGCGAATCTTTTACCATCGCCAGGCAAATAAAAAATATTAGATTCTCCAACTTCTACCTGGCCATAATATGGACCTCCGACAATTTGATTATTTACTACTTTTCTTACTTCAAGTTTGTCCCTACCGCTTATAGGGTTTTGAACCCCAGTATCATACTGATCATCCGTCCAATTAGTTTTTCCATGAGCTGCTTCAATATCAATATCCTTACTATACCAATTGGTGAAGTCACTATTATTTATTAATCCATCTCCTTTTGTATGCCAAATTAAAACCGCTCCTTTATCTTTATCTATTGTAGGAAAATTTTTAAATACATAACTTCTATTGGGCACTATATACGAAATATAAAATTTTTGATTTGGCACCGCATTACTTGGCAAGGACGGTGGAGTATAAAGGTACAATGCTTTTGAGAATTGATAATCCTGTAAAGTAAAGTTGGTCAAATCACTAGTAATGTTTGTTGGCGATATCCATCCTTTTACTGCGCTATATGTAGGATTGTAGGGGGAAGGTTGAGTAAAAACCCGTTGGTCATCATAAAAGCCGAGTACGTGGGACATTACATCAAAACTACCAAGACCCCAGTGGTTAAATGTTGTTAATCCAGAATGCTCTTGATCGTTGAAACCAAAGTAAAAATGTCCATCTTCATGAACTATTACACCGTAGTAGTTATCCCGATTTATTCCACGACTTTCATGATTCACCCGTACTCTTATTAAACCATTGCTACCTTGATCGTTGGTTGTATATTCATAACTGTATCCCCCTCCAATATATGCAACACCCCAATTGCCGGGTCCAATTGATGTAAAATGTGTTTCAACTATTCCGTCATTATTCCAGTCATATAAAGCAAAGTTTACTGTTGCATCTGCCGTCTGAAGAACATATTGCATGTTATTAAAACCATGACTATGTGGAGATGGAATGGTTAACATTTCAAATGCATGTGTTGCATCTCTTTTTAATACTGTCGGTTGATAAATAAAATTACCATGGGTTGATTCACTAAAATAAGTTGGTAAATGTTCACTAAACAAAGCATCAAACCAACTAGGTAAAATACAACCTGAACCTGGATCCATTGCAATTATTACAACTTCCTTAATCGTTTCCTGAGTTAATGTCATTACTCTATTTAGATTTTTTGCTGGTTGATAATTTGGATTTACATACAAAACATCACTGAAATTCTGTGCAATTATTTTTAGAGAAATAAGAATAAATATTAAGAAAATAGATATTATCCTATTCATTTTTATACCCCCTGATTACTTTAGGTAAATCATTTGTTTTGAAATTTGTTGTGTTGGTGTTTTTAAGCTGTATAGGTAAACTCCACTGGCAAGTTTATACTGTTGTGCACTAAAAACTATCGTATGTATACCGACATCCATCTCTTTATCAACCAGCTTGGCTATCTCTCTCCCCAAAAAATCATATACTATCAATGTCGCATGTTCGTATCTGGGCAGGTTAAAAGAAATTATAGTCGAACCATTAAAGGGATTGGGATAGTTTGGAAATAGATGGTATGCCGTAGGATTATTATATTTATCCAGATCAACTCCTACTGTGTTACCGTTCTCATCCTTTAATAAATAAGAGATATATAATTTGGGACTAAAATCACCGTTCCCTAATGAATCTACCATAACATCTCTATCAGAACTAAAAATTAATACTTTTCCATCTTCAGATATCCAGGGATATGTATCAGAACCCCCGGCAATAGACCCAGGCCATTTAACTGAATCTGGGTAATAACCTAGTGAATTAATATTTAAATAATAAGGTGTTCCCCATTCTTTTTTATTTTCATCATAGTACGATACCGCTAATTCTTCTCTACGTTTTCTTGTTTGATCGAGTGGTTGACTTGGATCGTATCTTTGATAGTATTGACCAAAATAAAGTTTCTTTTTATTTGAAGTTAAACTTAATCCGTATTTATCACCATCTCGAAAAGGATGCCTATAAACATTAGAAAAGCTATCAGCTATCGCCCATTCTTTTTTCTCTTTATCATATATGTAATAATAAATTGTCGCTAAACCAATGTGATTGCTAATTGTATAAACAGTATCTTCACTTACCTCATATAAATATCCATCACCACGCCTAGTGTTTATAACCTCACCCATATTCATCATTGGGCCCCAGTCTTGTGTATTTTTATCCCAAGTACTCTTCCATATGTCTACTCCTTTTCCTACTGTCCAGTGGGCTACATATAAGCGTTTTCCATCGCGGCTAATTGAACTTGAAAATGGTGCATACTGCCCTGGAATATTTATCTTTTCATTTAGCCTTAGCGTATCCCAAATTACTTTTTCGTTGATATTTTTTTTCACTGCTCTATACACTCCATTTCCACCGGTATAGTAAATAGTATCTAAATTTTTTGTAAATGATGGTGTATCGTACCATTTGAATTTTATGTTTAACGCACTATCAAGCAAAACTGGTTTACTCCATACTTCTGGTGAAATTGGCCAATCTTGTGGGTAGACTACCGCGGCTGTCAAAAATAGTAATAAATTCATTTTGGAGACCATCTTCATTGAAATATCCTTCTTGATTTTTGGTGTTGTTAGTGAAGCCTTTATACTTACTATAAAAAGATCTTTATTTAATTATTTGCATTTCATTACTATTATTTTGTTAATACCAGGTTATCTATCCTTAGTGATTGTTCTTTCTTCTCTTCCGCAATCAACCTGGAAGGTTCTTTTATTTGTTCGGTTTTTTAAGTTATGGCTCTTTCATCTCTCCCCCTCTTTTTATTATTAAATTATTTTGCGGAGTGTTAGTGGTATGCCGGTTAAAATGCGTAGGTGTGTAAAAGAAAAACTAAGCAGCTCTTTGGTAATATTCATCTTCCGGAGGTTCATTCCACATACTCCGAATTATTTTCAATTCCAAAATACACAGTTTATAAAAAAAGTCAATTGAATTTTTACTACCGAGATTTAATTCTTGTTCTTTTTCTGCTCTACTTGTTTTGGAGATTTAAATATTCTTATCAATTTATTTGCATAAAATAAAAAGCCCCGACTTAGAGCCGGGGCTTACACACACACCCTTGTACTTTTTATAAACATTATGGGGTCGAGCATGCCCGACCCCTTCATAATTTAATTACTTCATCAATATCATCTTCTTGCTTAAGTTTACATTGTTGCCTACTAATTTGTAGATGTAAACACCGGATGCTAATCTGCTTGCATCAAAGTTTACTTTATGCACGCCTGAACTCATTTCGCCATTTAGTAATGTTGCTACTTCCTGACCAAGTATGTTGTAAACCTTCAAGCTGAATTTACCTGACTCAGGTAAAGCAACCTGTATTGTTGTTGTCGGGTTGAACGGGTTAGGATAGTTCTGGCTTAATTCAATTGTTGTCGGCAATTCATTGTTATCACCAATGCTTGTTAATCCCTGTCCCTTGGACATATATATCTTGCCGTCTTTTGTTCCAACCATTACACCATCATTATTCGGGCTAACCATTACAGAGCTAACACCAAATCCGCCCATTCCAAGAGATGTGAAAGTATTTCCGTTATCAGAAGATTCGAACACACCGCTTGCCCATGATGCAACATATACTTTACCTGATCCATCAACAGCTATTGAATAGATGAACTGAACATTGATACCAAGTTTTGTCCATGTTGATCCGCCATCCAATGAACGGTAGAGACCGTCACCGTATGATGATGCAAATACTGCGTTTGAAGTTGCGCCGAGCGCCCAGATCATATTGTTACCAACTGTAACCTGTGCCCAGTTAGCACCGCCATTAATTGATTTGAATACTCCGCCGCCAACTGTACCGCAATACAATGTTGTTCCCTGAGAAGTCAACGACTGGATTGTTGTAAAGTAGCCAAGACCATTATTTGCCGGAGTCCATGTAGATCCGTTATCTGATGATTTGTAAACTCCGAGTCCCCATGTTCCTGCATAAATGATTCCGTTGCTAACTGTAAGAGCATGAACATCCATTCCTGTTAAGGAAGTAAGTGTCCATGTAGCGCCATCATATTTGTAAACACCCATTTCTGTAGCTGCAAAGATATATCCGTTTGATGCAGCTAAAGACCAGATAAATCCGACTGCCATATTGTTATTAATTCTTGTCCAGTTCAAACCATTATTTGTCGATACATAAATCTTTCCGCCCCATGTTCCTGCATAAATTTTACCATTGTTATAGATTAATGAATAAACAATTTCTCCGCTTCCAAAACCATTTACTTGCTGCCAGTCGTTACCGCTGTTGTTGCCATTATTGCTGCCAGTGCTTGTATTGCTGAATAATACTTTTACATTTGCAGAGTTGTTGTTTGGATTAGGATCTATTGTTAATACTGAATGAATAGATGCATTGTTGGTAACTTCCTTTTCGTATGGAATATTTCCATTGAAAGGAGCTAAGTTCATCTGACCCATACCTTCTAATGATTTACAAATCATCTGTCCGTTAATAACCCCGGCAACAAAGTTAACATGAGCTTTTGGTGCAAGAACTGAACCGCGAATATCTATTCCCTGAATTGTAAGTGATGTTGCCTGATAGAAGTTATAGAGAACATTTCCGATTGAAGTACCGTTTACTGTTAATCCGCCGGTCCATGTGATTGATGTTCCGTTAACATTTACAAGTACTACTGAGCCGTTTGGAACTGTAATGCTTACGTTGTTTGCATTTGATAAATCAGAACCGTTAACTGAGAATACGTTCAAGAAAGGATCTGTTCCTGTAAGATTTAATCCGCCCCACTGCATTGTGGTGGTTCCGTTTGTTGTATAACCGCTCAATGTTGCAGAGAGATTTAATAAGAATGCTTCTGCTGCTGCAAAATCAATTGGATTACCCTGTTCGATTGTTCCTTCAACACTAACAGCCGGGATTGGTAAGTTTGTTGTGTTTCCGTAAACAACATTTCCGTTATAAACTGCGCCGCTTGAGAACTGTAAATGACCGCCTACTATTAATACATCGCCGCTGTTGTTAGGTAATTGATCGCCAACACTGTAATTTGCAAATGAAGCATTACCGCCGATTGCAGCTTTGCCCTGTGTATCCGATGACGGTTGATTAACATCTTTAATTACAAAGAGATTAAAATCTTTTGCAATACCAAGATCGAAGGTTCCGTTGTTTACCTGATCGCAATCTGCTTTAACATTTATTGTTAATGTGGCTGTTGCACCGTTGTTAAGATCTCCAACGCCCCAGAATCCTGTTGTATAGTTATATAATCCCTGTGATGTTGTATGTGATTGATAAATTGCACCAACCGGTAATAGATCATAAAGTACGATTCCTTGTGATTTATCCGGACCGTTATTTTTTACTGTAATTGTATAAGAGAAAGTTTCGCCGCACTGAACCGGAGTTTTGCTTGCGGTTTTCTTTACTTCTAAATCTGCTTGCTTTGGTTGGCAGATAACGTTTACTGTGTGGGTATCGTCATCGCGAACAGTGTTTGTACCGAAGTCGTAATTATCTAATGAGGGGTGACCGATTACCCATGCGTTGTTTGTTAAGTTACCGCAATCTGTTTCGTCTGTTGTATATTCATAAGTGAATGTTTCGCTCTGACCCGGATAGAGTTTCAAATATTTTATTTTATGATCGCCAGCTGGCATTAACATTGGATCATAGACATTTGCACCGCCTGATAAGAGGATATCGCCGCAGTTTGTTACTGTGAATGAATATGTGATCTTTTCGCCAACATTAATAGAAGCCGGACCTGATTTCTGTAAGTCAACACAAACCTTAAAGAAACCGAAGTCGATTGTTAAATTGTCGTTGCAATTAACTGTTACGCTTGCTGTTCTTGTTGTAAGATCGCCATCGCTATCTTTTGCATCGTTTGTGCCTTTATCTTTGAATGTTAAGAACCATTTTTCGCTTTGTGATCCGACAAAAACTCCACCGGCTACAAAGTTGCTTGCTGCGATTCTTACTTTATAAGTTCCATTTAGAACGTTATTGAATTCATAATAACCATTAGCGTTTGTTGTGGTTGTTTTAAGAACGTTATTCTGAGAGTCGAGTAATTCTACTACAACACCCGGAATACCGGATTCGTTAGCATCCTGAATTCCGTTTGCGTTTTCATCATGCCATACAAAGTCACCAATTTTATTTTTGCATTCTTCTTTAATTAATCCAGCGTCCCATGTTAAGTCGTTTTCGCCGGGTGTTAAAGTTGTACAAATTGTTTTTCCTGTTGTTAAATCTGCATCAGAATCTTTTGCATCATCACTTCCGGCATCTTTTGTTGTGAATGTATATCCGGAAGGAAGTATAAACTGAACATAATAATCACCGGGAACTAAATTGTTGAACAGATAATATCCGTTTGCATCGGTTGTTTTTGTTCCGATTAAGTTGTTGTTGCAATCATACAATTTAACTGTAACGCCGGAAACTCCCGGTTCACCGCTATCTTGAATTCCATTTTTATTTAGATCTTCCCATACTCTATCGCCAATAGAAGCATTAACGTTTTCGTTACAATCCAAATAACCTTTATCAACCGTTCCGTTATCAAAGTTTTCATTAATCTTTGTTGCTGCATCGTTAATTTCGCTGAATGTAAAACCACTTAAACTTCCACCGCCAACTGCTAATTCTGCTAATGCTAAAAATTGATTTACTGTGTATCCTGTAAATGGTCCGCTCTTTATAACTAAATTACCAAGTGGAGTTGTATTGCTTCCAAGATATCCGGCAGCACTGTAATTAACATTTAACTTTAGAGCAACTACCTGTCCGGCAAGAACTCCGGCAGAAGTTGTAGTAGGATTTGTGTAATTCTGTGTAAATGCACCTGCTGTTCCGCCTTGAGGTAAAAAGTTCTTTACTGCTGTAGCTGTAGTTAGAGTAAGTTTATAAGTTGAACCAACAACTAATCCCGATGGGAATACGTTATCAAAATACATATCTCTAATTTGTCCAGGACCGCTATTAGAAGGACTTCCCCAACCACCTTGAGTATAAGTTGTAAATCCTTTCAAATCGCATTGTGCCGGTGTATACCACGTTACAGTACCAGTAACTTGTTTTGTATCGAATGCTGGTGTTGCAAGAACTAATTTTTGTTTGCTGTTTGGACTCGCTTTATGAACATATCTTGTACCATGAGGAATTACAACATCTGCTTTTGCTTTAATTGTAGCAGTACCTATTCCGGAATAAGTTAGTGTTACCGGTCCGCCTTTGCCGCTTGCATTGGTAACAACTGATGCTGTGCTTAAAGAACCGAGTGTTGTGGTTAATTGAATAGTTACATTTGGTACGGGGTTGCCGTTAATATCAAATGCAAAAACTAAAAATGATGCTGGTGTTCCTTGCACATAAGAAGCTGCCGATGGAACAATCAATAACGTCTCAACCGGTTTAACATTATTATGATTTGCAACTGCATCAGCTATTATTGCAAGAGCTCTTGCTTTTACATCTGTATCGTTAGAAACTGTATTTGCATTAAGACCATCGCTAAAATGCCAGATAGCAAGCTGAATTGCTGCTGCTTCTTTTTCGCTTGAGATTTGTCCGGCGTAACCAGTCTTGTAAGGATAATAATTGTTAAGGATATAAGTAATCTCTGATGGTGTAGAACCTTCGTCCCAGTAATCTTCATTCGTTGCTAAGTAATTAGCAATATCTATACAGTAAAAATATTTTTCTGCACCATTCAATGTTCCCTTAAATGTACCGGCAAATGTTGTAGAACTTTGATTACTATAGGGATTTGTGTATGTTATATTTTTACCAACTGCTGTGCCCGATATTTTTGCTATACTCGTATAATCTGTTATGCTCTTTACTCCGCTTTTGTTTTGTGCAAAAGAGAAGGAAGACAAACTTAAAATGAGCGAAACTGCTAAAATCACTCTTAAATAAAGTTTCGGCTGATTTACCATTTTATACTCCTTTGTGTTAAACTTTTATTGGAATGGATAAGACAATTGTAATGCCATCCAAAAAACGTGTTTTTAAGCGATTTTCAAAGGATTTTGGAGCTTAAAAAATGCCCTTGTGTTTCAAAATGATAACACAATCCCTAAATAAACCTCTTAATATTAGGGTATTATCGGGCTTTTTTAGAGAATTTTATAGGTAGGAATACAAAAATCTATCTATAATATATAGCAATGTTTACCAGTTAGGCTGTTTTTATTAACATATAGCTTAATTTTGTGATTTATCGCAGAGGATTTATCTCAAATTGATTCGCTACTATGAGAAAATTCCAAAATAATCAAAAAAGCTTCTTAAACTATCTTCCTTCTTATCCATTAATTATTGAAATAACTCCCCGATTATTACAAAATTGTCGCTCTTTTACTCAAGATAGTCCTGACCATTTTTTGAATATTAAATACACTTCCAGAAAAAACAACTGTATCGATTTTAAAATTTATTCTCTAACGCGCAACCTTTTAGCAAAGTTTCGAGTCTAAATTTCTGTCGATCAACAATTAAATGGGGGGATATAAAATGTCCGTTAAAAAACTTACCCTTTTTTTGATTTTACCGATAATTGCGTTTGCAACAGGAAAAACCAGCAACGAAAAAATTGTCCCGGCATATAAACTGAACAATTTAAGCATTAACCTGGATGGAAAGCTTACAGAACCGATCTGGCAAAAAGAGCCGGTAAAAGAGTTCGTTCAAAAAGACCCCAACGAAGGGAATCCCGCGAGCGAGCCGACAAATGTATGGGTCGCATTTGATAATGAATATATTTATGTCGGTGCAAAACTGTTCGATTCCAAACCGGAACAAATAGATGCAAGTATTGCGCGTAGGGATAATTACTTTTCTTCAGACTGGTTTGCATTTTATGTTGATCCTTACAACGATAAAAAAACCGGATATTTCTTTGCTGTAAATGCCGGCGGAACAATGCTGGACGGCGTTCTCTTTAACGATAGCTGGGATGATTGGTCGTGGGATGGAATCTGGGAAACGAGAACTACTGTCGACAAAGACGGCTGGACTGTTGAGATGAGAATCCCTTTCTCACAGATGCGTTTCAATCACGCCGATATGATGACATGGGGAGTAAATTTTTATCGCGAGATCAAAAGAAACAATGAAAAATCTTTTTATGTAATGGTTCCCAAAGCCGAAAGCGGTTTTGTTTCGCGCTTCGCATTGCTCGAAGGACTTAATGGGATAAACCCGAAACAAAGATTCGAGACAATGCCCTACATTGTTCAAAAAGCACAATATCTCGTTCACGATCAGGGCGATCCTTTCTATAAATCGAATCAATACAAAACTTCTGTTGGCGCAGATTTTAAAATTGGTATTGGAAGTAATTTTAATATAGATGCAACTATCAATCCGGATTTCGGTCAGGTAGAAGTTGATCCGGCTGTAATCAACTTGTCAGCATTCGAATCTTACTTTAACGAGAAGCGACCTTTCTTTATAGAAGGAATGGATAATTTTTATTTTGGAATCGGTGGTGCAAATAATAATTGGGGATTTAATTTCGGCTGGCCAGAATTATTCTATTCCAGAAGAATTGGTAGATCACCACGGGGCAATATCTCCGATACAGAATATGCAAATTATCCGGGTGAAACCAGAATTCTTGGCGCGGCTAAACTAACCGGAAAACTTAACGAATCAACAACGCTTGGTGCTATTTCTGCTATTACAGAAAGAACTTATGCAACTCTGTGGAATAACGGAATTAGAACAAACGAAGAAATTGAACCGCTAACTTTTTACAATGTGTTGAGAAGCAAAAAAGAATTTAACGAAGGAAGACAATCACTTGGTTTTATGTTCACAAGTGTCAATAGAAACTTTGTGAATAACAATCTATCTAATAATCTTGCTAAAAATGCTTACGCTTTTGGGATTGATGGATGGACATTTTTAGATGAGAATAAAGAATATGTTTTGACGGGCGCCTTTGCGGGTACATACGTTAATGGTTCAAAAGAATATTTAAAGAATTTGCAAAAGCAGCCATATAGATATTTCCAGCGACCCGACAATCCATTCACTGCGTTCGATCCGGAAAGAACTTCTTTATCGGGTTATTACGGAAGAGTAATGTTAAACAAGCAGCAAGGAAATTTTTACATCAACTCTGCATTGGGATTTGTTTCTCCCGGATTTGAACAAAACGATCTTGGCTTCCAGTGGATGGCAGACAGAATAAATCTTCACACAGTTTTAGGTTACCGATGGTTTGAACCGGACAGTATTTTTAGATCGAAACAAGTTTATATCTCTTATGCAAGATCCATGAATTTCAATGGTGAGACAATAAGCAACTTTTTATGGTACCGGCTTAGCGGTACGTTTAAAAATTATTACGAGCTTTCAATGGGCGGTAATTATAATTTCGAATCTTATAATCCGACCCTTACACGCGGCGGACCATTGGGCATTAATCCATCTTCTTATTACTTGTGGGTTTATGGCAGTTCAGACAGAAGAGAAAAATTATCTTTCAATGCAGCCATCGATTTTTCAAGAAATGCTATCGGTGCAAAATACAACATGGTAAATCTTTCTTTTACATGGAAGCCTAATACACAACTTACATTTAGCATCGGTCCTTCGTTTGAAGTAAGTAAGTCCTTACAACAATGGGTTAAGAATGTAAGTGATCCGCTTGCGGTTAATACGTATAACACAAGATATGTGTTTGCTACAATTAAGCAGCACACGCTTGCTGCAAATATCCGGTTGAACTGGACTTTTACACCAACGTTGAGTTTGCAGTTATTTATGCAGCCGTTCTTTGCTGTGGGCGATTACTCAGACTTTAAAGAGCTTGCTAAACCCCGCTCACTCAATTACAATTATTACGGTAAGAACGGTTCGACAATTAATTATGATATCAATAATGATGAATATACTGTTGATCCGGATGGAAATGGATTGGCAAACTCATTTAAGTTCGGCAACCCCAATTTCAATTACAAATCTTTGAGAGGAACCGTTGTTCTTAGATGGGAAGCAATGCCCGGTTCTACGTTGTATTTTGTCTGGTCGCACAATCAATCTAATTTTGATGATCCCGGAAATTTTAATTTCACAAGGGATTTTAAAAATTTATGGCGTGCCGAAGGAGATGATGTGCTGATGGTAAAATTCTCTTACTGGCTGGACATTTAATTTTTCGATAAATATTTCTATACAATTCTCAAACCCGGTTGCATGCCGGGTTTTTTATGTTGTTTTCCTATAATTCAATATTGCAAGGAAATTAAAAGCAACCGCAAACAGAACTATTATTCCAAAATGTTTTAATAAATCGAAGAAGCTGCTTCCTTTCAGAACTATCATACGCATAACTTCTATGAAATAACTGACCGGATTTACATAAGTTAATGCTTGAGCCCAATCGGGCATATTTTCTATTGGCGCAAACAATCCGCCAAGAAGAATAAAAATCATCATACAAAAATATGAAATGAACATTGCCTGTTGTTGTGTTTCTGCAAATGTGGAGGTGAATAAACCGAACCCAAGCAATGCAACCAAGTATATTGCAGCAAACAAATAGATTAGCAAATAACTTCCGGCTGGTATTATTCCATAAACGATATAGCTGACGATAAAACCGATTGTTAATATTACAAGTCCCAATATCCAGAACGGAATAAGTTTCCCCAGAATGAACTGATACTTTTTGATCGGTGTAACATTAAGCTGTTCAATTGTGCCGGATTCTTTTTCTTTTACAATGTTTAGCGATGTCAATAAAAATCCAACGATGGTTACAAGAAGAGCAAGTATTCCGGGCACAAAATAAAATTTGTAATTCATTTTTGGATTAAACCAATTTGATTGCAATATCTCAATTATCGGCTGTGCGTTAAATCGTGGTTGTTGAATCCACTCCAATCTTATTTCGTTATTGAAATCTCGTATTATGGAATTCGAATATACAACAGCAAGCCCGGCGGTTTGACCCGAGATTGCATTCGCAGCAATCATAATTTTCGATTTGTTTTCTCTAATAATATCGCGTTCAAAACCGGGGGGTACCGTAATTACAATATCTGCTTTATCAAGTTCAACATCTTCAAGTGCTTTTTCGTACGACTCGGGATAATCTACTAATTGAAAATATCCGGTTGAAGTAATTTTGTTCAATAATTTTCTCGAATACTCTGAATGATCGAGATCGACATAACTCAGATTAATATTTCTCATTTCATAATTAACAGCAAGAGGAAGAACTATAAGCTGAACTACGGGAACTACAAATATGATTCTAAGTATCAATTTGTTTCTAAAGATCTGAATAAATTCTTTTCTTAATAAAAATATCAAAGCTCTCATGCTAACCTTATTTTAAATCTTTTGATGCTGACAAGAATAAAAATTAATGTCATTGCTATAAGCACAAGTGTTTCTTTCCAAATTCCTTCTATGCCAACGCCTTTTATCATAATATTTTTTATGATAATTATGAACCACTTAGCCGGAGATAGATTTGCCAGCCATTGAAGAACATCGGGCATGTTTGCGATAGGGAATGCATAACCACTGAGCATTACAACCGGCAACATTAATCCAACCAGTGAAATTAGCATTGCGACTAACTGGGAATTTGCAACGGTGGAAATAAAAAGTCCAAGTGAAAGCGCGCACAGTATATAAAGAATAGTAATAGAGAAAAGTAAAACCAAGCTTCCGTTAATCGGCATATCAAGTAATGAGGTGCTTAGCAGCAAGATTGTTATTACATTCACAATAGACAAAATAAAATAGGGTATTGCTTTACTTATAATTACAAGCCATGGCTTCATCGGTGAAACAAGAAGGATTTCCATTGTTCCCAATTCCGTTTCGCGCACAACCGAAATAGACGTCATCATTGCAGAGACAAGTAAAAGAATTAGTGCCATTACTCCGGGAACAGATGTATATGCTCCTTTAAGTTGAGGGTTGTATAGCATTCTTATTTCGGTTTCTATTGCATAAGGAATTTTATTAAGCTCTATTAATTCGTTTTGAAAATCTGCAACCACGGCACTTACATAATTAGCAAGTGTTGTTGCTTGATTTGGATCCGTTGCGTCAGAAATTATTTGCATCTGTGCGCGGTTTGTGTGCATTAACTCGTTCTGGAAGTTTGGCTGGAAAACTATAGCGAGTTTAATTTTACCTGATTTAAATGCACTCTCTATCTGGTCGTTATTACTAATAGTTTTTTCAATCTGAAAATACTCCGTGCTTTCTATTCTTGTTATTAACCGTTGAGTAATTTCGTCTTTAGAATTATCGAGAATGGCAATTTTTGCGTTCCGCACTTCGGTGGTAATTGCAAAACCGAATATTATCAACTGAACAATCGGCATTCCGAAAAGAACCAGCATTGTTCTTCTATCGCGGAGTATGTGATTAAATTCTTTTTTAATAAACGAAAATAATTGTTTCATTGTTTACCGATAATTTTTATCCGTTTCCATTTACTCATTGCGCTTTGCGCTTCGTGCAAGCATTACAAAAACATCATTCATTGAATTTGCGTTATAGGTTTCTTTAAGTCCGGCCGGAGAATTTAAAGCCTTTATTTCGCCATCAACAAGAATGCAAATACGGTTGCAATATTCGGCTTCGTCCATGTAGTGTGTTGTTACAAATACAGTTATTCCGTTGTTAGCTGCTTCGTAAATCATGTCCCAGAATTGACGTCTGGTAATCGGATCAACACCGCTTGTCGGTTCGTCGAGAAATACAATTTGCGGTTTGTGAAGTATTGCTAAACTGAATGCAAGTTTTTGTTTCCATCCTAAAGGTAAAGATTCAACAAGTTTATCGGCTTCGTTATCGAGGTTTAATTTTTCAATGAGCCTATTACCACTTTCTTTTATTTCGTTATCACTAAGTCCATAAATTCCGCCAAACAATTGAATGTTTTCTCTAATTGTAAGGTCTTCGTACAAAGAAAATTTCTGACTCATATAGCCGATATTTTTTTTGATCTGTTCTGTCTGTTTGTAAATATCAAAGCCGGCTATAATAGCTGATCCGCTAGTTGGTTTTAAGATTCCAATTAACATTTTCATAGCCGTTGTTTTTCCGGCTCCGTTAGCGCCAAGGAATCCGAATATTTCTCCCTGTAATACATCGAACGTAATTTTGTTTACAGCAGTAAATTGCCCAAAACTTTTTGTCAGCTTATCTGTTTTTATTACTACCTTGTTTTCCATTCTCTTTAATAGGGAAATATTTCGTTTTTATGTTCCTGTTAACTGCATAAAGTAATCTTCAACCGATGGTTTAATCTGTTCAACCATAACATTTGTGTGACCTAAGGACTCTAAATAATTTTTCAAATCGTTTATGTTCAAGGCAACATCTACAACAGCGTGATGACTATTGCCGAATGCAAAGCATGTTTCTGTTTTTTTGAAGGTGCGTAAATCAATAAGAAGATCAAACATTCTATCCGATCGAACAGAAAAAAGATTCTTTTTAAATTTTCTAATAATATTATCCGGCGTTTCTATCTCTAATATTTTTCCGGTTTGCATAAGCGCTATTCTATCGCACAGAGTAGCTTCATCCATATAAGGCGTGGAAACAACTATGCTTATTCCCTGGCTTTTTAGTCGTTTTAAAATTTCCCAAAACTCCTTCCTCGAAACAGGATCAACGCCTGTAGTCGGTTCATCGAGAAATAAAATTTTTGGTTTATGAATTAGAGCACAACAAAGCGCAAGCTTTTGTTTCATTCCACCGCTTAACTTTCCTGCACGTCGATTTTTGAATGGTTCAAGTTGTTTATAAATATCTTCTACCAATTCGTAGTTTTCTTCGATTGTTGTATTAAATACTGTTGCAAAAAAATTAAGATTCTCTTCCACTGTTAAATCCTGGTAAAGTGAAAATTTCCCCGGCATGTACCCAAGAATTTTTCTTATTTCTTTCCAGTCATTAACGACATTTAAATTATAGATTTTCGCTGTTCCGCTATCAGGTAGAATGAGCGTTGTAAGAATTCTAAAAATGGTTGTTTTCCCGGCTCCGTCGGGACCAATTAATCCAAATATTTCATTATCATTAACACTAAACGAAGCTTCGTCAACTGCAACAGTAATTGATTTTTTAGAAATGTATTTTTTTGTGATATTTATAAGTTCGACGGGTTTCATTATAGCTCAAAATTTTACTTCGCCATACATTCCGATTTTAATATATCCGTCATTTATTACTCTTATTTTAATTGCATAAACAAGGTTAACACGCTCATCTTTTGTTTGAATTGTCTTTGGAGTAAATTCAGCTTTAGAAGAGACCCAGTAAATTTCTCCACTCAATTCTTTTTGTTCGCTTTCTCCTTTATCGACAAACACTTTTACTTTCTGACCTAATTTTATTTGTGGAAGTTGGTCTCCGTTTACATAGGCGCGCAACGTCATCGCCGAAAGATCTGCTATTCTATAAATCGCTTTACCCGGAGCCGTTAATTCGTTTTGTTTCGAATAACGGGAAAGCACTACTCCATCAACCGGATTTCTTATTATGCTTTTGTTTATCTGATCCTGAATTTGCTGAATCTGAATCTTAAGTGGATTTATTTCGCTTAACAGCCCTTGCTTTGTAATTGTTAATGACGATTCTATCGCTTCATATTGTTTTCTTAATACATCTACCTGAGAGCTAATATCATCTAATTGTTTTGTGGTTGCGGCGCCTTCTTTAACAAGGGCTTCTATTCGTTTCCGCTCTCTCTCGGCAGTATTAATCTGTTCTTGAATCGTTGCGAGTTGAGTTTTTATATCCGGGATTTTATTCATCAGAGCAATGATTGAAGCTTCTAATTGTTTCTTCTTTAAGAAGAGTTGAATCGTATCAACCAATCCGACAACCTGATTGCTTTTTAAATAAGCTCCTTCTTCAACATCAAGTTGAAGTAACTTTCCGTTTGCTTCGGAGGAAACAATTATCTCCTCGGACTCAAAAGTTCCCGTTGCGTCAAATTTGTTATTGTTGCTGCCACATGACGTTAGTGCTATAATGGTTGGCAAAAGAATAATGTAAAATAAATTCTGTTTTAAGAATTTTGTCTTTCTTAAATATTTTGTTTTCATAATCGTTTCTTGTTAATTGTTTTGTTAAAAATATTTTTACCTTTTTCTGTTGTGATTCCGCCGATCAATATTTTAAAAGCAATTGATGCCGCTTCAATCAGAGAAAAATTATTATTCAGCACAAATTCCGGATTAACAACAGCTCGTAATGAAGCTACTGTCATATTAATTATAACTGGTGTCGGGTAATTTAGAAACAGTCCTTCTTTTTTTCCTTGATCTATCACTTTAGTTAAATTACCGAACATCATTTCCGTTCTAAAACTATCTATTTCATTCCACAGTTTGGGAAAATGCCGCCTCATATCATCTAACATTTTAGGACTCATTTTTACCGATGCTCTTGTGAGAATTTCGATTAGTCCTTCAAGTTTTTCTATAGCATTTCTATTACTATTAAGCATGGGCAGAATCATTGATTTGGTATTGTGCATAAAATGTTTTGTAATAGCTCTTATAAGATCTTCTTTGGTGGGAAAGTGTTTATAAATGGTTTTCTTGCTCATTCTAAGTTCGGATGCAATTTCGTCCATTGTGGTTTTATGAAAACCATCCTTAAAGAACTTTTCTTCAACAAACTCAATTATTCGGTTATTTTCTTCCACAGGACTTTTAGGAAACTATATTGGTTTTTATAGTTTTCAAGATAAAACAATCAAACTGGTTTGTCAAATGCTTTTATTTTATGGGTTCTGGGGATTCAAAAAATAGGGATTATGCTTCCGCTATATTGCTTTATGCCGACAAAACGTATTACCATCCCTTCTCCATAATGTCCTTCGCCTTCACTTAAAAAAACTTTTTCCTTCGATAGTTTTTCAAATTCAAGATCCATAAACTCATTGACAACATCTTCTAATGAATACAATAAGTCGATGTCTTTTGGACCGCCAGAATTATACTTAAGCTGATCTTTTTCAAAACATTCAAAAATTATTTTACCGCCACTTTTAAGGGAATTTATTAACTTATTAAAAAGTCTCTCTCTCAACTTTTCTTCAACATGAATAAAAATAATTCCTACTGCATCATAAAAATTATTTTCAGGTTCGAAGTCATTGAAATCTATTACGCTGTAATTTATCTTAACACCAATTTCCTCTGCCAGACCAATTGCCTTCTTTTTTGCTTCTTCTGAAAAATCAATAGCATCAACTTGCCAGCCTTGCGAAGCCGCATAAACTGCATTCCTTCCTTCTCCTTCTCCAATTAACAAAATTCTACCCGGTTTTATTTTTTTTAATTCTTCCTTGAAAAACAAGTTTGACTCTTTACCATATTTATATTCTTCAGATGAATACCTTTGATTCCATTGTTCTTTCATATAATCTCCTAAAATCTATTAGTAAAGATACCACATGCTTATACCTTTTGAAAACCAATTGAGGTTTGAAAAGCCAATGTGTATTTTTGTAAAGTAAATTTATTAAAGCAATGATCAACACAGAAAAAATAATGGTAATTATGTAAAATTAGGTCTAACTGTTAAAAATGGTTTTATACTGTTTATCAAAAATAATTTTAAGAAGTAATTGAAAAACATTTTCTTTTCTATTGTTAAACCTGAACTCAAGTTCTTTAAG
>Ga0209381_1000856_pt1 | contig 60806 bp, 41 predicted proteins | sample DewCreD2012metaG_FD_184111 | JGI IMG/M metagenome (GOLD analysis project Ga0209381, IMG submission 184111) | Hot spring sediment bacterial and archeal communities from British Columbia, Canada, to study Microbial Dark Matter (Phase II) - Dewar... ... | reverse complement strand
CTGCCTCCCGTCTTTCTTTCCCCCACCCATTCCGGACCCCTTTCTGCCCCTGACGGGGCTTCGAGAGGCCCAAAAGTGTTACCTAAACTTTTGGCCCGGAGGCTCTCACTCGGCGTGTTTTAGCCCATGCGTAGCGGGGCGGTAAGGGTAGTAGCAAGATGGATAACGGCTCCGCCGGCGGCCGGCTTCCTTGGGTAGGCGGGCGAGACGGCAAAGTTGCGATTCTATACAGCTGGGTCTTCTTCCAAGCTCCCAAACTCTGCCAAAGCTTCCCGCTCCGAAATCCGCACGAACTCTGATGGCCCTCCTCCGTGCATTTCTGCCTGAGGGAAATACTCCTTCCAATAATTCCCGGTCTTGGGGTTACGCCACAAAACCTTCCAGTTCACGGAGTCTACTCGAAGTTGAACCAGACTTCTTTTTGCGTATTCCTGACCCGCTACGCCGTGCAGATGGATGGGTTCCTCGTCTTGTTTCATCATGGGACCGTCCGAATTGTCACATTCTGAAGTTGGTTGACCTGAAGATTGGGAAGGACAAATTCCCGAGCGCCGCCACCTGTAAGGCCACCTTGAACGAAGCCGGGGTTCGTTCGAAAAACTGGGGACGCGACTCCTGATGCTGGTGCGTCAAATTCGATCACGGCAAACGGCCCCTGCCGCACGTTCCCCGCATTATCGAGCAACGTCAGTCGCTGTGCCAATCCTTGGGAGCTGTTGATACCAGCAATGTCGTCTGCAGCCGCGACAAACACATCGGAAACCTGAGAACCGCCAAGCGTCGGACTATTCACAAAACGAGCATCAACAACCCGAACCATTCGCGTAGGCACGGGATTGTTGACGGGTACGATCTTTGCGGCAGTTGTCCCAGCCCCCTCCGGCGACGCGCGGATCGCCGCAGCCGCCGCCTCGCCTTCCGCCGACGCTCCAGCGCCGGCCTTTGTAGCTTTGCCCCCGAGCCTGGATACCGCTTGTCCGAGGCGCGTCCCCTGGAGCGCCTTTCCGGCCCAGGAGAACACCTTGGGGACCAGCACACTCGTCGCGGCACCCATCCCGAATTGCGCGGCGAACTTGCTCGGATCTTTCTCGGCCTCCGCGGCCAGCCCTCCCGCCGCACGTTCCAACGTGGGGAGAATCCCCTGCTCTTGGAAGGCGACGATCGTCTGCGCTGCATTGTCTACAACCGCCTCGACCGTCTGGAGCGGGTCCTTTTGGACGAACCGCCCGAGCCGGGGCGAATAGTGCCGCGCCCGGAAGTACATCAGGCCGGATTCGTCGTCGTTCTCCCGTTGGGTCGGGAGGGGGGCTGGGCCCCCGGCTCGCCGTTGAGCGGGGCGGGGCTTGCCCCCGCCCGGGCGTCGTTCACTTCTTCTTTCGGAACAAGTCCAGCGCGTCCTTCGCCCCCTCGAGCTTCTTCTGGGCCTCCTCCTTGAGGTCTTTCGCGTCCTCCGGTTTCAGGTCAGCCTTCCCCTTCTGGATCGCCTCCTGGACGCCTTTCACGTCGCCCTTCTTGAGGGCCTCGAGGGACTCGGTCTGGACCGCCTTGAAGCCCTCCTGCAGCGGCACGATCTTCTCCAGCCCCGCCTGCCGGACTCGGGCGATCTCGCCGCCGATCGTGTCGATGTATTTCTGAAGCTCCTGCTTCCCCAGCATCTCCAGTCCTTTTTTGGCGATATCCAGGAACGGCACCTTGCCTTGGATCGACGGGTCGCTCGCGGGGCCGACGACCGCCACACCCACGACGACCGGCAGCTTTTCCCCGTAGGCGTTGATCCCCTGGATGGCGTACCCGGACGTTTGCGCGTCCAGTCCGAGGATGCCGGGCGACCCCGGCCGGGCCGCGATCTTCAGGCCGTCGATCCGGAGATTGACGGCGGAGTCGATCGTCCCCGCGGCCACCTCCCCCTTCGCGTCCAACGTCGTCACGCCCTGCACCACGTCGACGGGGAGCGACTTTTCGTAAAGCGGCTTGAAGTCGGTGAGCGGGAGCTTGGCGACCTGGATGTCCGCCTCCGTCTTTTCGGGCAGGTAGGCGATCCGGAAAGTCAGGCTGCCCGCGGCATCGCCCGCGAACGTCCCGGCGCCCTCGAAGCGGACGGGCTGGCGGTTCCAGCCCGGCATGGAGGAGAGCTGGGTGCCCTTGGCGTTCAGTCTGGACAGCGACGGGAGCCCGCCCTTTTCCGACGCCTGGTCCTCCAGGGCGAGCGCGAGATTCTCGATCTCGATGTGGTCGACCCGCACGAGCGGGATGCGGCGCGCGGGCTCCCAGCGGGCGTCCGGGTCGTAATCGAGCTTGAGCGGCTCCGGCTTCGCCTTTGCGGAGTCCTCGGCCTTCTGCTTCGCCTCCGACTTCTTTTGCCGGTAGGCCTGATACTGCTTCCAGATCGACGCCCAGTCGGCCTCCCGGCCCTTGCCCATGAGCCCGTCGACGAACTCCTTCCAGGCGGCCTGCTCCCCCTCGGAGGCCTTCGTGTCCGGTTTCGCCGCCGGGAGGTCCGTCACGTTGAGCGACCCGTCCGTCTTCCGCGCGACGTGGAAGGCCGCGTCCCGGATGACGAGCTTCTCCACCCGGAACCGCTTCGACAGCAGATCGAGGAAGCCCAGGTCCGCCTCGAAGCCGCCGATTCGCACCATGTCCCGCTTCGTGTCGGACGGGTCCGGGAGCTGGAAGTTCGAGAAGGAGAACTCCTGGCCGAAAAACGCGTAGGCGACGTCCCCGAACGTGCAGGTCACGCCCAGGGCCTTGCTGACGGCCGGTGCGGCCAGGTCCTTGACGGCGAACTGGGCGTAAAACCCCGCCCCGACGACGAGCGCGATGCAGAGGGCCGGGATGGCCGCCAGCATGTACGCCCGGAACGGCCGCAGGAGCAGGAACCGTTTTTTTCGCTCGACCGGTTCCTTGTCCTTGCCGAAGAGAAAGCCCGCCCCGAACCGGAGGATGCCCACCTTCATGATTTTCTGGTACCAGGCCGCCGCGGCGATCTTCGGCGCGACCCGCTCGCGGTAGCCGCGGACGGAGACCCGGGCAACGACGGCCAGGGCGAACGCCGTGGGGATGGCCAGGACGTACGCGCCGAGGACCAGGTATCGTTCGTAGCCCAGCCACGCCAGGAAGGGCGTCTCGCTCAGCCACTGGACGAGGGCGGGGAAAAAGCCGTCCCGGCCCGACAGCAGCCCCAGTCCGACCCGGAAGGCGGCGGGGGCCAGGAGGAGGAAGATCGGCTTGAACAGCCCCCAGCAGAGCAGGACCATTCCCATGCTGCAGTTGAAGAGGAAGGCCAGGAAGAGGATCGGGATCCAGTGGAGTCCGGAGGGGGTCAGCCCCAGCAGCGTGCCCAGGAAGACCCCCAGGGCGATCTGGTTGGGCGTGAGGTCCGACTTGATCTGCCGGAAGAGCTTCCGGACGAGCTTGAGTAGAAACATGGCTTCGTTCTCCCAACGGGATTCCTGCATCGCGACCCGGCCGCCATCGGAACAGACTACACGGGACCGGCGATCCGCACAACCCGCAAGTCGGAAGCGCCCGGTCCGGGCGTCTGTTCCCCGGGAGTTGCCGGGACGTTTCCCCGATGTCTTCCCGGCGGCGGATCCGTGAAATTCGACCCGTTCAGCTCACCGGCCCGGATCCGCCGCCTTCAGTCTCGCGGCGATCTCCGCGTCCGGGAGGAGCGCGCCAGCCAGGGGGATCAGCCACCCGTCGATCCCCTCCTGCGACCAAGGCTTGAGCGCCGCGGTGACGTCCCGGCCGTTCAGCGTGGCCTGAGGCCGGCCCTTGATTCCCGTGACGAAGAGGAGCGTGGCGGCCTCGCCATTCTCCTTCGGCGCGTACTCGCCGCCATAAGCGTGATAGAGGATGTCGATGTCGCGCGAGTCCTTGACCGACCAGCGACCCATCGAGCAGGCGCCGTCGGCGACGATCCGTACCCCGCCCGGCTCGCGGAAGGCGTAGTCGATGTAGTGGGGCAGCAGGTTCATCGCCACGTAGCGCTTCTGCTTCGGGAAGGTCTGCAGGAGGAGGTTCAGCTCGGGGTGGCGCTTCCCGCGCTCGACGACCGCGCCGTTCTTCTCGAGCCGCGCCCGCCCCATCTGCGACATCGGCGTGTCCTGCCAGAGCCGTTTCTCCTTCGCCTCGGCCCAGGGATCCTTGCCGTTGACGGCAAAGGCGTCCCAGCCCGCCGTCAGGATGTCCTTCCCGCACGCGTAGGTCACCGCCCCCTTCTCCCCTGCGGACAATCTCGCGCCGAGGACGCGCTTGCGGAAGGCGTCGAAGCTGCCGTGGTCCTTCTCGTCGCCCAGCTCGACCACGAAGCCGGAGGAGGCCGACCCGAGTCGTTTCAGGGCGTCAGCGCCGAGCGCCGCATTTCTCCGGTAGAAGTGGGCGTGGACGAAGAGTGCGGGTTGGATGTGGGTGTTCTCGTGGTAGGGCTGCGTTTGCGGCCGGCCGGCCTCGAGCGCGACATCGGCGTCGCGGCCGAGGTCGTCGGTCGGCAGGGGGCGGAGGGCGATGTAACTGACGCCGTCGCGGACCGTGATCACCTGCCCCTGCTTCGCCGTGGCGGGAAGGGCTTCCACCCTCCGGTCGTCGACGAAGATCTCCCAGGACGGCGCCGGCTGTTCGTAGTTGAAGAGCGCCGCGCTGCATTGGACGCTCGTGATGTCCTGCGCCGGAAGCTTCCGCTGTCCGAAGGGATGCTCGCCCGCCTGCTGGGCGATGACGCCCGGCTGGGGGCGGGCGAGGAGGATCAGCGTGGGGCCGCTCTGGTAGCACCGGTAGACGCCCTGCGGGCTGATGACCCCCTCGCCGTCGCAGCCGACCGTGGTCTGGTTGAAGCCGATCCGGACGTCCAGGGTGCCGATGTCGCGCATGCTCGTCGGCGTCGCCGCCTTGCGCCGCCAGTGCCCGAGGACGTGGATGCGTTGCGGTTTTTGGCGGATGCAGGAGAGCCCGTAATGCTCGCCGAAATACGTGAAGACGGGGTCGCCCTCTTTTTCGACGTAGAGCGACCACGGCAGCGGCTTCTCGTCGACCAGCTCGCTGAACCCGGGATCGGCCCACGGGCCGGAGAGGCTCTGCAGCGCGACGGCGGCGGGCGGGTAGTCGTGTCCCCAGGCGCTGATCGGGCGCGGGATGTTGCCCCGGTCGTCCTTCGGCGCGGTCAGCGCCGGCAGGACGCCCGTGTCCGTGTCGCTCAGCGCGCCCTTCGGCGAGAGGACGTGCAGGATGTGGCAGAGCCCGTCCTGTTGGCCGAGGACGTGCTCGGCGTAGGTCCGGCTGGACGGGCCCAGCAGCTTCTTCAAATTCGGGTGGTAGGCGGCGGCGAGGTCGTTGACTGTCTTGGCGATGATGCTCCACCCGGCCATCCGGTCCTCGGGCCGCTCGCAGAAGTCGGCGAAGTTTTTGTTGGCGGCGGTCGCGATGGCCCAGTAGTAGTGGTCGATGTACTCCTGTCCCACCCCGGCGCTGTGGGTCCACATCCAGAAAGGGAACTGCATCAGCCCGGCGCGGCCGTCGGCCATCGCGTTCGACGAGCCGATGATCTGGCCGTTGAGCAGCGCCCCGGAGGAGGCGCTCGAGTTGAAGTTCGCCGTGCTCATCTCCCGCGTGAAGCCGGAGCGGTAGTAGCTCTTGTTGCCGCGCCAGTCTCCGGTCTTTTGGTAGTAAGTGTCGCCCTGGTTCCACTCGGCCTTGCGGCCGTCCGAGAACCGCCCCACGCGGGGGTCGTCGACCATCGGATGGACCAGCTTGCCGGAGAACTCGTCGCACTGGCGGCGCAATTTCGGGTCGAGCTGCGTTTCGCGGTCGGGCATGAGCCAGGCGGTCCACGAGCGGATGATCGACTCCTGCACCGGCGCGGGCAGGGCCTCGCGGTAGTTGTACCACTGGGTGACGTTGTTGGCGCCTGTCAGATGGCCGTCCCACCAGCGCGGCGGGCAGCCGTGCACCCAGTCGAGCCAGGCCAGGTAGACGGCGTAGTCGGCGTCGAAAGCGGGGATGCGCGGCTTCGCCTCGCGCTCGCCCGACTGCCGCGCGCGGTTGATGACGTGGCGCGGGAGGAGCCGATAGTAGAAGGGCTCCACCCGGCCGCCGCTCTCCAGCCCCATCAGTTGCCGCACGTGGGCGTACTGCCACTCCGGCATCCACGAGGGGCGCGCCAGGAACTTTTCGTTGAGCCGGGCGATCTCGGCGGCGGAGGGGACCGCCGCCGTCGGCGCGCCCAGCGGCTTTTCCCGGTGCCGCGCCGCCAGCGCCGCAACGTCCGCCGGGGGGGGCAGGACGGCTTTTTCGCCCGCCCCCGCGTGGAGGGCGACGACCAGTTTCGGGTGCTTGATCAGGACGGCGCGCGGGCCGGTGCTGACGGCCCACTCGTAGGCGCCGGTGAAGTAGCGGGCGTCGTACACCTCCTGCTTGCTGACGAGGAAGCCGCAGTCGGCGATGGCGCGCAGGCGCTCGGCCAGCGTCTTCCCGTAGGCCGAGTCGGTCAGCGCGGCGGTGACGTCCATCCGCCCGCCGGGCTTGTAGGACGAGACCTCGACGGGGCCGAGCGGCGCCGGGAAGCGGTCCTCCGCCGTGTCGGAGGCGCCGAACCGCTTCCAGTAGACCGCGCCGTTCACGGCGGCGTTGTAGGTCGGGCCGATCTGCGCGTCGGCCCGCCACGGCTTGCGCAGGAGGTGGGCGACGGCGTGCCAGTTCGGGCGCTGGGCGCGGTAGAGCGTGTCGCAGCCCCAGTTCGTCCGGTAGCGGTAGCCGTCCGGACAGGGGTAGTCCGCCCCGCCCGAGCCGGTCGGCCAGAGCTCCTCGTCGAGGTAGGGCAGGACCAGTTCGCCCTTGGCGACCGACTTCCCGGCGGCGAGCGCGGCGGCGATCTTCTCCGCCGCGCCGGGGAAACGGATGAGGAGGCTGCGATGGACCGCGTCGAAGGCGAGCGGCCCGGGCCGCTCCCCGCCCCAGACCGCGGTCTGGCCGCGGTCCTTGACGACGCCGTCCTTCACGACGCGCTCGCCGTCCTCGGCGACCGGAATGACCCGATCCCAGTGCGCGCGGAACCCGCTCATGCCGGCGCACTCGGCCTCGAAGGTCAGGATCTCGTCGGCCCGGGAGGCGGGCAGCCCCGCGGACAGGACCAGGGCGATCTCGACCGGGCGGATCCGGACCATGGGCACCCTCCGGAGCGAGGACACGACCGGGAATCGGCCGTCGACCAGATTACCCGGGGACGACTCGGTTGGCAACCGCCGGGATGCACCCGCGGAAGGCGGATCCCGACCGGACGGGCGTTGCCGCGGAGCTCCCAAGCCGGAAAACGCGATCGGGAGAGCCCGTGAGCGCGAGCGCGGTCAGGCTCGGGCGGCGCGGGGCTGGGAAAGCCGGGTGGCGTGTGGCGGACCCCGGTCGCTCCCGGATCCTCTTCCCGCCTTCCGGGACGCGCGGCCGGCGCGCCGGAACGGCCCATTATTTCACTTCCACGATGGCGTCGAACCGTTCGCCGTACCGCCTGCCGTCGAGCGTGACGTCGAACGCCACGATCCGCACGCCGGACGCCGATCCCGAAGCGGGGATGATCTTCAATGCGTGCCTCCCGGTCCCGCCTCCTGCCGTCTCCCCCTCCAAGATTGCCGGCTCCGCGACGAGTCCCGCCGGGGTGTGTACGGCGATCCGGTGCGACTGCGCCCGCGGCAGGAAGTTTTTCACGCGAACCTCCAGTTCCGCCGGCTCGCCGGCCTTCGCCGAGACCCGGTAGGGATACGCCTGGACCCAGTAGGGATCGAACAGGTAACGGTAGTCCTCCTCCGCGCTCAGATCCCGATACGCCTCCCGCATCGCGCGCGACCACGTCCAGAACCGGTCGATCAGGCCGGACGGGGTGTCCATCACGTACGAGTGGCCGCCCATCAGGAGGTCGGGCTTGAGCCGCTTGAGGAAGTCCGCGCAATGCATATACCCCTCTTCGAGGACGGCGTCGTTGCGGGCGACGACCGCCTCGTGGCCGTTCTGCCCGGGATCGGCGGGGTTCCCGAAGAGGTTGTCCCCCGTGAAGGCGACGCGGCGGCCGTCGATCTCGCCCCAGAGGCAGCAGCCGTATTTCGTCTGACCCGGGAGCCAGTCGACGGTGAGATGGAACCCCTCCCAGTCGAACGACTCGCCCGGCTCGAACGCGCGGTCGACGGTCACCGCATCGAGAGCGGGGCCATAGGCTTGGAGCATCGCGGCGTAGTCGAAACGCCCCGGGTGCTCGAGCTTGTCCACGATGGACGCGAGGGTCCAGATCTTCGCGCCCCAGGCCTCCCGGAGGTGAGGCGCATCGAGCACGTGGTCGCCGTGCATGTGGGTGATGAGGACGGCGTCGATTCCCTTCAGGCCCATCGATTGCTGCATCTGTCCGAGCACGCGGTCGATCGTCTTCCGGTCGAGGCCGCAGTCGACGGCCAGGGCGCGGCCGCTGTCGGCGAGGATCAGGGCGAAATTGCCCCATTGGTTGGGGCCGCGGAGCTTGAAGAGGTGTTGCGAGACCCGCGCGAGGCCGGGGATGGCGGTGGGGCGCGAGGCGGTGTCCTGGTCGGCCCCGGCAAACGTGTTGACGCCGTACCCCCGGAGATACAGCGTCTCGAACCGCTTCAGTTTGTCGATGTAGGCGCGGAGCTGGCGGCGCGCGTCGCGGACGGGCGGGCCATGGGCGGGGAGCAGGAGGGCGGGGTCGTGGCTTTCCAGCAGGGCCGCACCGGCCGCCAGCGCATAGATCCCCGCGCCGAAGCCGTAGTCCCATTCCGAGTCGGGCCAGTAGTGCATCCGCGCGCCGTCGAGCAGAACGTCCCCGCTGAAGGCGATCCACCGGTCCCCGAGCGGGAGCAGGTAAGACATCCCGCCGGGACTGTGGCCGGCCGTCTGGAGGCAGCGGATCTCGCGGCCGCGCCACGTGAACGCGTCCAGGGGCTTGAAGGTCCTGTCGAGGGGGACCGGCTCGACGGGCGGGCGGACGTAGCTGGCGCCGTAGACGGTGTAGCGGTCGCCGAGGGACGGGCGCATCTTCCGGAAGTCGGTCGGCTTCGTGAAGAGGTCGCGCTCCGCCTCGGGGGCGGCCGTCTTCGCGCCGAGTCCCGTCAGTCGCGGCGCGCCCTGCAGCTGCTCGCGGTGATGGTGGGTGAAGAGGACCCACTCGACGGTCCTCACGCCGATCTCTCCGAGCCGGTCGAGGACGGACCCGTCGCCGAGGTCGATGAGGATCGCCGCGTCGCCGTCGCGCAGGACGTAGACGTTGCAGGTGTCGGTCCAGGCGAAGAGATCCGGGATCAGATCGGGCGCGGGTTGCAACAGCGAGCGGGTGACGGCCGGCGGGGGCAGGGGCGTCGTTTCGGGCCCGGCCGACGCCGGGGACCCCGCGAGACCCGGGGCGAGAAGGCCTGCGACAGCGAGGGGGATGGGCTTCATGTCGTCTCTCCCATGGCGGACGTCGTCGTTGTCAGGGGGCGGCCCCACGCATTCCCGGTCCGGAGCATAGCGCCTGGATCGGGCACGACCCGCAACGCGGCCGCAGCGCCCGGCAGGTCTCCCGCCCGAGCCGAAGGAGACGGAGGTGCAGCTCGATGCCCCGGCCGGGCGGCACGAGCGGGCGCAGGATCCGGTAGGCGCGGTCGGGGGCGGCTTTTGCCGGGACGACACGCAGCCGTCGCAGGATCCTTGCCACGTGCGTGTCCACGGCGCAGAGGTCCGCGCCGAACCCGAACATCAGGGTGATCGCGGCGGTCTTGATGCCGATGCCGGGGATGCCGGTGAGCTCCGCGAGAAGGGCTTCGGTTCGCCGGACGGGATCGCGAACCGGTCGCCGGGGCGCCGCCAGCGAGAAGCGCCCGCGCGTCCTTCGGAGATGCCGAAGGACCGCCCGGATCGCTCGCGCCTTCTGGCGCGCCAAGCCGCACATCCGGATCGCCCGCTCGATCCCCGCGTGCGGGGCGGACAGGACGTGCTTCCAGGCGGGGTACCGGGCCCGCAGCGCGCGCCAAGCCCGCTCCGCGAGCCGGTCATTCGTCGCTTGGGATAGGATCGTGCCGACGAGGCAGATGACCGGGTTTTCGCGCCGCCAGCGGACGGGCCCCTGCGCACGCGCCAGAGCGACGAGGAGGCGCCGGACGAACCCTGGGTGCGCATTCGGAGCGGTGTCCCGGCCGAAGCTCGGCGTCGGGGATCCCGGCATGATCGTCCCCCGTGACCCCGGCATGATAGCGGATGTCGGGTCGCCCGGCAATACGGCGGGACGGAAAAAAGGCTTCCGCCGCGCCGGGCTGTACGTTACCGTATGCGCTCGCCTCTTTTCACGGGCCTTCCGCATGCCGACGACGCCCGACGTTTTTCGGCAGTTCACGGTGATCAAGCCGCTTCCGGCGGGCGCCTGGGGACCCCGCTATCTCGCCACCGACACACGGCACGGCTGGAAGGTTCACCTTCACCGGCTGGCGCGGGTTGCAACGGGCGATCCGGCCTTCCTGAATCGGCTGAAGGCGGACATCGAAGCGGCGTCGCGTCTCAACGACATGCATGTCGTCCGAGTCTTCGGCTGGGCGGAGGACGGAGGAAGCCTCCTGCTGGTCACGGAGGCCTGCGAGGGCGAAACGTTGGAGGGGCGTGTGCGGCGCGAGGGGGCCCTCGCGCCCGACGAGGCGACGGCCATCACGATCCAGATCGCACGCGGCCTCGACTACGCCCACCGCCAGGGGCTCGCCCACGGCGGCCTCCGCCCATCGAAGATCCTTCTGGCGGGCGGGCTCGCGAAGATCCTTGACCTGGGCCTCCCGTGTCCCCCCGGCGACGGCGAGGAGACGGGCGCCTTCGCCTACCGTCCGCCCGGGCGGGGCGAGTCGAACCCCGGCGCGGCGGCGGACGTCTACGCGCTCGGGGCGATCCTTTACCATCTGGTGACCGGTTTCCCACCGGCCTGTCCCCCCGGCGCGTCGGCGCCACCCGACCCGCGCGACCGAAAGCCGGGCGTCCCCGACGGCACGGCCCACGTGATCCGGCGGATGATGGCTCGACGCCGCGAGGACCGGTATCCCGACTGCGGCTCCCTGCTGGCCGACCTCGAGCGCGTGATAGACGGTCTCGAGCCGGCCGCGCCTCCCATCGACCCGTCGCGGACCGTCCTGGCGCCGCTGAGCACGGCGAGGCCGCCGAAGCCGCTCGCTGCGCCGGCGCCCGTCGCCGCGCGGACGAAGGCGGCGACGGACGACGAGGATACCCGGCTCGATCTGCCGCCGGTCGCGGGGCCGTCGGCCGCGCCGTCCGCCCCGAAGCCGGCGTCGCCGATGAAGTCGGTCGTGCCGGCGCGTCCGGTTCCCGTTACGGCCGCCGGCCCGGCGGCGCCCGCGAAGCCGCCTGCCGCCATCCCGAAACGAGGGGCGACGGCCGCGGGCGGGCCGGAGGGCGCCCGCCCATCCGCGACGCCGCCCGCCGAAGGCGACTCGGCCACGCTGGAAAAGATGATCGACCAGTCCGTCCGGGGCACGGCGGAGCGGGTCCGTCGCGCCTGGCCGGCGGTTGCGAAGGGCTCGCGACGGGCCGTCTCGTGGGCCGGGCGGGCGGTCGGACGAGCGAAAGAGCGACCGAAGATCGCGGGGGCCGCCGCGGCCGGCCTGGCCCTTCTGGCCGGGATCGCACTGGTGTTGCCGAATCGCGACCCCGGATCGAGCAAGACCGAGCCGAGCCGTACCGGGGCGGTGAAGCCCGCATCGGAGCCGGGACCGATCGCGGCGGCTCCCGGACCCCGCGCGCCGCGGATGGAGGAGGCGGTTCGCGCGCCGTCGACCGCCCCGGTGTCAGCGACGGCCGGGACGGGGCCGACGCCTTGGATCCCGTCCCCGACCTTGAAGGTGGACTTCGCGGCGCTGTCGGGCGCGGACTGGGAGCGCGCGGTGGCGGACCTGCCCCCGGAGGAGCAGGTCATTCGAGTGGTGGAGCGGCTGCGTCAGGTCAACCCGGGCTATGACGGACGGGCGACGCACGCGATCGCGGGCGGGCGCGTCCGCGGCCTCTTCCTGATTGGAAAGGAGCTGCGGGACGTCTCGCCTGTCCGCGCCCTGGCCGGTCTTGAGCAGCTGGGCATCGGCTCCACCGGCGTGGCGGACCTCGTGCCGCTCGCCGGTCTCCCGCTCATCGAGCTGGTCTGTGCGGGGACGCCCGTGAAGGACCTGGGGCCGCTGCGCGGGATGCCGCTGGAGCGCCTGGACGGCGCGGGCGTGGATGCCGACCTGGCGCCGATCGGCGGATGCCCGCTGCGGGAAATCGTCTGCGACTTCCGTCCCGGGAGGGACGCGCCCGTTCTCCGGGCGATCCCGGGGCTGGCCAGGATCAACGGGATGGCGGCGGCGGACTTCTGGGCATCGGCTGACGAGGCGGCGGCGATGGCGGGGGCGACGGTGCCGGACGGCGCCTCCTGGGAGAAGGCCCTCGACCTTCTCGCGCTGGTCGACCCCGCCGCGGATGCGGTGCGCGGAGGCTGGTCGTGGCGCGGGCGCGAGCTGGTCTCCGACACGACGGATGGCGCTCGCCTGGAGCTGCCCTACGTCCCCCCCGACGAGTACGACCTGCGCGTTCGCTTCACGCGCCAGTCGGGCGCCGGCGAGGTCGTCCATATCCTCTCCCGCGAAGGACGCTCGCTGGCCTGGCTGATGGGGGCGGCGGACAACACGATCTTCGGTTTCGCCCTGACGCGCGGACCCGGTGCCGGCGTCGAGCCGCCCGAGCGGCGCATGGCCTGGTGCCTGGAGAACGGCCGTTCGTATGCGGCGGAGGCGCGGGTTCGGCGGGACGGCGTCTCCGTCTTCCTCAACGGCCGGCCGGTCGTGGAGTGGAAGACGACCTTTTCGGGGGTCGGCCCGGCGTCGGCCTGGGCCCTGAGGCGCGCCGGGACCCTCGGGCTGGGAAGCCAGTCCAGCCCCACGATCTTTCACGACGCGCGCCTTCGAGCGGTCTCCGGCGACGGTCGCTTTCTCCGTCCTCCGCCGGGCGCCGTTGGGGAGGGGACGGGGCTTCGGGGCGCCTATTTCGTCGGGAAGTACCTGGAGGGAACGCCGGTCTTCACGCGCGTCGATTCGACCGTCGACTTCGACTGGGACGTGAACCCGCCCGACGAGCGGATGCCGGCGGACTCGTTCTCGGTGCGGTGGACGGGGGAGATCCAGGCGCCGCACACGGAGCGGGTCACGTTCCACGTGATCGCCGACGACGGGGCGCGGCTCTGGGTTGCTGGGCAGGCGGTGGTGGACGACTGGAACTACAGCGGGCGGAAGCGGGAGGGGAGCGGGACGGTGGAGCTGCAGGCGGGGCGGCGGTATCCGATCCGGCTGGAGTATGTGGAGTATCGTTCCGAGGCGTCGGTCCGCCTGATGTGGAGCGGCCCGTCGACGCCGAAGGCGGTCGTGCCGATGCGCCAGCTCTACCCGGGGCCGTGAGCGCTGTTTATATGAATATGGCTTGACAGGTCCTCATCCGTATACTAGTATACAAGCGTGCTGACCGCCCCGCGCGCCCCCGGCCCGAGAGCCCGCCGCGTCCCGGTCCTGGACCTTCCCCCCCGGGACGGGGCGGAGTCCGGCCGGGCCTGGGCCTACCGGGTCCTCCGCCGCGATTTGATCCTGCTCCGCCTCGAGCCCGGATCCGCGGTGAGCGAGGCCGAGGTCGCCGATGCGTTCCGCCTCAGCCGAACCCCCGTTCGCGAGGCTTTCATCCGCCTTGCCGAGGACGGTCTCCTCGACGTCGTCCCCCAGACCGGCACCTTTGTCTCTCGCATCGACCGCGCCCGGGCCGACGAGGCGCGCTTCCTCCGCGCCGTCCTCGAGAAGGCCGTTCTCCGCGAGGCCGCCCGCGCCTTCCCCGGCTCGCTTCGGCTCGAGCTGGACGCCAACCTCGCGATGCAGCGCCACTGCCGCAAGGGGCGCCAGTACGACCGGCTCCTCGAGCTCGACGACGACTTCCACGGGCTGCTCTTTCGCGGCGTCGGCAAGGAGCGGCTTTGGCTGCATCTGAAGCGTTTCGACGCCGACCTCGACCGGCTCCGCGCCCTCCAGCTCTCGGACGCCGTCCACTGGGACGCGGTCATCGAGGAGCATGCCCGGATCGCGCGCCGCGTGGGCGGCGGCCGCACCGCGGGAATCGATGCCCTCGTCGACCGCCATCTCACGGCGGCGGTCCATGACCGGTTGGTTGCGCGGCACCCGGGCTTCTTCAAGGCGTGATGGGCCGGACGCACAGACCCTGGCAGGAGGAGGCGCGCATGGCGGGAAAGCAGACGGTTCGGGCCGGCATCGTCGGGGCGGGATTCTCCGCCTCCTTTCACTACGAGGCGATCCAGAAGGTCCGCTGCGTCAACGTCGACGTTCGCGGCGTCTTCGCCCTCGATCGGGCGGAGGAGTTCGCGAAGGCCCGGGGCATCCCCGCGATGCCCAGCCTCGACGCCCTCCTGGACGCATGCGACGTCGTCCACGTCTGCACGACGGCCTCCTCGCACGAGGCGGTGGCGGTTCGCGTCCTCGCCGCGGGCAAGTTCGCCATTGTCGAGAAGCCCCTGACCGGCTACTTCGGAGACGGGACGGACGATTTTCACGGCGACCGGTTCCCGAAGGCGGTCGCCCTCGAGCAGGCGCTGGCCAGCGTCGACCGGATGCTCGCCGCGGAGGCGAGGAGCCGCGGGCGGATCCTCTACGCCGAGAACTGGGTCTACGCCCCCGCCGTCCAGAAGGAGCGCGAGATCCTCGTCAAGACCGGCGCCCAGATCCTCTGGATCCATGCCGAGGAGGCGCACAGCGGCTCGCACGCGAAGACCTATGCCTACTGGAAGTACTCCGGCGGCGGCGTCATGATCGGCAAGGGGTGCCATCCCTTGACGGCCGCCCTCTACCTGAAGGCCGTGGAGGGCAAGACCCGCACCGGGAAGCCGATCCGTCCCGTCGAGGTCTCCGCCCGCGCCCACGCCCTCACGCGGCTCCCCGCTTTCCGCGACGAGGGGCACATCCGGTGCGACTACCACGACATCGACGACTTCTCCCACATGCACGTCGTCTTCGAGGACGGCACCGTCGCCGACGTCTTCGCTTCCGACATCATTCTGGGCGGCATCCACAACTGGATCGAGGTCGCCGCCAACAACCACCGCACCGTCTGCAACATCAACCCGAACACGGCGATGCAGACCTACAACCCCGTCGAGGCGAACTTCAAGGACATCTACGTCGTCGAGAAGATCGGCACCAAGCAGGGCTGGTCCTGCCCGTCGCCCGACGAGGACTGGTTCACCGGCTACCCGCAGGAGATCGAGGCCTTCTACCGGGCGGCGGCGCTCGGCGGCCCGATCGAGAGCGACAGCCGGCTCGCGGCGGACTCGATCTCGACGATCTACAGCGCGTATGTCTCGTCCGAGCGGAAGGGCGCGGCCGTTCCCGTGAAGACCTATTGACAGGAGCCTCGCGATGCACGTCTCTTCCGACGCCGGCGCCCCCGCGGCCGCCGAGCCGGGCGCGGGCTTGCCGTGGTACCGCGGCCTGACCGGCCATCATTGGTTCGTCCTGATCGTCTGCTGGCTCGGCTGGCTCTTCGACACGATGGACCAGCAGCTCTTCATCATGGCCCGGGCCCCCGCGATCAAGGATCTCCTCGGCGCGGACGCCAAGCCGACGGACGTGACCTATTACAGCGGCCTGGCGACGATGTGCCTCGTCCTCGGCTGGGCCACCGGCGGCATTCTCTTCGGCATCCTGGGCGATCGCTGGGGACGCGCCAAGACGCTGATCACGACCGTCCTCTGTTATTCGATCTTCACCGGTCTCTCGGCCCTCTCGGTCTCGTGGCTCGACTTCGCCGCCTACCGGTTCCTGACCGGCATGGGGGTCGGGGGCACGTTCGCAGCCGCGGTCTCGATGGTCGCCGAGACGCTGCCCGCTCGTTCCCGTCCCTACGCCCTCGGATTCCTCCAGGTGCTGGCCGCGACCGGCAACGTGACGGCGGCCGCGCTCAGCTTGGTCGTCCAGCCCAGCGCGCCGATCTTCGGAATGGCCGGCTGGCGCGCCCTCTTCCTGGTCGGCGTCGTCCCCGCCCTTCTCGTCTTCCTGGTCATCCGCCGTCTCCGGGAGCCCGAGAGCTGGGTGAAGGCCCGCGCGGCCGGGGGCGCCGCGAAAAAGATGGGCAGCCTCGGCGAGCTCTTCGGCGACCCGCGCTGGCGCCGCAACCTCATCGTCGGCGTCCTCCTCGGTCTGGCCGGCGTGATCGGGCTCTGGGGCATCGGGTTCTGGCTTCCCGAGCTCATCCGCACCGTGTCCCCCGTCCCGACCGCGGCCGCGCTTGCCGCGGCCCGGCCGGACCTCGACGCCGCCGGCGTCCAAGCCGCGATCGCCGCGGCCAAGGCGAGCCAGGACGGGTATTGCGCCATCGCCATGATGCTCTTCAACGGGGCGGCCGCCGTCGGTACCTATCTCTTCGCGCTCTTGGTCGGGCGCATCGGCCGCCGGCCCGCTTTCGCGCTGATCTTCTCCCTGGCCCTGGTCTCCGTCTTCGTGGTCTTCGGCTTCATGACGAAGCCCTCGCAGGTCTGGTGGATGGCCCCGCTGCTGGGACTCGGGACGCTCACGGTCTTCGGCGGCTACAGCATCTATTTCCCGGAGCTCTTCCCGACGCGCCTGCGCGCCTCCGGGACGGGGTTCTGCTACAACACGGCGCGCTACATCGCGGCGCCGGGCTCGTTCGCGCTCGGGGCGCTATCGCGCGCGTTCCTGGCCCCGGAGGGCACGGCCCGTTTCGAGCAGGGCTTATCCGGCCTGACCCTGCTCAGCTCGATGGGCAGCGTCGACCACCCGATTCGTTATGGGGCGATCTGCGTTTCCCTTGTCTTCGTCGTCGGCCTCCTCGTCCTGCCCTTCGCGCCGGAGACCAAGGGCAAGCCGCTGCCCGAGTAAGCCCGGAGCGGCCTACCGGCGGGATGTGCAGGGATGTCGGGTCCGTGGGATCGGGGGTGGTATGCAATTCTCGCCGTCGGTCTACGAGCACGCCGCGCGGCTGATCGACCGGTCCCCGTGGGACGTGTCGCGCGACGGGGAACTCCTGGTCCGCGCCCACGCCGCGGCCTGGCGCCGGTACGCGCACGCGCCGGTCGTCGTCGGCATCGACATCTACAACCTCGAGGCCGAGGCGTACGGCGCGACGGTCGAGCGGCCCGAGGGCAACGACATCCCCGCCATCGGCACCCATCCTGTCCGGGACCTTGCCGCGCTCGCATCGCTCCCGCCGTTCGACCCCCGCTCGGGCCGGCCGGCCCTGGTGATCGACGCGGGGCGGCGGCTCAAGCGCGAGTTCCCCGGCGCCGACATCCGGATCCCGGTCAGCGGCCCGTTCTCCATCGCCGCCAATCTGGCCGGGTTCGAGACGCTGCTGGAGGGATGCCTTGTCGACCCTGCGGGGGCCCGCGCCGCCCTGACGCGCGTGGCGGCGAACCAAGAGCCCTTCGTCCGCGCGATCGCCGACGCCGGCCTCGACGTCGCCTTCTTCGAGTCGGCCGCCACGCCGCCGCTCCTCGCGCCGCGCCAGTTTCGCGAGATCGAGGTCCCCGCCGTCCAGCCGCTCCTTGACCGCTTCGCGGCCATTGTCGGCCACCCGGTGGCCTTCGTCATGGGCGGCAACACCGTGCCGATCCTCGATGCGCTCCTGGAGATGGGGTGCGGCTATGTCTGCTGCCCGGTCGAATCCGACCAGGCCGCCTTCATGGCGCGCATGGCGGCGAGGCCGGACGTGATGGTGCGCGTGAACATGGACCACCGGATCGTGGCCGGCCCGTCCTGGGAGGCGATCCGCGCGGAGGCCGACCGGGTCGTTTCCCTGTGCCGCGGCCGGCAGAAGGTCTGTATCGGCACGGGAGCGCTGCCGTACGAGACGCCGCCGGAGAATGTGCTGCGCCTGAGGGAGTATGTGACCCCGTTATAGGACAGGGTCGGGGGACGCCGGCCGGCCGCAGGGAGGCCGCGGGCGGTCGCACCGTTGGCGCCCCCGGCGTGGTTGGCGGGAGCCCTTCGGGACCGGGAGGAACACGTGACGCCGCAACAGTGGGAAATGCTCAAGGCCGTCGTCAGCGGGCAGCGGGTGGACCCGATCCCCGTGGGCTTCATCATCGACAGCCCCTGGCTGCCCGGCTGGGCCGGACAGTCCCTCCTGGACTACTACGCCTCCGAAACGCGATGGCTCGACGCGAACCTCCGCGCGATGCGCGCGTTCCCCTCGGTCCTCTTCCTGCCCGGCTTCTGGAGCGAGTTCGGGATGTGCTCGGAGCCGTCCGCCTTCGGCTCCCGGATGGTCTGGCAGGAAGATGACTTCCCCTTCGCGGAACCGACGCTGTCCTCGGCGGCCGCGATCGCGTCGATGCCGAGGCCGGACCCCCGACAGCACGGCCTGGCCCCCCTGATTCTCAAGCGACTCGTGCACCAGCGCCCGGCGATCGAGGCGGCCGGCCACCAGATCCGGTTCGCCGTCGCCCGCGGCCCGCTCAACATCGCCGCCTTTCTGATGGGGAACACCGAGTTCTTGGTCGCCCTCAAGACCGAGCCGGATGCCGTCCACGATCTGCTCGGTCGGATCGCCGACTACCTCGTCGACTGGCTGAAACTTCAGGCCTCGGCGATCGACACGATCGACGGTGTCCTGATCCTCGACGACCTGGTCGGCTTCCTCGGCGAGAAGGACGTGGTCACGTTCGCCTTGCCGAGCCTCCGGCGGGTGTTCGGGGCCATCGACGCTTCGGTCCGGTTTTTCCACAACGACGCGAACGGCCTGGTCTGCGCCCCGCACCTGGCGGGGCTCGGGATCAATCTCTTCAACTTCAGCCACACGCACAGCCTGTCGCAGATGCGTCAACTGACGGGAGGGCGCGTGACGCTGCTCGGCAATATCCCGCCGCGCGACGTGCTGGCGGCGGGGACGCCGGCGGACGTCGCGAAGGCCGTTCGGGAAGCGATCCGAGAGGCGGGCGATGGTTCGCGGCTGATCCTCTCCTGCGGCGGCGGCATGCCGCCCGGGGTGTCCTCGGAAAACCTCCAGGCCTTCCTGGGGGCCGTGATGCCCGCATGAGCGGATCGGTTCTGCGAACCGCGCCCCGTCCGGGTCGTGTCAAAATCGGAAGGAGACTGGATATGCGCATCCTGGCCGGGGGGCGGTGCGCCGGGCACGATCGCGCGCTCGCGGTCGCGATCGCGGTCTCCGCCGTGAGCGCGTTTGCGGCGAGCGGAGAGCCGGCGAGTCCGGGAGACGGCTTTCGGTGGTCGGACGAGGACCCCGCGTCCCTCGCCCTCTGGGAGGGCGGGAAGCCCGTGTGGGTCTACAACCACGGCGTCATGAGCCGGAAGGGCGTAAGCCCTTCGTACAATCGGAGCGGATACCTTCATCCGCTCTACGGCCTCGACGGCGAGGTGCTCACCGAGGATTTCGCGAAGGATCATCTCCATCATCGGGGCGTGTTCTGGGCGTGGCCCCACATCGCGATCGGCGGGAAGGAGTACCAGACCTGGGTCCCCACCGAGCCCCTCCGCGTCCGTCACGCGCGGTTCGTCCGGAAGGAGGCGGGGGTGTCGTCGGCGGCGCTGGCCGTGGAGAACGACTGGATCCTCGGCGCGGAGCGGGTCGTCCGGGAGGAGGTCGCGATCCGCGTGATGCCGGCCGACGCCACGGGCCGCCTGATCGACTTCGAGCTCGCCTGGACGGCGCTCGAGAAGCCGGTGGCCTTGCGCGGCGCGGAGGGGAAGAGCTACGGCGGCTTCACGATCCGGTACAACACGCGTCCGAACGAACCGGGCCGGATCGCGGAAAAAGACGTTGCGATCACGGTGCCGGACGGTCTTTCCAAGAAGGACCTGACGGAGACGCGGCTGCCGTGGGCGGACCTCTCCGCCCCGTTCCCCGGCGCGCCGGGCCCGTCCGGTGCGGCGATCTTCATCCACCCCTCGCATCCGGACCACCCGCCCACCTGGCTGACGCGCCATTATGGGTGTCTCTGCGTCGGCTGGCCCGGGGTGAAGGGCGGCACGCTCGAGCCGGGGAAGACCGCCCGGTGCCGCTACCGGGTCTGGGTGCACCGCGGGGTGCCGGATGTCGCGGCCCTGAAGGCGGTCTTCGAGGCGTACGCAGCCTTGCCCTAGCACGTGTCCAATCGGAGGGAGCGACATGAGCCGCTGGTCCCGTCGCGAGATGCTGGAGCGCTCGATGTTCGCCGCCGCGGCGGCCGCCTTGGCGGGCCCGGCCGCGCACGATGGCGCGTTGTCCGCCGAGGACGCCGTCCCGGCGCCCGGCCCGAACGGCCTCCTGAACGTCGCCGTCGTCGGCGTGAAGGGCCGGGGCGGGAACCACCTCGAGGCCTTCCTCGCTCGGAAGGACGCCCGCGTCACGGGCATCGTGGACGTCGACTCGCGGCCGGCCATCATCGGCCAGGCGATGAGGCTGGTCGAAAAGAAGAACGGGAAGCCCCCGCGCTTCGAACAGGACCTCCGGAAGATGCTGGAGGACAAGGATCTCGACGCCGTCTCGATCGCCACGACCGACCACACGCATGTCTTGCTCGCGCTCTGGGCGATCCAGGCCGGCAAGCACGTTTACGTCGAGAAGCCGGTCAGCCACAACATCTTCGAGGGGCGCCAACTCGTGAAGGCGGCTCGGAAGTACAGGCGAATCTGCCAGGTCGGGCACCAATGCCGGTCCTCCAAAGGGATCCGGGACCTGATGGCCTTTCTTCATGGGGGGAAGCTCGGGAAGGTGCGGATCGCCCGCGGTCTCTGCTACAAGCGGCGCGGGAGCATCGGGAAAAAGGCCGACGAAGCCCCCCCCGAGGGCGTGAACTACGACCTGTGGCTCGGTCCCGCCCCCTACCGGCCCTACAACCCCAATCGATTCCACTACAATTGGCACTGGTTCTGGGATTACGGCAACAGCGACATGACGGCCCAGGGCGTCCACCAGATGGACATCGCCCGGTGGGGGCTGAACAAGCGGGAGCTCGCCCGGAGGGTCATCTGCCTCGGCGGGCGTCTCGGCTACGAGGACGACGGCGAGGTCCCCAACACGCAGGTCGCCTGGTACGATTACGGCGACTGCGAGCTGGTCTTCGAGACTCGCGGACTTGACACGGACGCCTATTCCATCGATCCGGCCGGTCGGGACAAGCAGAAAGAGGCCCGGATCGGCGTCATCTTTCACTGCGAGGGGGGCACCGTCGTCAACCCCAGCTACACCGGCGCCGTCGCCTTCGACCTGGATGGCAAGGTGATCCAGAGCTTCGGGGGGCGTGCCGAGGACCATTTCGGCAATTTCCTCGCCGCCATCCGCAGCGGCCGGCACGAGGATCTGGCCTGCGACATCGAGGAGGGCCATCTCTCCGCCGCGCTCTGCCACATGGGGCAGATCTCCTGGCGGCTCGGGCAGAGGCAGCCGCTGGCCCAGGACAAGCCCTTCGGCGACATCGACGCCGCCGACGAGGCCTTTGTCCGGATGCGCGCCCACCTCAAGGACCAGAAGCTTCCGCCCGATACGACGCAGATCCAGGTCGGCCCGCTCCTCGTGATGGACCCGAAGACGGAGCGGTTCGTCGGCCATGACAAGGCCAACGCCGACCTGCTCATGAAACGCGAGTACCGCAAGCCGTTCGTGGTGCCGGACGAGATCTGATCCGGCGCGTCAGCCCTGGATGCGTCCCGGAGGTGCCACATGACCGACCGCCTGGCGCGCCGTCAGGTCCTGAGTCGTCTGGCCGTGGGCGGCGCGGCCGCCGTTGCGGCCCCGATGGTGATCCCCGCCACCGTTCTCGGCGCCGACGCCCCCTCCCTCCGCGTGGGGGTCGGGATGATCGGCATCGGCCGGCAGGCCTGGCACGTCAACCTGCGCCAGTTTCTGGCCATGCGCGACGTCCGGATCGTCGCCGTCTGCGACGCGGACGCCTGGCGGATGGAGGAGGGGCGGAAGCGGGTCGAGGAGCACTACGCGAAGCAGCAGCCGTCGGGCGCCTACACCGGATGCGCGTCCATCCGCGACTGGCGCGAACTCCTGGCCCGAAAGGATGTCGATGCCGTCATGATTTCCACCCCCGACCACTGGCATGCCCCCATGGCCATCGCCGCGGTCGAGGCCGGGAAGGATGTCGCGCTCGAGAAACCGATCACCCGAACCGTCGCCGAGGGGCGGGCGATCGTCGAGGCCGTGCGACGCCGGAAACGCGTTTTCCGCGTCGACAGCGAGTTTCGGTCGAGCCGGCACCTGATCCGCCTGGCCGAGCTCATCCGCAACGGCGTGCTGGGGAAGGTGAAGGCCGTCGAGGTCGGCGTGCCCGATGAGGGGATCGAGGACGACCGGGCCAGTCCGCCGGCGACGCCCGAGCCCGTTCCACCCGAGCTGGACTATGCGGCTTGGCTCGGCGACGCTCCGAAGGCCCCGTACACCCGTCACCGGGTGCATCCCCCCCGGAATCTCGGCGCCCGCCCCGGCTGGATGCGCATTCTCGACTATTCCGACGGCATTGTGACCAACTGGGGCGCCCACTTTGTCGACACCGCCCTCTGGTGCCTCGATGCCGAGCACACCGGACCGGTCGCGATCGACGGACACGGCGAGTACCCGCCCGCCGGAAACCTCTGGAACGTCCTGAAGTCCTTCGCCATCGACTACACGATGCCGGACGGCACGCCGGTCCGGTATGTCATGCAGACGCCCCAGAACCGCGTCGCCGCGGCCTACGTTCGGATCGAGGGGGAGCGGGGCACGGTCCGCGCGACGGTCATGAAGGACGAGCTGACGGCGGAGCCGGCTTCGCTTCTCGAGGCCCCGCTTCCGGACGGCGCGACCCGATTCTCCCTCAAGAGCGACAAGCAGGATTTCATCGACGCCGTCAAGACGCGCGGACGCACGCTCGAGGACGAGGAGGTCGGGCACCGCGTCACGTCGATGTGTCATCTCGGCCACATCGCGATCCGGACGGGCCGGCGGCTGACGTGGGATCCGAAGGCCGAGCGGTTCACCGGCGGGGGCGCCGACGAGGCGAACGCCTGGCTCGAGAAGCCGATCACGACGCCGCGGGAGGCGTGACGGCGGAGACGGCGTCCGATCGGGCGTCGCGCGGCGCGCCGGGGGCGCGCTACTTCCGGTCGACGAGGTCGTACACCCGGACGTAATCCACGCGGAACGCATCCGGCAGAGCGGCCTTCCGGATGTCCCCCGCCCAATCCCCGATCTCGTCGCTGATCTTGAGATACAGCGGCACTTGGCAGACGCCGCCGTCCTTCGTACGCCATGTTTCCTGGCCGTCGACATAGAAGACGTACGCTTCCGGCGACCACCAAAGGCTGAAGGTGTGCCATCCGTCCATCACCCCGGGGATCCTCGGGACGAACCCCTTGCTTTTGTGCTCCTTGCCGTATCCGTCCCAGTGGAGGGTCTGTTGGACGCGGTCGTCGAGCCAGGGCTTCTCGAAGATGTCGATCTCGGTCCCATCGCGTCCCGCGTCGCCGATCTTGCCGACGCAATCGTTGTAAAGCCAGAAGGCGGGCCAATGGCCGACCTGCTTTTGGAGCTGGACGCGGCAGACGTAGTACCCGAAGGCGTGCTCGAACTTGCCCCGGGTGCGGATGCAGGCATCGAGGAACCGGTCGCCGTCCCGGAGCGTGCTCATGACGAGGCTGCCCCGGCCGTCGAGGGAGACGGCCTTGCGGGACCACCAGCCGTCGCGACGCTTGTATTCGGGGACGTCCCACTTGGTCGTGTCGAGGGCCGTCCCGTCGAACTCGTCGTGCCAGACGAGCTTCCACGTCTTGCCCTCGGGGGGGGCGGGGAGGGTGTCCGGGGGCGACAGGGCGGGGTCCGCAGCGGCCGGGGCGGAGGGAAGGGCGGCCCAGGCGGCGAGGAAGAGGGCGGCTCTCATGGGGCATCTCCTCATTCGTGGCGGTGTCTGCTCATGGTGCGACGCGCCGTGCGGCGAATCGCATCCGGTAGGCGCGGTCTGGATCGCAGGTCCGAGGAAGGGGGAGGAGGATGAAATCGTCCGCGATCACGGGATCCAGATCCTCCCCCTCCAGGATCCGGATGTCGGCCAGGCGCGCGCCCAAGAACTGCACGATCGGCCGCCCCCCGCGCTGCGCCCCGTTGGCGTTGACCGGCGTGAACGCATCCTTCCCGCGCCGGGGCGTCACGGTGAAGGTCCAAAGCCCGTCTTCTTCCGTCAGCGACTGGTCCCACCTCGTCTCCGCCGGCGCCATCCGGGCCTCCCAGGCCGGGTCGCCGTAAAACGCCACGACGTCCCGGTCATACAGCAGCCCGGCGCCGTCCTGGGTTTCCAGCCCCGCGGCTCTTGCCGCGTCGCCGAGCGTGTCGGGTCTTCGCGTGGTTCCCGGGGGGACGACGTCCGCCGCCAGCCCGGGGAAGTACGTCGCCAGGCGGTGCTCCAGCGCGCGCAGGTTGGCCTGGAAGGCCTCGGCGAACGTGAATCGGCCGGGCTGTTCGAGGAAGTAGTCGAGGCATCCCCATCCCGCGTAGCCGTACCATGTCGGCACCGTGTACCCGATCATCTGATGGACGCCGGCGCTGTTCATCCAAGCGAGGGCCATGGCGTCGGGCCCGTCGATATGGCCCATCAGGCAATTGCCGATCGGCAGGTAGACCTTCGGGTTGGGGGATCGGATCTCGTGTCGCCCGCCTTGTGTGTCCACGCCGAAGAGACTGCCGGCCTTGGAGCGGAACGAGCCGTTCCGGTAGCGGTACCCGATCTGCCAGTCGCGCTCGGTGGCGTGCCCGGAGGTGACGACGAGATCGGCCGCCCAGATGTTCAGCGCGTCGGCGAGGGCCCCTGTGGTGTCGTCAGGCCCCTGCCCTGGGACGGGACTTCCCCCCGGCGCCTTGCGGACCATCCGGTTCTTGATCAGCTCGCTGTACCAGACCCCTTCGGCGCACAGCTCCAGAGCCACCTCGGTGCCCGAGGCGACCTTGCGAACGACCAGGGGGGCGGCATGACGGGCGATGCGCAGGGCGTTTCCCGCGTCGTAGCCGGTGAGGATCCCCCAGCGCGTGTCCCCGTATGGGTCGTCGTCGTACCTCCGCGCGAGGCGGTGGACGTCGGCGACGAACTGGCGCGTGGCCTCCGCCGGGCGGGCGACGAAACAGGTGTAGCGGGGATGCTGCGACCGGAGGGCCGGGAGGGCGTCGGTGATCGCGGCGTCATAGAGGATCGCCACGGCCCTGTGTTTTTCGACCAGCGCCGCGACGACCGCGGACCAGCCGCTGTCCTGATGCGTGGACTTCGAGACGACCACCGCGTAGTCCGGCGGGGGACCGGCGGCGCATGCCCTCCCGAGGAGGAACATTCCGAGGAGCACGAAGCTGGCGGGAGGGGCTCCCATGGCTCGCTCTCCGGAACCTCTTCTCGCGCGGCGCGACCCGGCGCATTATAGTGGTGGGGAGGGATATGTGAATACGATACTGGCCTGGGGGGGGCGGCCATGGGACGCCCACCGGGGCGTGGCCGAGGACCGGCGGCGCGAGACGGGGCGGGGTTTCCCGCCCAGGCCTCGTCCGCGGCGCCCGGATTCGCGCCAAGTGCGTTGTCGCGCGCCCCAAGAAGGGATATACTCGGGACTCTGAACGCCGCGCAGGAGCCCTTCATGCCGAAAGCCATCGTCGACCCGGAGGAGTTGCGGCGCTTCGCCGCGGAGCTCAAGCGCTTCAGCGGCGACCTGCGCGAGCGCGTCGCCGGCATCCACCACCAGTTCGTGAGGCTCGGGGAGACCTGGCAGGACCAAGAGCACGCCAAGTTCGCCGATGCCTTCGAGCAGGTCATCCGCGCCTTGGCCCGATTCGCGGAGACCTCCGAGAAGCACATCCCCTTCCTGCTCCGCAAGGCGGAGAGCATCCAGGCTTACCTGGACCAGCGGTGAGGCCATGAACCAGCGAGCCGCGCGGCTGGAGTCCCCGGAGGTCCTCCGCGAGCTGCGCAACCGGTTGGCGGTCCTCGACCAGAAGTGTCGCAACGCCCTGATGGGCGTCGGCGGCGACGTCCAGGAGACGCGGGAGTGGCTTCGCCTCGAGCGCCCGTTCCATCTCCGGCGCGAGCTCCAGGCGTGCGTCGAAGCCGAGCTCAACGCCAAGCGGGAGCTCGAACAGGCCAAGTGGAACACGAGCCGGGGGATTCGCTCCGACACGGTCGACTTGGCTCGGGCGCTGGAGCGGGCGAGGCACCGCCGGGAGGAGGCCGAGCGGAAGCTCGCCGCCGTCAAGAGATGGTCCGCAATTCTTGAGCAGCAGGTCGTCCGGATGATGGGGCCGGTTCACGCCCTGGCGATCCTGCTCGATCAGCGGACGCCCCAGGCGATGGCGAGGATCGACGGCATGCTCGACCACCTGGAGGCGTACTTCAGGCCGGGGACCGGGGGGGCGCAATGAGCGGGGCCGATGGGAACGATGCGATCCTCGTTGGCGCGCTGCGCGACTTCCTCGCGTTCTGGGAGCGCACGGCGGCCGTCTGGAGGGACTCCGCCCGCGCCCGGTTCGAGGCGGAGGTCCTCCGGGAGCTGGTCGACGCGATCCATGCCGCCGCCGCGTCCACCGGGCAGATCGAGCAGCTGCTCAGCCGGATCCGCCGGGAGTGCTCCTGATGACCGCGCCGCGTGTCGACGTGCTCCGCGCCCGGGTCGCCGCCCTCCAGGAGGATCTTCGCCGGATCCTGGGGGAGGCCACGCCGGTTGCGGCCCCGGGCGACGCGGGCGCCGTCTCCTCGCCCGATGCGGAAGAGGTCCGGGTTCGCGCGGATTGCGATGCGCAGTGCCGCGCGCGGGAGGCGGAGGCCGACGCGCGGCGCGTGCGCGTCGAGGAGGCGTATAAGCGCGCGACGGCCCGTATCGATCGCGCCTATACCAACGCCCGTGCACGAGCCGACCGGCGGTCCGGCCGGGAGCTGGAGCGGATTCACGCGGAACGGCTCCAGGCCGAAACGCGGATCCGCGATGAGTTGGCGGCCGGCCGCGACCGGCTCCTGGCGCCGATCGCAGCTGCGCTCTCCGAGGCCGATGCCCTCCGCGGGCCCGCGCGCGAGCTCCGCGATCGTGTCGCCCTGTTCGCATCGGACCTGCGCGCGGAGCTGGGCGGGGAGGCGCTCCCCGCCGCGTCGCTCGATGCCGTCCCTCCGGCGCAAGCCCTGGAGACAGCCCGGGCCTGTCTGGACGAGGTCCGTCGGGCCATCGAGTCGCGACTCCGCGAGCGGGGCGTTCGGTTCGCGAGGGCCTGCCCCGGGGGGCTGACCCTGTCGCTCCTTTTCGTTCTGGCCGTAGGCGCCGTCCTGGCGGCCGTGCACCAGCTCGCGCCCGGCCGCCTCCCGGACGCCGGACTAACCGCCGCGGCGGCCCTCCCCGCCGGCTGGGTGGCGATCGCCCTTTTCCGCGCCGGGATGGGGCGTTGGGTGCGCCGCGCGGTGGGTCCCCTGCATGATGGCGTGTCCCGGGCCGAGTCCCTCCTGCAGCGCCACGCGGCGGCCTGCCGGGTCCGCGAACGGATGATCCACGCCTCCTACCAGCGCGAGCTGGCCGCGCGCCGCGCGGATCTCGACGAACGCACCGCGACGCTCGAGCGCCAGGCGCGGCGCACCGCGGAGATCCGCCTCGGGATCCTGGAGGACCAGAGGGCCCATTTGATGGAATGGGCGGGCCGGCGGCGCGCGGCTCAGCTTGCCCGCGAGGAGGCGCGGCGGGAGCAGGAGCGGGGGGCCCTCCACGCGGAGCGGGACCGGCTTCTCGACGGCCTCCGGCTTGCGCGCGAATCGGCGCGCCAGGCCCGCGCGCGCGAGGACGCCGACCGGCGCGACCGCGCCTGGGCCCGCGCGGTCGATGCCTTCGACCGCGCCGCCGAAGCCGACCGTTGTCTTTTTCGCAAGCGCGTGCCCCCGTGGGACGACCCTCAGTGGCCCGATCTCCGTCTCCCCGCCGATTTCCCGGACGCCGTCGGCCTTGGGGAGATCCGTTTTGCCCTGGACGTCCTGGTGCCGGAGGCGGCCGGCCGGGACGTCCCGGGATCGTCGGGCCGGGCCGTCTCCCTGCCGCTGGCGCTCGCCTTTCCCTCGTGCGGCAGCCTCATCCTGTCCGCGGACGTCGAGACCCGGGACCGCGCGCTCCAGGCCCTCTCGGGCGCCGTCCTTCGCGTCCTTTGCGCCTTTCCACCGGGAAAGGCCAAGCTGACCCTCTTCGACCCGGTCGGCCTTGGCCAGAATTTCTCGGCGCTCATGCACTTGGCCGACTACGACGAGTCCCTGGTCGGCGGCCGCATCTGGACCGAGACGGCTCACTTCGAGCGCAAGTTGGCCGAGCTGACCGAGCACATCGAGAAGGTCATCCAAAAATACCTGCGCAACCGGTACGGCACGATCGGCGAGTACAACCGGGAGGTCGCGCAGCTGGCCGAGGCCTATCGGTTCCTCGTCATCGCGGATTTCCCGACGGGCTTCAGCGACTTGGCGATCGAACGCTTGGCGAGCATCGTGACCAGCGGGGCGCGATGCGGCGTTTACACGATGATCCTCCGCGATCGGCGGCAGAAGCCTCCGGCCGCTCTGAATCTGGCCGGACTCAGGACCCGCGGCGCCGCCCTCTTCCTCCAGGCGGCCGAGGCGGGGTTCGTCGTCGAGGATGAGACGCTGGGGCGCGGTCTCGCGACGATCGCCCCCCCGCCCTCCCCGAACGCCCTCACGGCGATTCTCCACGCCGTCGGGCGGCAATGCCGGGATGCCGGGCGCGTCGAGCTCGACTTCGAGACGGTCGCGCCGATGCCGGACCGCCTCTGGACGGAGCGCGCCGAGAACGGGCTTCGCATCCCCCTCGGGCGCGCCAGCGCCGACCGCCTCCAGTGTCTCGAGCTCGGCCGCGGCACGGCCCAGCATGCGCTCGTCGCGGGCAAGACCGGCTCCGGCAAGTCGACCCTCTTCCACGTCCTGATCACCAGCGCCGCCCTTTGGTATCCCCCGCGCGAGGTCGAGCTTTACCTGATCGACTTCAAGAAAGGCGTCGAGTTCAAGACCTACGCCACGCATGCGCTGCCGCACGCCCGCGTCGTCGCCATCGAGAGCGATCGCGAGTTCGGTCTCAGCGTCCTGCGGCGGATCGACCGCGAGCTGGCCGACCGCGCCGAGCGATTCCGCGCGTGCGGCGTCCAGGATTTCGCGGACTGCCGCAGGGCGCAGCCGGATCTCCCGCTGCCCCGGACCCTGTTGCTGATCGACGAGTTCCAGGAGTTTTTTGTCGAGGAGGATGCGATCGCCCAGGAGGCGGCGCTGCTGTTGGATCGGATCGTCCGCCAGGGGCGCGCCTTCGGCGTTCACGCCGTCCTCGGCTCGCAGACCCTGGGCGGGTCGTACACCTTGGCGCGCACCACGCTCGGACAGATGGCGGTCCGCATCGCCCTTCAGTGCAACGAGGCGGACTCGTACCTGATCCTGAGCGACGACAACTCCGCCGCGCGCCTCCTCTCCCGCCCCGGCGAGGCCATCTACAACGACATGTCGGGGGCGGTCGAGGGGAATAACCCCTTCCAGGTCGCCTGGCTGCCGGACGAGGTGCGGGACCGCTGCCTGCGCGCGGTGGGGGAGCGGGCGGCGCGCGAGCGGCCGGCCGCCCCCGGATCGATGATGATCTTCGAGGGCAACGTGCCGGCCGAGTTGCGGGACTGCCGCCCGCTGCGCGAGCGCTTGGCCGCCCCCTTCCGCGTCGGGACGGATGACGCCGTGGCCTGGGTCGGCGAGGCGAACGCGATCAAGGGACCGACCGAGGTCCGCTTCCGGCGCCAGACCGGCGGCAGCCTCCTGGTCGTCGGCCAGCACCGCGAGGCGGCCGGATGCGTTCTCGTCTCCTCCCTGCTCAGCCTGGCCGTCGCGCACCCCCCCGGCGCCGCCCGGTTCGTCCTCCTGGACGGGTGCCCGCCGGAGCTTCCGATCGGGGCGCGTTTTGACGCCTTGGCGGAGACGATCCCCCACGGGATCGAGCGGGTTGACTATTCGCGCGTCGGCGAGGCCCTGGCCGCCCTGGAGGCCGAGGTCCGAAGCCGCCAGGAGCGGAATCGGACCTCGGGGGCCCGCGTCTTCCTGGCCGTCTTCGACCTTCAGCGGTTTCGGATGCTGCGCCAGCGCAGCGAGTTCGATCTCGGGGGCGGGGAGGAGGAGGCCTTTGCCCCGGATCGAGCCTTCGCCACAATCCTGGCCGAGGGGCCCGCCCAGGGCGTCCACACCCTTCTCTGGTCGGATTCCGTCAACACCCTGAACCGCATTCTCGGCCGAAAGACACTCCAAGCGTTCCAGATGCGGATCCTGTTCCAGATGAGCGGTACGGACTCGTCCGAGCTTATCGATGCCCCCCTGGCCGCCGGGCTGGGGCTGTACCGAGGCCTGCTCTATCTCGACGAGAGCGGCACGGCCGAGAAGTTCCGTCCCTATACCTTTCCGGACGCGGCGTTGTTGGCGGAAGTGCGTTCGGTCCTGGGCGGGGCGGCGCCGCCGGCGGGGCGATGACGTCATCGTGCGCGGCCGCTTCGATTCGGTGCGATCGCGGGCGGGCGGCGCCGGGGGAGAATCCTCTCGCGAGCGCGCCACGCGCGCGGCGCATACACGGCGGCGGATGGTGTGAGGCGTATTTCGGAACCCTTGGCAGGAGACGCACCGTGGGCATCGGCAGAATCGGTCGTGTCGCACTCGGAGTCGCGGCGTGGGTCTCGGCGGCCGGGGGCGCGGCGGCGCGGGCCGGCGAGGCCCCGTCCCTCAAGGTCGGCGATCCCGCCCCGGCGCTGCACGTCAGCAAATGGATTAATGGAGAGCCCGTCGAGACGTTCGAGAAGGGGACGGTCTATGTCATCGAGTGTTGGGCGACTTGGTGCGGGCCATGCCGGGCCTCCATCCCGCACGTCTCCGACCTCCAGGCGAAGATGAAGGACCGCAAGGTGGTTGTCATCGGCCTGAACGTCTGGGAGCGGGACACGTCACGGGTTGAGCCGTTCGTCAAGCAGATGGGCGAGAAGATGAACTACCGCGTGGCCCTCGACGCGGTGGGGGCGGGCGGCAAGGGGAAGTCGGCGGCCGCGTGGCTGGAGGCGGCCGGACAGGACGGGATCCCCTGCGCGTTCATCGTCGACCGCGAGACGCGGATCGCCTGGATCGGGCACCCGATGTCGATGGACAAGGTGCTGGAGGAGGTGGCGGCCGGGACGTTCGACGCGGCGAAGCATGCCGCGGCGGCGGCCGAGCGGAAGGCGCTCGAGCAGCGGCTCGCGGAGGCCGCCCAGAAGCGGGACCCGGATGCCATCCTGGAGGTGCTCGATGCCATGGAGGCGAAGGATCCCGCGCTCGCCGTCCAGCTCTCCCTCATCCGCTTCGAGGTCCTCTTCAAGATGAAGAAGGACCTGGATGCCGCCTATGCCCACGCCCGGAAGATGTCCGCCACCCTCTGGAAGGAAGACGGCATGGCGCTGAACAACGTGGCCTGGGTGATCCTGGACACGCCGGACGTCGCCCGGCGGGACCTGGACCTGGCGCTGGAGATGGCCGTGGCCGCGAACCGTCTGACGAAGTCGGAGAACGCCGCCGTGATGGACACCTTGGCGCGCGCGCATTTCGAGAAGGGGGCGGTCGGGAAGGCGATCGAGATCGTGGAGGCGGCGTTGAAGAAGACCGACAACGAGGAGCTGACGAAGCACCTGACGGCTTCGCTGGCGCGCTACCGGGAACGCCAGAGACAGGCGAAGTGAGCCGTCCCGCCGGGATGGCGGCGTGTCCGACGTCGCGATCACCCCGGCGCGTGCATCCGGCGGAAGGCGCCGGGGGTCGTGCCGGTGATGCGGCGGAAGGTGCGCGAGAAGTGGCTGTGGTCGTAGAAGCCGGCATCGAGCGCGATGTCCGTCGTCTTCCGGTCCGTGTCGGCGAGCAGGCGGCAGGCCGCGTCGACGCGGACGCGGAGGAGATACTCCCGGGGCGTGGTGCCGAAGAGGCGGCGGAAGCGGCGGTCGAACTGGCTGCGCGACAGGCGGGCGATGGCGGCCAGTTCGCGCGTGCTGAGCGGCTCGGCGTAGCGCTCGTGCATGGCGGCGACGGCGCGCGAGAGGCGGCCGAAGGTCTTGGGCGGGGCGCGAAGCCCCTCGATCTCGCGATGGATGCCGGCGATGCCGATGATGCGCCCGCGGCGGTCCCGCACCGGCACCTTGCTGTAGACGATGAGCCGGTCCGATCCCGCCTCCTCGGGCGCCGGCGCGATGGCGTTGAGGATCGGTTTCCCCGACTCCATGACCTGCCGGTCCCCCGCCACGTACATCTGCGCCCGGGCTTCGGGGAAGAAGTCGAAGTCGGTTTTGCCCAGCGTCTCGGCCTCCGATCCCACCCGGCAGTACTCGCACGAACGCCGGTTGTGCATCACGAAACGGCCCCTCCGGTCTTTCATGAAGAAGGCCACGTCCGGCAGCAAGTCGAGGAGGCGCTCGAAGGGCCGGATATCCCCGATTCGACGCAAGAAGGCCTTCTTGAACCGAATGGGATTCATGGGGAAAAAGTACACAAAAACGGCATCCGGATGCAAGCCTGGATCGTGCGAGGGGCCTATAGATGACTCCGGATCAACGCGGGGCGCAGGAGGTGACGGATGACCCAGACCCGAAGGGGCCTGATGGCCGCGACGGCCGCGGTCCCCCTGCTGGCCGGCGCGCGCGCGGTCTTTGGACAGGCCGCCGCCGCCGGGATCCGGCTCGGCGTTTGCGACTGGAGCGCGGGCGCGAAGGGCCTTGCCGCTTTCGATGCCGCGAAGGCCATGGGCCTCCAGGGCGTCCAGATTTCCCCGCGCGCCGCCGAGGCGAGGCTCTCCTATGCGGACCCGGCCGAGTTGGAGGCCTATCGGGCGAAGGCCCGGGAAACCGGCGTCGCCGTCGCCTCGGTGGGGCTGACCGTCACCAATGGGTGCCCCCTGGCCACCGATGACCGGGCCGTCGGCTGGCTCGAGCAGACCATCGATGCCGCCCACGCTTTGGGATGCCGGGCGATCCTGGTCGCCTTCTTCGGGAATGGAGACCTGACGAAGGGGGCGGAGCTCAAGACGAGGGAGATCGACGCCGTCGTCGAGCGCCTGAAGGCCGTCGCGCCGCGGGCGAAGGAGAAGGGTGTCGTGCTCGGCATCGAGAGCTACCTCTCCGCCCGAGACCTCCTCGCGATCCTCGACCGGATCGGGAGCGAGGCTGTCGGCGTCTACTACGACATCGCCAACACCACCAGCCGGGGCTACGACTGCGCCGAGGAGATCCGGATGCTCCGGGGGCGGATCAACGAGTTTCATTTCAAGGATGACAAGGGCGAGCTCGGCACCGGGTCCCCCGTCGCGAAGGCCGCGGAGGCGATCCGGGAGACCGGTTACGCCGGTTGGATCGTCTTCGAGCGGCACCACGGTTCGGACCCGGTCGCTTACTTCCGACGGAGCGCCGAGATCACGCGGAAGCTCTTGGGGCTCGGCCCGTGATCGCGATGGAGGCCCGGCCTGTGACCGAGGCCGGCATCGGGGTACGGGGAAACGCATTGCCAGGGAGCGCGGCATGAGCACCTCTTTCCCGGACAACAGGGTCGGGCGCCGCCACGTCGTCGGCGGCGCGGCGGCGGCGGTCGGCGTCACCCTCCTGCGCCCGGAGACCGTTCGCGGATTTCAGGCCTCCAGCCAGATACGGCTGGCCATCGTCGGCTGCGGGAGCCGGGGCCAGTGGCTCTCCAAGCTGTTCACGAAACAGGGCGGCTATCGGGTTGCCGCCTGTCACGATTACTTCCTCGATCGCACGATCGACATGAACAACACGATGGCCATCATCCAGGCCCCGCTCATCGACGAGTCGATGCGGTTCACGGGGCTGTCGGGTTACAGGCGCCTCCTTGACAAGGCGCCGGGCGCGATCGACGCCGTCGCGCTCATCAATCCGCCCTACTTTCGCCCCGCCCAGGCCGCCCTCGCCGTCGAGGCCGGCCTCCACGTCTGGTGCGCCAAGCCCGTCGGCGTCGACGTCCCCGGATGCCTTTCGATCATCGAAAGCGGGAAACAGGCGACGATGAAGCGGAAGGCCTTTCTCGTCGATTTCCAATACCGGGCCAATCCCGCCGATCAGGAAGCGGTGAGGCTCGTGCAGGGCGGAGCCATCGGGAAGATCGTCTGCGGCGAGGCCAATTTCCTCGGCGGCTGCCCGTTCGGGCGCTATGTCGACGCCCTCAAGAAGAGCCCGAAGGATCCGGAGGTCCGCCTGCGCGGCTGGGGCCTCGATGCGGTTCTCTCGGGCGACATCCTCGTCGAGCAAAACGTCCACCAGATCGACGTCGCGACGTGGGTCCTGGGCGCGGTGCCGGTCGCGGCCATCGGCCGCGGGCGGACCGCGCTGCGGGGGGCGGGCGACTGCTATGACGTCTATCATGTCATCTACGAGTTCCCGGGCGGCGTCACCGTATCCCTGGATGCCAAGCAGTTCGACGGCGGCGGCGGCTTCTTTTGCCGGCTTTACGGCAGCGAGGGCTGGTACGAGACGCACTATTCGTCGCACGTCGCCATCGAGGGGAAGACGAAGTTCCGGAAGAATGGAGACATCGGCGAGAGCGGGACTCTGAAGAACATCGAGGCGTTTCACGACATCGTGATCCAGGCGTCCGACTTCGCCAACGCGTCCGCCGAGTATGGGGCGAAGAGCACGATGGCCGCCATACTCGGCCGCGACGCCACGCGGTCCCGGAAGGAGTTGACCTGGGAGGAGATGGTGAGGAAGTCCGAGCGGCTCGATGCAAAGCTGGACGGGCTGAAGGATTGACGGAGCCGCCGAGCCGCGGTTTCGCCGTGCGGTTCGGGGGATGCGCCCGCCTGCCGTGCGGTCGGTGTCAGGAGCCACGCATGAACAACGCATCCGCGATCGGACCGGTTGGACGTCGGCACGTCATGGGCGGCGCGGCGGTGGCGGTCGGCGTCACCCTCTTGCGCGCGGAGACGGTCCGCGGCTTCCAGGCCTCCGGCACGATCCGTTACGCCATCCTCGGCTGCGGCGGCCGCGGCCAGTGGATCGCCAAGCTGTTCGCCCGGCACGGCGGGTACCGGCTCGTCGCCTGCCATGACTACTTTGCCGATCGCACGATCGACATGAACAACACGATGGCCATCATCCAGGCGCCGCTCATCGACGAGTCGATGCGGTTCACCGGGATCAACGGCTACAAACGGCTCCTCGACAAGGCCCGGGGCGCAATCGACGCCGTGGCCCTCATCAACCCGCCCTGTTTCCGAGCCGAGCAGGCGGCCGCCGTGGTCGAGGCCGGGCTCCATGCCTACCTCGCCAAGCCGGTCGCCGTCGACGTCCCCCAGACGCTGGCCGTCGGCGAGGTGGGAAGGAAGGCATCCGACAAGAAGCTCGTGTGCCTGATCGACTTCCAGTTGCGGAGCGATCCGAGCACGCGGGAGTCGGTCGCCAAGGTGCAGGGGGGGGCGATCGGGAGGATCGTCAGCGGGGAGTGCCAGTTCACGAACGGCATCCCGTGGGGCGGCGCCGACGCCCTCCGGAAGAATCCGAAAGACCCCGAGGCTCGCTTGCGAGGCTGGGGGCTCGACCGGCGTCTTTCCGGCGACATCCTGGTCGAGCAAAACGTCCACAATGTCGATCTGTGCACCTGGGTCCTCGACGCCGCCCCCATCGCCGCCTGCGGCTACGGGGGCCGCGGGTGCCGAGACGTCGGGGACTGCTGGGATCATTTTAATGTCACGTTCCGGTTCCCCGGGGGCGTGCATGTCAGCTTCATGTGCACCCAGTTCGGGCGCGGCTACGCCGATCTCTTCTGCCGGTTCTACGGAACGGAGGGGACGTATTATGGGTCGTACTTCAAGAGCCGAGAGATCGACGGGAAAGAGAAGTACCGGAAGGACGGAAACCTGTTCGAGAGCGGGACGGTGGCGAACATCGCCGACTTCCACGACCGGATCGTGAAGGGGGTCTTCGATAACCCGACCATCGAGCCGTCGGTCCGCAGCCATCTCGCCTGCATTCTCGGACGCGAGGCGGGGTACGCGGCGGGGCGGGAAGTGACCTGGGACGACATGATGAAAACGGCCGATCGGTGGGAGACCGGGCTGGCGGGGCTCAAGGACTGACGGCGAAGGCGTGTGCCGCCAGTGCATGCGACGGGGCGCGACGCGCGCCCCGTTGTGTTTTTCGGGGCGGCAACCGTCGGCGCGCGGGGGCCGGCGACGCACGCTCCTTTCTCGAATTTCCTGTTATGCCGCGGCCGGTGCGGACATTAGGTGAGAGATGGTTATACGTATAACCGGGAAGGGCCGGCATGACGCCCATCGACCGCTCCGGCTTGTTGCCCGCCTATCGCCAGTTGGCGGAGCTGCTGGCCCGCGAAATCCGGGAGCGATGCCAGCCCGGCGACCGGATCCCTTCCCAGAACGAGCTGGCCGTCGCGCACGCGGTTTCGGTCGAGACGGTCCTCAAGTCGCTCCGCGATCTCGAGCTGCGGGGGCTTATCGTCCGCGAGCGGGGGCGGGGGACGTTTGTTGCCCCCGCGGCGCCGCGCATCCCGCGCCCCACGGCGAGGGTCATCGGCGTTGTCATCTCGGAGTCCTGGGACCGCGCCGAGATGGACCCCTTTTACCAGGAGATGGTCGCCGCCTTGGGTCGCGCCGCCAGCCGGGCGGGTTATTCGCTCCTGCTCATGGCCTCCGACGCCCTGCGTCCCTCGCGCCTGCCCGTCTTCCTGCGGGAGCTTCCCGTCTCGGGCCTGCTCGTGTTCAACCGCCCGGAGATCCCGGACGCCGTGTTCCGAGCTCTGCGGAAGGCCCTTCCCGTCGTGATCACCGACCCGCCCGAGGACCGAGACGGCGAGATCGGGTGGGTCGACGTGGACAGCCGAGCGGGCGCCAGGATGGCGGTGGATCGTCTGTTGCGCGCGGGGCACCGAACGATCGGCTTCCTGAACGGTGACCCGACCTGTCGGCCGGCGTTCGCGGATCGTCTTGCCGCCTATCGAGACGCGTTGGCCGGCCGCGGGATTCCCTTCCGAGCGGCCCTGGTGCGGCAACTGTCGGACCTCTCCGTCGGATCCGCGCGCCGGCACGCGAAGGCCGTTCTGGCCCAGCGTCCCACCGCGCTCTTTTGCGCCAATGGGCGTCTGACGTTGGGGGCCCTGCGGGCGGCCTGCGACGCGCGATTGCGGATTCCCGACGACCTGTCGATCATCGGGTACGACGACGCCCCCGTCTTCGAGATGATGCCGCCGGGGATCACGATGGTCCGGCAGCCGATTTCCCGGTTCGCGGAAGGGCTCGTCCGGGCGCTGGTGGGGCAGATGCGAACGGGCCGTTTGTTATGGCCCGGCATCCGCTTGGCGCCGGAGCTCGTCGAGCGGGGATCCGTCTCGGCGTCCCGTCCGGGCGCCGCGGTCTCCATCGACTCCGCGCCCGGTTCGGTGACGCCGGCGGATGCGAGGCGCGCGTCCGTGGCTCGGCGCGCCCCTTTCGCCATCAAGGTTTGATGCGGCGGGTCTGGCGGATCGGCCTGCGCGATCGCCGCGTGAACCGGCCGTTGCGGGGCGTTTCGGGCGCCGCTTGCGTCCGGCGTCTCCGGCGGATGCTTGTGGGAGGCTGCACGATGATTTTCCCGGCGACTCGTGCCCAGCTGCTGGCGTGTGCCCTCCTGGCCGGGCCGGCCCCCCGGCTTGAGTCCGAGTCCTTTTCCTGGTCCAACCCGATCCGTTATGAAGGGCCCGGCCCGGAACGGGGCCGCAACGAGCTTCGCGACCCCTGTATCCTTCGCGAGGGCGGCCTCTACTACCTAGTCTACACCGTCTTCCCGTTCACCCATCATACGTCGCGCGATCCGTCCCGGCCGGACTGCAATTCCTCGCCCGGCATCAAGCTCTTCTCATCGCCCGATCTCAAGACATGGACGTTCGTGAAGTGGCTGGTGAAGTCCTCCGAGCTCCCCGAAGACTGCCCCTACAAGCACCGGTTCTGGGCGCCGGAGATCCATAAAATGAACGGGAAGTTCTACCTGATCTTCACGGCGGACAACTGGATCAGGAAGGAGTACAACCCCGGCGGCGACAACGGGCTCTGGGCCTTCGTGGGCGTGTCCGACAAGGTCGCCGGGCCGTACGAGCACATCACCTGGATCAACGGGGCGGCGTGCGACACGACCCTCCTCGGCGACACCGACGGAAAGACGTATGCCTTCATGCCCTTCGGCGACGTGTTCGTCCAGGAGATCGACCTCACGAGGATCGCGAACGGCGTCGTGAGGCTCGTCGGGGAGCGAAAGAAGATCGTGACCGCGTCCGACGAGGACGTCGGGCTGTCGCAGAAGGCCGACTATCTCGAGGGGCCGTGGGCGATGAAACGGAACGGGAGGTACTACCTGTTCTACGCCGCCCTCTACCCGGACGCGCTGGACAACAAGAAGAAGGAGTACTGGGTCGGCTGCGCGTACGCCGACAGCCCGATGGGACCGTGGAAAAAGGACCCGAAGGGCGGGAAAGTCTTCTGGGGCGGACACGTCGCCGTCTTCGACGGGCCCGACGGACGGCCCTGGTTCTCCTACCGAGGCGAGAAGATCCGCGAGACGTGGGGATTCCTCTGCATCGACCCGATGGACATCGACAGGAACGGAAGGGTTCTGGCACCTGAGCCGTCGATCGGGACGATGACGGTGCCGCTGAAGAGCCGGTGATCGGGGTGGTTGCTCGGATCAAAGCGGGGGGGGCGGGGGATGGACAGCGGCGGTGCGACGCGGCGACCGGGGCAATCGATGAGGAGTCTTTCCATGACCGAGCTTCGCGTGGCGCCGCCGTCGCGTCGTCTCATCCGTTTCGCGGTATTCCTGGCGGCGTGGGGTGTCGCCGCCCGTCCGGTCTCCACCACTCCGGCCGAGGCGAAGGACTTCGACCTCCAGGGGTTTATCGACCAGTCCCTTCAGGCGGGAAACAAGCGGGTCGTCGTTCCGCCGGGGCGGTATCGCGTGACGCCGAGGAAGGCCCAGCACCTGGTCCTGCGCGACCTGCAGGACGTCCAGATCCTGGCCGACGGCGTCGAGATGATCTGCACCGAGACGACCCGGGCGTTGACGATCGCCAACTGCAGGAGGGTCACCGTGCGGGGGCTTGTAATCGACTACGACCCCCTGCCGTTCACGCAGGGGCGGATCGTCGGCCTGTTCGAGGACAAGAAGGTCCACGAGATCGAGCTCTTCGATGGCTACCCGCCCGCCGAGCAGGTGCGCGCCTTCAAGTACGAGATCTTCCGGCCCGACACGCGCACCCTCCGGTGCGAGGACCATTACCCCCAGCGGGTCGAGGTGGTCGACTCGAAGCGCATCCGCGTGCACTGCGGGGGCGGCAGCGCCCGCGACCCGGAGCAGGTGGGCGACCTGGTCGTGATCGGGTCTGAGTACGCGCCGCATGGCAATGCCGCTCACGCCGTCGAGTGCAGCAACAGCGTTGACGTCCGGCTCGAGAACATCGACCTCTACGCCTCCAACTGCTTCGGCTTTCTCGAGATCAACTGCGACGGCAGCATCTACCAGAGATGCCGGATCGACCGGCGTCCGGCGGACCGGGACCTCGTCAAGCGAGCCGACCCCCGGCTTCGGTCGCTCAATGCGGACGCCTACCACAGCAAGCACGCGGTGCGGGGGCCCTCGTACATCGAGTGTGTCGCGAAGTTCATGGGCGACGACTGCATCAACATCTGTGGCGACTACCACATGGTGACGGAGTGCCGGGGGGCGGAGCTGCGGGTGCTGGCCAAGCACGGCATGAACATCGCCGCCGGCGACCCGGTCGAGCTCTTTGCCTACGACGGGAGACGGCTCCCGGACGCGAAGGCGGTCCGAGTGGAGCCGGACGGACGGATCCGCGACGCGGAGCGTGAATTCGTGCGCAAGCAGCGGATGGACGAGGGGTTGCGGATGCGTGGATGCAACGAGGCCTTCCGGGTCGTCCTCGACCGCCCCGTCGATCTGCCGATGGGCTCCCTCGTTGCCTCGGCCCGGCGGATGGGGAACGGCTTTCTCGTGCAGGGGTGCGACTTCGGGTACAACCGCTCGCGCGGCATCCTGATCAAGGCGAGCGACGGGAAGGTCCTGAACAACAAGATCACGGAGAGCTGGATGATGGCGGTCCTCGTCTCGCCGGAGTACTGGTGGCTTGAGAGCGGGAGCTCCAACAACGTAGAGATTCGCGGCAATGTCATCACCGGCTGCAAGGGGCGGCCCATCTACGTCCACGCGCAGGGCGGAGAGGGGCTGATTACGGGCAAGGTCGCGCCCGCCGGGGCCCACAACAACATCACGATCGCCGGCAACACGATGACCGACTGCCCGATGCCGGCCATCGAGGTCACCTCGACCGAGGGGTTGAGAATCGAGAGCAACACCGTCGTGTCGCCCCGCAACGCGCGGCAGCAGGACGGGGTGGTGAAGACGGTGAGCTGCGGGAAGGTGTCGCAGCAGAACAACGTCGTGAAGTAGGACCGATGTCCTGGCTCGTGGGGGGGGCGCTGCGAAGCCGACAGGTCAGGGCGACGATTCTTCCCGTACACGAACGAGGCCTTTTCGAGGTCGGGGAGTCGGGGTCGCAGACCCCTCCCAATCGCGAGGAGAAACGCATGCCTGGACGTCGTGCGACCGTGGATATCCTTGTCATCGTCGCAGTGCTCGCCGGCCCTGGCGCCGCGCCGGCCCGCGCCGCCGGCGCCGACCTCCGGGCGTTGATCCGGGACGCCGTCGCGGAGGGGAAGCCGAAGGTCGTCCTCCCGCCCGGCACCTACCGAATGGCCCCCGAGCCGAAAGAGGCCATCGTCATCCCGGTCCGCAAGGCCCGCGACCTCGAGATCGTCGCCGACGGCGTCACGCTCGTCTGCACGAAGCGCACCCGGGCCCTCGAGTTCCGCGAGTGCCGGAACGTCACGCTCCGCGGACTGACGATCGACTACGACCCGCTCACCTTCACGCAGGGGCAGGTCGTCGCCGTCGCGGACGACCGCTCCTGGATCGACGTGAAGATCCACGCCGGCTACCCGGTCGAGCCGTGGGCGCGCATCGACGTGGTGGACGCCGCGACGCGCTTCCGCAAGAAGGGGATGCCATTCCTCTGGGGGACGACCGCGCAGGTGCGGCCGCCCGACACGGTGCGCGTGAGCCTCAAGGGGATCGGGGACGCCGCGAAGGTTGGCGACCTCGCGTCGCTGAGCACGGGGAACGACCCGGGCGGCATCTGCCACGCGCTGACGCTCGAGCACTGCGAGGGCGGCATGGTCCTCCAGGACGTCACCCTCCACGCCGCGCCGGGCATGGGGATCGTCGAGTCCTTCGGGGCGGGCGGGACGCTGCTGCGTCGGGTCCGCATCGTCGCCGGCCCGAAACCCGCCGGGGCAACCGAGGCGCGGCTGCTGACCACCTCGTGGGACGGCATCCTGCACACGACCGTCCGGAAGGGGCCGACGGTCGAGTCGTGCGTGATCGCACACTGCGGCGACGACTCGTGGAGCGTCCAGTCGCAGGACTACCTGGTCCTGGCGCGGGCTGGCGCGTCTGTTGTGGTCGCCCCCCGCGGGAGCCTCTGCCCGTTCAAGGCCGGCGACCGGCTTCAGGCGTCGCTCGATGCGCCGTTCCTGAAGATCGTCTCAGTCGAGCCGGTGCAGTCGAAGGACGCCGGGCTCGCTCCGGGCGTCGTCGAGAAGCTGGAGAAGGCAAAGCCGTGGACGAAATGGAAGGTGAACAAGGTCGGGTGGGTGCGGGCGCGGCTCGACGCCGAGCCGTTGTGGGAGGCGGGGCAGGCCGTCTACTGCCCGGACTGGCAGGGGAACGGATTTGTCTTCCGCGGGAACCGCGTCCACAGCCCCGGGCGCGTCCTCATCAAGGCGGGGGACGGCCTGGTGGAGGGGAACACGCTGACGACGCCTCACGGGGTGGTGGTCTGCCCCGAGCTGGGGGAGCAGGGGGCCGCCGGGATCCGGAACCTCGTTATCCGGGGCAACACGATCGCCGAGAGCGGCTATTTCTGTCCGGCCCCGTGGTCGACGCAGGCGGGGGCGCTCTCGATCACGTGCGGCGAGGGCGGGGCGTTCCGCTCCCCGCCCGCCTTTGATGGGATCGTGATCGAGAACAACACGTGGAGGAGGATTCGCGGTGTCAACCTGGTGGTCGCCTCGGCGCGGAACGTGATGATCCGCGGCAATCGGTTTCTCGAGACACACCAGCAGAAACCGGACGACACGGGGGCGTCGTACCGTATCGACCAGCAGACGGTCGTTTGGCTGGCGCAATGCGAGGGGGTGTCGCTGTCTTCAAACGTTGTTGAAGGCCTGGGACCGAACGCATCGAAAGCGCTCGGGATGGGGCCGGGCGTGCGTGCCGTGGAGGGGGCGGAGGCCGGGTTGAAGGTGAAGTCGCCGTGAGCCGCCGTCCCGCTGAGCCGGCTCCGCCTCCCGCCGGCGAGGGGGGGCGAGAGATCCCCGGCCTCCGTGCTCCGGGGGCGATGCCTACGGGCCGTCGTCCGTGCGGAAGGGCGAGGCGGGCAGGCCCTCCTGATTGTAGAGGTTGCAGGCCGGGTTGCTGGCCCAGGCGTAGCGGACGGCGACGGGGTTCTTGACGTCGGGGCTGGAGACGGCCACGGTCTGGCCCACGATCTTCGCCTCCGCCCAGACGAACTGTTTATCCGCCCCCGCGATGGCGAACCCCTTCAGCTTCTCGCCGTCCTTTGCGACAAGCCCGCCGCCGACGAAGTCGAACTCGCAGACGATCGTGTCGCCATCCTTTTTCATGCCTTTGTAGAGGGGGCCGCACGCGACGAGGGGCTTCCCGTAGGTCTTCGCCAGGGCCCACTGGGCGAGGCGGTGGCCCACCGCCTGCTTGTTCTTCGGATGGATGTCATCCGCGTCGCCGACGTCGATCGTCACGGCCATGCCCGTGTTCGGGACGGCGGTCAGCGTCTTGAGGAAGACCTCGCGAATGTCGGCCCAGCCGCCCTCGACGGGCTTCTCCTGGGGCTTCTGGAAGTTCGGCAGTTGAACAAAGAGAAAGGGGAAGTCGCTTCCCCAGGCCGACCGCCACGCGCCGATCATCGCCTTGAGCTGGACGGCGTAGAGCGGGGCGTTCCCGGCGTTGGCCTCGCCCTGGTACCAGATGGCGCCCTTGATCGCGTAGGGGACGAGCGGGGCGATCATGCCGTTGTACAGGCGGCCCGGGCTGTTCTGGGAGATGTTCGGGTCGAGGGGCGGACTCGGCCGGCGCACCTTGAACGGTGTTCCCGCGGCCTTGGCTTCGGCTTCCTTTTTCTTCCAGTCGGCGAGCTGCTGTTCGTACCGAGCCTTCGCCTTCGCGGGGTCCCAGCCTTCGATGCTCTTCTTGAGGGACTCCAGGAGCGGGGTGAGCTCCGGGACCGTTTCGTGCGTCTTCACGCTGGTCCACGCCTGGATCGGGGTCCCTCCCCATGAGGAGTTGATCAGCCCCACGGGGACGCCCAGCTCTTGGTGGAGACGCCGGCCGAAGAAATAGGCCGTGGCGGAGAAGGAGCCGACCGTCTGAGGGCCGCTCACCTTCCAGGACCCCGGGACATCGGCCTGCGGTTCCGCCGCCGGCTTTCGGTCCACCGTGTACATGCGAAGCTTCGGGAGGTCCGACGCCTTCGCTTCCGCGTCGAAGTTCAAGCAGCCGCTCACCGTCATCCCCATGTTCGACTGGCCGGAGCAGAGCCAGACCTCGCCGACCAGGACGTCGGTTCGCTCGAGGAGGTTTTTGCCCTGAACCTTGAGGGTGTGTGGGCCGCCGGCCGGGAGCGCGTCGAGCCTCACCTGCCATTTTCCGGCCGTGTCCGCGGTCGTCTTCCCGGTTTTCTCGCCGAGGGTGACGGAGATCTCCTCGCCGGGGTCGGCCCAGCCCCAGACGGGGACAGGCGTGCCCTGCTGGACGACCATGTGGTCGCCAAAGACGGCCGGAAGGCGGACGTCGGCGGCGGCGGGGACCGTGAGGAATCCGGCGAGGGCCGCGGCCGCCAAGGGGAGGGGAAAGGCTCTCATGGGGAAGGCTCCTTGATGAAACGGGGACGGAGGCATTATAGTAGGGTCGAATGCCAAGGCAAGCGGCAGGCCGTGCGCGCGCGGGCCGGGTGTGACGTTCGGCGCGGGGATCGGCGTTCGTTCCGGACCAACGGAAAGGACGACAGGATGCAATGGGTTGCGGCGGGGATCCTGTTGGCGTGCGTCCCGGAGGGGGCCGCGGAGACAGCCCCAGGCGCTGTGGAAGAGAGGCCGGTGCGCATTCTCTTCATCGGGAACAGCTACACCTTCTATCACGATCTGCCCGGGCTTGTTACGGCCTTCCTGGAGGCTCGGGGCCGAAAGGCCGAAGCGGGGCGGTACCTTGTTGGCGGGGCGTCCTTGCGCGACCACTGGTACCACAACGAAGGTCTCCCGGCCCCGAAGCCCGCCGTCCCGCCCGCCCCCGGCCGGAAAGGCGGTCTCGACCGGCTTCTCCGGGAGGAAGGGCCGTGGAATTATGTCGTCCTGCAAGGGCAGAGCCAGGAGGCGCTGGACATCCAGCCGTGCGAGTTTGACACCTACGCTGCGAAACTGGTCGCAAAGGTCCGCGCGGCGCAACCCGACGCGGTGCCGGTCTTCTACCTGACCTGGGCCCGGCAGCACATCCCGGATCAGCAGGCGGAGATCACGAGGACCTACGCGGCCGCGGCGAAGGCGAACCGGGCCCTGCTGGTGCCGGCCGGCGAGGCGTGGAGGTCGGCTCGGATTGCGCGCGAGGGGCTCGTTCTCCACGAGAAGGATCGGTCGCATCTCAACCCGGCGGGCACCTACCTGACGGCGTGTGTCTTCTACGCCGTCCTATCGGGGGCCAGTCCCGTTGGGTTGCCGGCGAAAATCGAGAAGGCGGGGGGCGGCAAGAAGCCCGTTTGCGACGTGCCCGATGAGACGGCGCGGTTCCTGCAAGAGACGGCCTGGCGGACGGTGCAGCAGCAGAAGCCGTGAGGGCATCGGGAAGGCGAAAGCCGCGAATGCCACGTGGTACCTGATCCGATCCTTCGACCAGGGAAACCGCTTCCTGAAGACGCACGGGAAGACCGAGGGCGTCTTCGACAGCAAGCGGGTGATGGAGCTGAAGCGGATCCCGGAGGCCCCTGCCGACGGGAAACCGGTGCCGGGGGACGAGCCGAAGGCGCCGGAGGAGGGGGAGCCGAAGCGCGGCGACGGCCCGATGTGACGGCGACAGGCGCGAGCACGGATCTTTCCTGGAACCCCCCTGAAATCGGCGACAATGGACGCGTCCCGATGCCGACCCGTGAACCGCATCCCGGAGAGAGCCCATGGAGCCGCTCGACTACTTCAAGACGCATCCGCTGTTCGAGGGGTTGCCGGCGGACGCCCTCGCCGCGCTGGCGGCGCGGACGGATCGCGTCCGTTACGGCCCGGGGGAGGTCATTCTCCGGGCCGGCAGCGCCGGCGTCGAGTTTGGCATCGTGACGCGCGGTCGCGCGGAGGCGGTTCTGGGCTCCGGCACCCCCGCCCGCCGCGTTCTCGGCGTCATTGGGGAGGGCGAATGCTTCGGCGAGATCTCCCTGATGACCGGGCAGAGCACGACGGCCGATGTCGTGGCGGTGACGGACGTCGACGTCTACCTGCTGCCGGAGCAGTCCTTTGCGGAGACGATCGCGACAAACCCGAAGTCGGTGCGATACCTGTCGCGGCTGATCGCGTCGCGCCTGCGATCGTCGTCGACGGCCCCGGAGCCGGTCAAAGGCGCCCGCCCGTCGTACGCGCACGGCGCTGCATCGCCGATGCGAATCCTGGTCGTCAACTGCGGAAGCTCGTCGCTCAAGTATACGTACTATGACACGAGCGCGGAATCGGCGGTCTCCACCGGGCTCGTGGAGCGCCTCGGGACGCCGGAGGCGCACCATCGGTACGACGGGCCGGAAGGACGCGTCGAGGAGGCCCTGCCGAACGCCGACCATGCCGCAGCCTTCCAGGCGGCGGAGGCGATGCTGACGCGGGCGGGACGCGGGGTGTTGGGATCGCTCCGGGACCTGTCCGTCATCGGTCATCGCGTGGTGCACGGCGGCCGGGATCTGGTGGCCCCGACGGTCGTGGATGCTGCGGTCAAGGAGGCGATTCGCCGGCTGGCCCCGCTGGCGCCGTTGCACAACCCGGTCAACCTGATGGGCATCGAGGCGTGCGAGCGGCTCGCCCCCGGTGTGCCCCAGGTCGCGGTCTTCGATACGGCCTTCCATGCGAAGATGCCTCCGGCGGCCTATCTCTACGCCTTGCCGCTGGAACTGGCGGAATTGGACGGCATCCGGCGCTACGGCTTCCACGGCACGTCGCACGAGTACGTCGCCCGCCTCGCGGCCGAGCACCTCCAACGCCCCCTCGGGGAATTGAAACTGGTCACCTGCCATCTCGGCAACGGCGTCTCGATGGCCGCCATCGAGCACGGGAGATCGATCGACACCAGCATGGGGTTGACCCCGCTCGAGGGGTTGGTCATGGGGACACGCAGCGGGGACGTGGACCCCGGCGTCCTGCTCTACCTGATGCGGGAGAAGGGCGCCACGCCGGCGTCGTTGGACGACCTGCTCAACCGCCAGTCGGGGCTGAAAGGGCTCTCCGGGTTGTCTCACGACATGCGGGAGATCGAGGCGGCGGCGGAATCGGGCCACCGCGGAGCGCTGGTTGCCATCCAGGCCTTCTGCTACCGGGCCCGGAAATATCTCGGAGCCTACCTGGCCGCGCTCGGCGGGGCGGACGCAATCGTCTTTACCGGCGGGATCGGGCAGCACAGCCCCGGGGCTCGTGCCCGGATCTGCCAGGGCCTCGGCTCCATGGGCATCCTGCTCGACGAGGAGGCGAACCGGACCGCCGGCCCCGGTCCCGGCGAGACGGTTGATATCGGCGATCGCGAGTCGCGCATCCGCATCCTGGCCGCGGGGACCGACGAGGAGCGGATGATCGCCCGCCAAGCCGTCCAGGCCGTTCGGCACCTCGGTGTCGCGCAGGTCCTCAAGCGTCAGCAGGTGAAGCCGATCCCGATCGGCGTCTCCGCCAACCACGTTCACCTCAGCGCGGGGCACGTCGCGGCCCTCTTCGGAAAGGGGCACGCGCTGACGCATTACGCCGACCTCAGCCAACCCGGCCAGTTCGCCTGTGCGGAGCAGGTCGCGCTCGTCGGTCCCAAGGGGCGCATCGAGCGCGTCCGGGTACTCGGCCCGGAGCGAAAGGAGACCCAGGTCGAGATCTCCCGAACGGCCGAGTTCCGGCTCGGTGTCGACGGGCCGATCCGCGCTTCGGGAGATCTTGATGGATCCCCGGGGATCGTGCTCGAGGGACCGGCCGGAACCGTCCGGCTCGAGCGCGGCGTCATCAATGCCCAGCGCCACATTCACATGGCGCCGGAGGACGCCCTCTCCTTCGCGCTGAGGGACCGGGACGTTGTCCGCGTGCGCGTCGAGGGACCCCGGTCGCTTGTCTTCGGCGACGTCCTCGTCCGCGTCCACCCGGACTATCGGCTGGAGATGCACCTGGATACCGACGAGGCCAACGCCGCGGAGATCTCCGGGGGGGCGGTCTGCTACCTGGAGGCGATCCAGGAGCGTCCGACGGAACGCGGCCGGTGAACGGGGCCCTTCCCCGGAAAATCGCGAAATGCGGGACCGGATTGCAGCATGCTAAGGAGGGTCCGAGTCGTTGGCCATCTGGGAGGCACTGCCGATGCGAGGCACGGCTTGGTTTCTGGCGGCGGCCGCCCTGGCGGCGCCTGCGATCGCCGAGGAGTACAAGCGGGTCTGGTCGGACGAGTTCGACACGCCGGGCCTGCCGGACCCGGCGAAGTGGGACTACGAGGAGGGGTTCATCCGGAACAACGAGCTCCAGTATTATACGCGGGGGCGGAGGGAGAACGCCCGGGTCGAGGGAGGGCACCTCGTGATCGAGGCGCGCAAGGAGTCCTACAAGAACCCCGGCTACGATCCGGGAACCAAGGACAAGCGGAACCCGCGGAAAGGTCGAGAGTTCGCGGACTACACCTCCGCCAGCCTGATCACCCGAGGCAAGGCCGCATGGACGCATGCGAAGATCGAGGTCCGGGCTCAGCTGCCCACGGGCCGCGGGCTATGGCCGGCGATCTGGACGCTCGGGACGGACCAGTCGAAGGGCTGGCCCGCCTGCGGGGAGATCGATATCATGGAGAACGTCGGTTTCGACCCCGACGTCATCCACGCCAACATCCACACGACCAAGTACAACCACGTCAAGCGGACGAACAAGGGATCGCGGATCACGATCCCGCGACCCCATGAGGGGTTTCACCTCTACTGGATCGAGTGGACGCCGGAGCGGATCGACTTCTACGTCGACGAGAAGAAGTACTTCACCTATGAGAACGAGAAGTCCGGCGAGGACGCCTGGCCGTTCGACAAGGACCAGTATCTGATCCTCAACATCGCGGTGGGAGGGGCCTGGGGCGGGCAGAAGGGGATCGACGACGCGGTGTTTCCGCAACGGATGCGGGTCGATTACGTGCGGGTCTACCAGAAGCAATAAGGGCGAACGGCGCCCCGCGGCGGTGTCCCGCCGCGGAGCGGAGCCGGCAACGGCTACGGGAGCCGTTTGATTCGGATGTTGCGGAACGCGACCGGGTCGGAATGGCCGGCGAAGCCGATGAACCCGGACGGGCGCAGCAGGCCGGGGTGTTCCTTCCCGTCCATCGGCTTGAGCTGGGCGAGGTCCTCGTCGATGATTCGCGTGCCGTTGAGGATCACCTGGAGCCGCGTGCCCTTCGCGATCACCTCCTGGACGTTCCATTGACCGACGGGGCGCTGGTAGCCTCGGTGAGCCGGTTTCACGCCGTAGATCGAACCGTGAAATTGGTAGGGCTGCAGCCCCGCATACTTCGGCGCGGAGTCGTCGAGGATTTGCAATTCCATGCTGGTGTAGGCGACGTCGCCCTGGGCCGGGGCCCGGATTCCGAGGCCGTTGTTTCCCCCGGGCGGCAGCTTGAACTCGAATCGGAAGACGAAATCGGCGTACTCATCCTTGAGGAAGAGGTTCCCGCCTTTGCCCGGCTTGCACCGGATGGTGCCGTCCACAACCTCGTAGTTGTCCACCGCGCCCGTCCAGCCGGACAACGATTTCCCGTCGAAGACCGAGACGAACCCGGCGTCGTCCCGCTTCATCAGAAGGGCGTTCGCCTCGTCGCCGGGAATCTCGCGGATGAAGAGATTGCGCCAGCGGATCTCGCCGCCGTGGGTCTGGAGCTGGATGGGCCCCCGGGCCGGGACGGGCGTTTTCCCTTTGGTGAAGTAGTCGTGCAGGGGGGCGTCGTCGACGACGAGCTGGTCATTGAGGATGACGGTGACGCGCTCTCCAATCATCTGGATCCGGAACCGGTTCCACTCGCCGAACGGCTTGTCGGCTTTGACTCGCGGGTCCTTGCCGGGGGACCCGCTGGGATTGTTCCAGAGCCCGCCGGAGCCCTTGTCGGCACCGAGATTCCACTTGCCCCCTTCCTTCGTCGTGTCCCAGATCTGGACCTGGGGGATGCCGCGCAGGTAGATGCCGCTGTCGGCCTTGGCGACGGTCTTGTAGTCGACGAGGAGCTCGAAGTCTCCATAGTCCTTGTCGGTGGTGAGGTAGAGACCGTTGCCGTCGTTGACGAGGACCCCGTTCTCGACGCGCCAGTGCTTTCGGATGTCCTCCCGGGAGGCCTCCTGTTTTTTCTTGAGGTCCTCGGGGGAGAGGGCGGACCAGGGGCGGGGATCCTCGGTGCCGCGGCCATGCCAGCCTTCGAGGTCCCGCCCGTTGAAGAGGGCGTCGAAGCCGTTAGGCGGCGCCGTCACGCCAAGCTCGGCGGCGCGGGAGAATGTGCCCGGCAGAAGCAGGGAGAAGGTCGCGAGGGCCGCGCTGCATCGGATCGTGCGTTTCATCGGCGGGTCTCCTGGTGTCGTCCCGATTCGGGCCGCGCAACGGGTCATGCGCCGGTCAAAGCCCCTGAATGTCCCAGCCTTTCCGGTAGGTTCGCTTGACGAGGGCCTGGGCCTCTGCGGACCCCTCGATCTTGAGCGCGGCGGCGTTCCAGGCGAGCGTTTTGCCGGGAACGCGGTTAGCGATCACGCCGAGCAGGACGAACTCGGTCAGCGGGCCGGCATAATCGAAGTTCGCCGTCGGCGTTCCCTTGCCGCGGCAGGCGTCCACCCACTGGTGCCAGTGGTTGAGGCCGTCGACCTTGGGGATCGCGAAGTCCCGGAACGCATCCTGCGGCAGCAGCTGGGGCATCCCGACGTGGGGCAGGAGCAGGAATCCCTTCTCGCCGACGAACATGGAACCTTGGCCGGGAAGCCTGGCCGTGTTGCCCTTGTCGTCCTTGGGCATCGGCCACGCGGAGGCGTCCGGCCGGGCATCTCCGTCGTACCAGGTCAGCGGCAGCGGGTCGACGGTGTATTTCGTGCCCGGGAAGGTGTAGCGGACCTTGTTCTTCGTGGCGAACGACTCCGCCGGCGGCTCGGGGCTGTCGGAGACGATGGACTTCGGGTGAGTGAGGGCGAGCGCGCCGGCCACGGGGTCGAGGATGTGGATGGACATGTCGCCCATGGTCCCGCAGCCGAAGTCGAGCCACTTGCGCCAGTTGGCGGGGTGGTAAAGGCCGTTTTTGTAGGGCCGCGCGGGTGCGGTGCCGAGCCAGAGATCCCAGTCGAGGTGAGCGGGGACGGGATCGGCTCCTTCGGGCCGCGGGCCGTCGAAGCCCCACTTTTTGTCGCTCCAGCTGTGAACCTCCCGGATCTTGCCGATGGCGCCGTCTTGAACGAGGCGGACGGCGGTGCGGTACTCGCGGGCGGAGTTGATCTGGATACCCATCTGGGTCTGGAGGCGCTTCGCCTTCGCGACCTCCGCGAGTTTGCGCGCCTCGTAGACGTCGTGGGTGAGGGGCTTTTGGCAGTAGACGTGCTTGCCGAGCTGGAGCGCGGTCATCGCCACCGCTGCGTGCATGTGGTCGGGCGTGCCGACATTGACAATGTCGATCTCCTTGCCCAGCTCGTCGAACATCTTTCGGAAGTCGCGGAATGGCTTCGCGGCCGCGCATTTCTTGTTCTTGAGCGCGTGGTCGAGGTTGTTGGCGTCGACGTCGCAGAGCGCGACGACCTCGACGGCCGGATGGCCGGCAATGCTCCCGAGATCGACGCCGCCCATCCCTCCGCATCCGACGGTGGCCAGGCGGAGCTTGTCGCCGGCGGGCATGCCGACGAGCACGCGAGTGCCGAGCAGCGAGGTGGCGGCGGCGCCCGAACGTGCAAGGAAGCGGCGGCGGGTGAGGGGAGGCGTCATGACGTCGCGCTCCGAATGGGGCCCTCGTTGCGTTGCGCATTCTTAATAACATATATGATACTAACAGAATTGTGTTTTGGCAAGACTGATTCCGTCTCCTGCGACCTCGGACTTTTCGATGACCCGCTGATTCCCGGTGATGCGAACGGCGTCACGGGCTCCTGCGCAATCTGGCGTGAAGTCTGATGTGGCGGTAGAATCACGAAGCGGGCCCGGCCCCGGAGCGACCCAGGCCTCGACCAACGTATTGTTTCTGGCGCTTCAGGCAAGCGGATGCGTCGCATGACCGGTAAACGATGGCCGGCGTTCCGGTCGGCGTAGGTGGCGGTCGGAGATCGCGCGCTGGCAACGGCGGTGGGCGGGACGATCCCCGTCTGGGTTTCTATCCTCGCCGTGCGGATGCACGGGGGAAATGCCGTCACCGCCCCGGACATCCCATAGCCAGAAGGAGGTTGTCCCTATGCGCATGGCCATCGTCCTGGCGCTTTTGTCGGTCGCCTTGCTCCCGTTCCCGGCGCTTCGCGCGGAGACGGTGGTGGTGCCGGCCGAGCAGGCCCGCCTGGGGGGGCCGGGGGCGGCCCTGCCGGGGGGCGGATGGAATCTCTGGTCCAACGGGGTCGTCGGCGAATGGTTCGAGGCAGAGCGGGATGGGGAGATCGAGGTGGTCGTGGTCGCGGCCGGGACTCCCTGCCTGGGGTCCTGGCCGCAGTCGCAGGTCTGGGTGCGGACCCTGGACGGGCAGGAACCGGTGGGGCCGCCGTTGTCGATCGCGTCGAGGGACTTCCGGGACTTCGCCGCGAAGGCGCGCGTGAAAAAGGGGTGGTTCGCCGTGCTGGTCGATTTTACCAATGATGCGCAGGCCGGGGGGGAGGACCGGAACCTGTTTCTCAAGGAGATCCGCGTCACCGGGGCGCGGCGTCTGGATCGCATTCCCTCCGTTCGCGAGGCATGCGCGGAGGGGATACGCCGGCACCGCATGGGAACGCTCTCCGTGCGGACCGAGCCGAACGCGCCGGTGAAGGTCACGATGCTCCGGCACGAGTTCCCGTTCGGCACGGCGATCGCCCATCAAGTCTGGAATGCCCCGGCGCCCGTGAAGGAGCGGTACCTGGAGATTCTCAAAGCGAACTTCAACCATGCCGTGCACGAGAACGCGCTGAAGTGGTATCACACCCAGCGTCATGGGGGCGAGCCGGACTACACGGACGCCGAGCGGGTCCTCGCCTGGTGCGACGAGAACGGGATCTCGATGCGCGGCCACTGTGTCTATTGGGGGGTCGAGAAGTTTGTACAGCCGTGGCTGAAGTCGCTTGATGACGCCGCCCTCCGAGCCGCCCTCGAGAAGCGCGGGAAGGAGGTCACCTCCCGCTTCAAGGGGCGCATTGCGGAATACGATCTGAACAACGAGATGATCCACGGCGACTACTACGCGAAGCGGCTCGGGCCGGGGATCACGAAGGAGATGTTTCTTTGGGCGAAGTCGGGAGATCCGGCGGCCCGGCTATACGTCAACGACTACAATATTCTCTCCGGTACGGACGGGCCGCGCTATGAGACGCATATTCGGGAGCTGCTCGACCGGGGCGTCCCCGTCGGCGGGATCGGTTGTCAGGGGCATTTCGGGGGGCGTGTCGACGGGTGGCACGTCCGGGCGACGCTCGACCGGCTGGCCCGGTTCAAGTTGCCCATCAAGATCACCGAGTACGACGCAAAGGGCGACGAGGCGTCGAAGGCCGAGTCGCTCGACACGCTCTACCGCGTCGCGTTTTCGCACCCGGCCGTCGAGGGGATCCTGATGTGGGGCTTCTGGGAGGGCGCGCACTGGATCCCCCAAGCCGCGCTCTGGAAACGGGATTTCACCCCGACGCCCGCCGCCGAGACCTACCGGAAGCTTGTCTTTCAGGAGTGGTGGACGTCGTTCGATGGGCGGGCGGACGCGGCCGGGCGCTGCGACGTGCCGGCGTTCTTCGGGCGGCACGCGGTGGAGTCGGGGGGGAAGCGGGTGGAGGTCGATCTGACACGGAAAGCGGGGCAGGCGATAGTAGCCATGGCGGGCGGCTGACGCGCCCCCCGCGAACTCGAGGCGCCGACCGCCTCGCGCGGTCGCACGCGCCCGGGCGCGCGGGCGGCCGGCGCGTTTTTTTGTTGACTGTAATAACCATAACAGTACAGTACAGAATACATGACGGGCGGGCGCGTGTCGCCGGGATCCCGGGGAGGGAGGAGGCATGGGACGAGACCGTCGCGCGGGCGGGTGCGCCGGGGCAGCGGCCGCCGTTTTGCTCGCGGCGGGGGCCGGGACGGCTTCGTCGGCCGCCCCCCCGATCGTGGTCTCCGGCGAGGCCTCCCGTCTGGAGATCCTCGCCGCGCGCGAAATCGCGCGCTATGTCTATCTCCGGACGGGCGAGCGGCTGCCCGTCATCGCGGCCGACGCGCCTCCCGCGGGCGAGGCCGTCGTCGTCGCGAAGCGCGGACGGGCGCTCGCCGCTCCGCTCCAGGCCGAGCTCGCACCGCTGCCGCCCGACGGGTACCGGCTGAAGACCGTTCGCGACGGCGACGCGCGCCGGCTCCTCGCCTGCGGCGCCGGGGACGCCGGCACCCTGTACGCCGCCTACCGGCTCGCCGAGCGACTCGGTGTCCGGTTCTATCTCCATGGCGACGTTGTCCCCGACGCGCGCATCGCCTGGGCCGTCCCCGATCTTGACGAGACGGGGGCGCCCCTTTTCGCGACACGCGGCATCCAGCCGTTCCACGACTTTCCCGAGGGGCCCGACTGGTGGGACCGGGATGATTACTTGGCCTACATCGCGCAGTTGCCGAAGTTGCGGATGAACTTTTTCGGGCTGCACTGCTACCCGGAGGGCGGCGTCGGCCCGGAGCCGCTGGTCTGGATCGGGTCCCCCGACGATCTCGAGACCTCCGGCGCCGTCCGATTCGCCTACCCGGCGCAGTGGGCGACGACGGCCCGGAATGGGATGTGGGGATACGCCGCGATGAAGACGGGCGACTTCTGCGCGGGCGCACCGGCGCTCTTCCCATCCGACGACTTCGGTCCCGCGGTGCACGCCGGCATGCTGCCGCGCCCGAAGACGCCCGAGGAGTCGATCGCGCTCTTTGAACGGACGGCCGCCCTGTGCCGCGACGCTTTCGCCTTCGCCCGAGCCCTCGGCGTGAAGGTCTGCGTCGGTACGGAGACGCCGCTGACTATTCCCCAGGCCGTCCGTGACCGGCTCCAAAAGCAGGGGCGGGATCCGAAGGACCCCGCCGTCGTTCGGGAGGTCTACACGGCGATGTTCCGCCGAATCGCGACGCTTCATCCCGTCGACTACTATTGGCTCTGGACGCCCGAGGATTGGACGTGGGGCGGCAACAAGCCGGAGCAGTTCGAGGCGACGGTCCGGGACCTCCAGGCCGCCCTCGGTGCGCTCGAGTCGCTCGGTCACCCTTTCGCGCTGGCCACCTGCGGCTGGGTTCTCGGTCCCCAGCACGACCGGGCCGCGCTCGACTCGATCCTCCCGAAGACGTGCCCGATGTCCTGCATCAACCGCCAGGTCGGCCACGACCCCGTCGAGCCGGGCTTCGCGAACGTCGTCGATCGCCCGAAATGGGCGATCCCCTGGATGGAAAACGACCCGAACCTGGTCGGGCCCCAGCCGTGGGTGGGGCGTATGCGCCAGGATGCCGTTGACGCGAGGCGGTATGGCTGCACCGGGCTGCTCGGCATCTTCTGGCGGACCAAGGCCCTCGCCGCCAACATCGGCGCTCTCGGCGATGCCGCCTGGGACCAGTCCTGGGTGCCGGCCTCCTACGACACGGCGCCCGTGAAGCCGAAGCCTTCCGTCCGCCGTCCCGGCCCGCAGGGGGGCCGGGTGGCGCGGTTCTCGGCCCCCGTCGAGGGCACGGAGGAGGACCCGATCTACCAGGTCGTTCGCTATGACGTCGACGGCTATCTCTTCCCGGTGCCCAACGGGACCTATGCGGTGACCCTCCTGTTCAATGAGCCCCACTACGGGGAGCCCGGCAAGCGCGTCTTCGGCGTCAAGGTGCAGGACCGGCAGGTGATCCGGGGGCTCGACCTCTTCGCGAAATCCGGGAAGAACAAGGCCTACGAACGGACCTTCCCGGACGTCGCCGTCACGGACGGCTGGCTCCGGATCGACTTCACCCGCGAGGTGGAGTTCCCCTGCATCGCCGGGATCGTCATCGCGAGGCGCGGTGCGGACGGAACGCCCTTCGTCAAGAAGGTCAACTGCGGCGGCGAGGCCTGGAAGGACTACGAGGCGGACGATGCCGTGCCGGAGCCGGCGAAAGGGCCGGGACGCGACCGGACGATGCCCGTCGACGCTTTCTATGTTGATTTTGCGACGGCGTGGTTCGGTGCGGAGGTGGGGGAGGCCGCCGGCCGGATCCTCGCGTCGATCGACGGGACGAAGCTCCACGAGCCCTCCACCTGGAAGAGCGGACCGGGCGACATCAAGGTGGAGCGGGTGGATGCGGCGTCGCGCTATGCCTTCGTCGCGCAGCTCGAGGCGCTTCGCCCCTCCGTGAAGGGAGCCGGCAACCTCGCCCGGTTCGACTACTGGCTCAATACCTACCGCTTCGCGCGGGCGATGGCGGAGACGGGAGACGCCCGGGCGCGTCTTGACGAGGCCATGAAGGCGGTCGCGGCGGAAAAGGACGACCCGAAGCCGTCGAACGCGGCGCGCAAGGCCCTGGCGATTCGGATCGATCTGGCTCGGGCCTGGGAACGGATGGTGACCTGGCAGCTGGCCGCGACGGATACCCCGGGCGAACTCGGCACGATCGCGAACCTCGAGCAGCACAACCGGAAGCACCAGAGGTTCGTCGACGGGCACGACGTGGCGCTCGAAAAAGCGCTGGGCGCACCGCTCCCGCCGGAGTGCCGGTTGTCGGCGGCCTATGCCGGCCCCGCCCGGATCGTCGTGCCGACCGTCCGCACCCAGGCGGAGCCCGGCGAGTCCCTGGCGCTGAAGATCCTGGTCCTGACCCCGGGAGCGGGGGCGGCGGACGACGGCGCGCCGGCGGGCGTCTTGTACTGGCGCGTGATGGGGACCGGCGGATATTCGAGGATCCCGCTCCGGCACGTCGCCCGGCGGGTCTACGAGGCGCACCTGCCGGCCGCACCCGGCGGGGCGGTGGCGGTCGAATACTATATCGAATCCGAGTTCGGCGGCGAGATGCTCCGATGGCCGGCGACGGCGCCGGAGATCGGGCAGACGGTCGTGGTTTGTCCGGTACGGGGATAGGGGGCCGGGCGCGGCGGCCCCCGAACGGCGTTTGACACGGACCCGGGCCTCTGCTAGGGTCTTCCGCCATGACGCCCGTCGGACGGCTCGCCCCGAGCCCCACCGGCTCCCTTCACGTCGGCAACGTCCGGACCTTTCTCTGGGCGTGGCTCTCCATCCGGTCCCGCGGCGGGCGAGTATTGATGCGCGTGGAGGATCTCGACACGAAACGGGTCAAGCCCGGCGTTGTCGCGTCGATGCTGGACGATCTGCGGTGGCTGGGACTGGATTGGGACGGCGGAGTCGAGGTTCAGAGCGAGCGACCCGGTCGTTATCGCGAGGCCCTCCGGGCGCTCGCCCCGTGTCTTTTCCCCTGCCGGTGCTCGCGATCGGACGTGGCGGCAGCGCAGAGCGCCCCGCACGCCGGTGAGGCCGAACCGCGCTACCCCGGCACGTGCCGGGACTACCGCGGTACGGACATCCGCTCCTGGCGGTTCCGGGTGAATCCCGGGCTGGTGACATTCGAGGACCGTTTGCACGGTCCTCAGGCGGTCGATGTGGCGGGGTCGGTGGGGGATTTCGTGGTGGCCAAGTCCGTGGATCAGCCGGCCTACCAATTGGCGGTCGTCGTCGACGACATTGCCGCGGGGGTGACGGAGGTGGTGCGGGGGGACGACCTGCTGCCCTCGACGGCCCGCCAGATCCTGCTCTACCGCGCGCTGGGCGCCGTGCCGCCGGCCTGGGGCCACGCGCCGCTCGTGGTGGGGGAGGATGGGAAGCGGCTGGCCAAGCGCCACGGCGACGCCCGGATCGCCACGCTGAGGGCGGCGGGGGTCGCGCCGGAGCGGATTATCGGTGTCTTGGCGGAGACGTCCGGGCTGGGCGCCGGGGACGCGATGCCGCGCGATCTCCTGCCGCGGTGGGACTGGGATCGCGTTTCCCGCGGGCGAGTCGTCCTCACGCCCGCCCTCCTGGCGCGGCTGGGTGCCCGTTCATCCTGACGGCTGAACACGGGCCTTGACGGCACGGCCCGAATCCTCCATAGTGTCCCACCAGAAAGGAGGCCCCATGAAGGGCAACCCGAAGGTGATCGCCGCGCTGAACGACCTGTTGGCCGACGAGCTCTCCGCCATCAACCAGTACATGGTCCACTCCGAGATGTGCGACAACTGGGGGTACGAAAAGCTGCACAAGTCGGTGGAGAAGCGGGCGATCGACGAGATGAAGCACGCCGAGAAGCTGATCGGCCGCATCCTCTTTCTCGAAGGGAAGCCGGTCGTCACCAGGCTGAAGGACATCCGGATCGGTCCGGATGTCGGCGCCCAGATGCATAACGACTGGGATGCGGAGGCCGGCGCGATCAAGGCCTACAACGCGGGCATCCGGCTTTGCGTCGACGCCGGCGATAACGGGACGCGCGAGATCCTCGAGTCGATTCTCAAGGACGAGGAGGCCCATATCGACTGGCTCGAGGCGCAGCAGGACCAGATGAAGCAGATGGGCGTTCAGAACTACTTGGTCGAGCAGGTGGACTGAACGGCCCCTACGGGCGCTCTCGGTTTGCGGGCGGCGCCCCTTGACGGTCAGTCCGTTGATCGTTTGGACGGCCTTCCAGCCCCGGTGGGAGACCACCGGGGTTTTTGTTTGTCGATGCCTGCGGCGATCGAGCGCATTAGCAATGATGGGTGCGTTCGTGTATGCTGCCCACAGGTCGCGCATCCCCCCCGTGGCGAAGGTCCTGGAAGACGCGGAGGAGCTGGCGCGCGCCGTCGCGAAGTCCTTGCTCAAGGGGGCCGAGACCACCCCGGATGCCGCCACCCGTCAGGCGAAAGCCGACGCGGCCCGCATGCTGCTGGAGCGGGCCCGGAGGGCCTGCCTCGAGTCGAAGGAGGTCGCGACGGGCCCGGAGAGGGACCGCCTGGAGCAGGTGATGGCCACGCTCGATGTGGATCTGCGCGCGACGGACGCGTTGATCCCGCGCGAAGCGGCGGCTTCCCTTTCGCCGCCGTCCCCCCCCTCGGTGCCGCCTCTGACCGCGCGCGTCCCGTCCACGGCGCCCGATGCCCGTCTTCCCGAGCCGCCCGCCGAGGAGCTGAAGGCCGCCGAGCGGGAGATCCGGGAGCGTTACAGAAGCGACTACGCGAGGAAATCGCCGCCGGACCTCCTCGTGTTGTCGCGGACGCTGTCTCGGATAGCCCGGGAGACGAAGGACAGTCCGGCCTCGCAGTTCGTTCTCATCCGCGAGGCGGCCGAGCTGGCCGCTCAGGCCGGCGACGCGGAGCACGCCCTGGCGGCGATCGACCGGCTGGCCGCGCGCTTCGAGGTGGACGCCCTCGCGCTCAAGGTAGACTGCCTCGCGACCGTCGCGAAGGCCGCGCGCGATCCGGCGGAGCAGACGGCGCTGGCGGCCGCCTCCCTGGCCCTCGTCGACGAGGCCGTCGGCGACGACCAGTACGACGCGGCCTCCGGTCTCGCCTTGCGGGCCGAGTCGGCCGCGCGCCAGGCGAAGGACGCCGCGCTGCTTGCGCAGGCGTCGGCCCGCCGGAAGGACGTCGATGCCCTGCGCGCCGGGTGGGCGGCGGTGAAGGCCGACGTGCGGACGATCGAGACGAGGCCCGACGACCCTGTCGCGTGCCTTGCGGTGGGGCGGTTCCTCTGCCTGACGAAGGGCGATTGGGATCGCGGACTGCCGTTGCTCGCAAAGGGGGCGGACACGTCGCTCAGAACGACCGCGGGGCAGGACCTGTCCGCGCCGGCCGACGCGGCGGCGCAGCTCGCGCTGGCCGACACCTGGTGGGACGCGGCCGCGAGATACTCGGCCCCGTCGAGGGCCCGCCTCCAGGAGCGTGCCGTGCACTGGTACGGCGTCGCGCTGGCGAAGCTCGACGGCCTGTCGAAGATCAAGGCGGAGAGGCGGATCCAGGAATGGGAGAAGTCGGCCGCGTCCGGCGGCGGCTCGGCCGGCGGCGCGCCGCTCGACCTCCTCGCCTGGATCGATCCCGAGGAGCACTCCGTGCCGCCCAGGTCCCGGTGGACGCTCCGTGGACGGTCGCTGGTCTCGGCCGAGAACGACGGCAGCGTGAAGTTCGCGCGCCTCATCGTCCCCTGCATCCCGCCCCCGGAGTACGACCTGACGGTGGTCGTGGAGTGCCGGAAGGCTGGAGGGCCGTTCGGGATCGGGCTGGTGGCGGGCGGGCGGCAGCTCGCGGTGGCGCTCGACGCGGCGTCCGTCAGCGCCGGGCTCTTCGGCGGAAAGGAGTCGAAGGATCTCGCGACGCGGTATCCGGGGAGCCGGCTGGCCTGGCAGGGCGCGCCGTTCGCGGAGGGAAAGCCCAGCACGGTTGTCTGCTCCATCCGGCGCGCGTCACTCCGCGTGACGGTCAACGGCCAGATCGCCATCGACTGGAAGACGCCGCCGTGGGCCGAAGCCGCGCCGGCGGAGGAGTGGGACGTTCCGCATCGGCAGAGTCTCTTCCTCGTGGCACGTGACATTGCTACGTATGAGGTGTCGAGGATCGTCCTCCAGGCAGCAGGAGGTGGGACGCCCCGCCGCATCACCGGCCCCGCCCGCGCCCTTGTCACGCCTCCGGCCCGGTGACGTCGCGGTCTGATCGGCCCCGAACGAACGGGCATGCTGCCGCCCGCCGCCGCCACGCCCGTATGCCGCGGGGATGACCCGCCTTCGCGCGGCGGGTTCACCGAAGCCGCGTCCTTCGGCCGCAATAAAGGAGGTCCGGCGGATTCTACCGCTGTTGCTGCTGAAACTCCGATTTAGGCGGGGGACCTCACTTCTCGATGATGGCCTTCGGCGGAATGCCGCCGGAGGGATCCTTCATCCTCCCGTCGCCCCAAGTCCGACGCGAACGGCATCCGTTTATCGCCGCGTTCTCCCTGCCGACCCCCCTACACCCCGCGGCAACGGGGGGACGGGCGATGGAGGACGCGACGGGGGAATCTGGCTGGAGGCGTGGGGTCCCCTGACGAACTCCGCCAACATCACGATGAACGGCGGCTCGAGCACCTCCGGCGACGGGAATGGAGACGAGGAGTGGCTCGTGCTGATCGGATCGAAGGTCACCAGCACCGGCAACCTGTCGGCGAACGGCGGCAACAGCACCTCCGGCGCCGGGGGTGACGGGGACTACATCTGGATCATGAGCTCCGAGGGGACCTCGTCCGTCAG